>Ga0228535_1002287_pt1 | contig 19423 bp, 16 predicted proteins | sample SJ1metagenome_FD_168457 | JGI IMG/M metagenome (GOLD analysis project Ga0228535, IMG submission 168457) | Enriched culture of PCE-dechlorinating microbial communities from Ithaca, New York, USA - SJ1 | ecosystem: Engineered > Modeled > Simulated communities (microbial... > Unclassified | place... | reverse complement strand
CAAGCGAGAAGATCATGAAGTAACCTGCCATCATGAAGATATCGCCATGGGCGAAGTTGATCAGCCGGAGGATGCCGTAGACCAGCGTATAGCCGATGGCTATCAAGGCATACGCTCCTCCCAGGGAAATTCCTGTCAGGCAGTGCTGCAGGATTGTTGTCATACTCATCAGTAGTTCTCCATACCTGAGTCAAGCTAAACATAGGGGCAAATGCGAAACCAAATACCAATGCAATAAGCGGATTGCAAAAAAAGAGACTTGGCTGGGACACCTGTCCCAGCCAAAGAGACAGAGCTTAGATGACGCTGACGGTCTTGAGGAACTTGAACTGGCCTTTCTCAACAACCTTGATGAAAGCCATGTCCTTGTCCGCATCGCCATTCTGGTCGAATGTGATACGTCCGGTTACACCTTCCAGGTCAACCTTGGCCAATGCATCGCGAATGGCGGGTCCCTTGGAGGAGTTTGCCAGCTCGATGGCCTTCAGGGCTGTGATGTAGGCATCGTAGCCGAGGGCGGAGACTGCAGGGATGATGTCCGGCTGCTTGTTCTCGACCAGGTACTTTTTGAAGCCTTCGATGAACTTCGCTGCTTCGGCGGTTGCAGGGTCTGCATCGTCGAAGAATGTCGAGAGGACGACGCCTTCAGCGCTCGCGCCTGCGTTCTCTATAATAGAGGAGTTCTCCCAGGTGTCGCCGGCCATGATCTTGGCCGTGATACCCAGCTCGCGTGCCTGCTTGATGATGAGCGGGGCGGTGGCGATGGAGGACGGGGCGAAGATTACGTCAGGGTTTGCTGCCTTGATGTTGGTCAGGATCGACTTGAAGTCGGTGGTGTTGGTCTGGAACTGCTGTTCGCTGACGACGCTGCCGCCAAGTTCCTTGAACGCACGGAGGAAGAAGTTTCCGAGGCCGGAGGAGTAGTCGTCACCGAGCTGGGTGATGACTGCTGCCTTCTTCGCACCTTCCTGCCAAGCGAAGTTGGCCATGACGGTGCCCTGGAAGGGGTCGAGGAAGCATACGCGGTAGTAATAGTCATTGCCAAGGGTTACCTGGGGGTTCGTGCACGATGCGCCGATGGCGGGCACCTTGTTGTCAAGGAAGATGTCGCCGGCTGCGATCGAGACGCCGGAACCATAGGAGCCGAGAATGACGGAAGCTCCGCTTGAGATAAGGCTTTGGGCCGCGGTGACGGCTTCAGTCTTGTCAGACTTGTTGTCAGCTTCGACGAGTCTTACGTTGTAGGTCTCACCGTTGATTTTCACGGTGGGGTACACTTTGTTGGCGTAGCGCATGCCCAGGACTTCCTGGTAGCCGCCGCCGCCGTTTTCACCTGTGAGGGGTTCGAATACTCCGATCACAATTTCTTTTGCCCCACTCTTCTGTTCCGCCCCACCGGCGGCAAAGAGCACGGAAGAGGCTAGCAACAGAACCAACAAGCACACAGTTAGTTTCTTCATAACAAGAGCCCTCCATATACATAGATGAATTATTATTGCGTCTCTGTCGTATCTGTACAAGTAAAAAGTGTATTTATACGTAAAAATTTCTGTAACTTTTCAAGAAGTTTCTTCATTTTTTACGTCAATTGAATAATTTTGCGGTCAAAACAGGCTTTTTCATGAGTCAGAGTGAATAAACATACACCTATAGTGCAAATGCTATTGTTACATCTTCTGCTCTACTTCTAACGTATGTCGTCTGTTTACTAACATGAAATACCTCTAATAGGAATTGTTCTTGCATCGTATGTTTTGCTAGTTTGCTACTATGCACAGCCTGTTGTCACAAGTAGGTGCATAAGATTATTTTTTTATTTCTTTGTATATTATGTATTTATAAAATACTTAAAAAATATTTCAAAATTTTTCTACTTTTTTATTTTTAGTATTGACATAAGTCTCTTTTATTCCTATTATACAAGTGTGCTCAGGGAAAGAGCAGCTAAAACGAAACTTGCACAGGAGCAGCAAAGGAGCTCCTAAAAGGAAGGAAAAAATGAAAAAGACAATCGCTATCCTGTTGGTCCTGGTAATCGGAATGGTTGGTGTGTGGGCAGAAGCCGCAACTGATTCAAAAGTTTTAAATCTTTCAACTACAATTACTGCTATAAACCAAATGATTGTGACAGCAGACGATACTGATGTGGTTTGGGCTGATTTTGGAACCTTAACCAGTGCATATAATACTACAGGAACTGCATATACTGGACTTAGTGATGAAGAGAACTATAATCAAGATGGAATTATTGCTTATATTCAGGCACGATCGAACAACCGTGGTGGTTTCAAAATTGACATGACCGCAAGTCCTCTGACTTCGACAGTTGGTTCCGATACAGAGTATATCGATTTTGTTGCAAAGTGTGGTGCAGCTCAAGTTACAACATTAGATGGTGTAGTTACAGTCGACACAGCTACTATCGCCACTATCACTTATGATGGATCTGAAATGGAAATACTCAAAGAAGCAATCACAGTGAACTTGACCGAAGAACTTGCTCAAGCAGCGGACGGAACTTACACAGGTTCAATAACATTTTCATACACTGCGAGCTAACCACCGGCAGGAACAATCGGTACCAGGTACGGATTCCAAAAGTTCCAAAGGAATCGCAAGATAGCGGTTTGAATCAAGGGTTTTGAGAAACAGGGTTCCAGGTACAGTATCCAATAAAACCACAAGGCTGATCAGAGATGATTGGCCTTTGGTTTGCTATGCGTACGTTTTAGTAGACACTTTCTGATGGACAGGAGCTCGATTTGGAGACACTTTTTCAGTGACTGCGACCTTATTGGTTTACAGCTCCATCCAGACTTATAGTCCACCTCATATCCCTTCCTGTCAATATCGGTCTCTCCTCAGTTCATTCAATCATTACTCCTGCTTTCTTTTCTCCCAGCCCGGTCAAGAGATGATTCACAATTCATTCAGTTGCCTGTAGTCTGCAGCTCCAAGACCGGTTTGATCGGCTCCTTCTTGCAATTAATTATGAGAACAGTCCTCTCACAGGAAGGGCTCGTCTCCTCCTCTGCCAAGGTTCTCTTTGCGGTGTCGGTAGAAGGTCGCCAGCGACATCACCAGCGAGGATGCGGCAGCCTTTGCCCCTTCGGCGTCCTTGAGCGAGTACACCTCGGCACAGGAACCAGCGGTACCAGGTACGGATTCCAAAAGTTCCAAAGGAATCGCAAGATAGCGGTTTGAATCAAGGGTTTTGAGAAACAGGGTTCCAGGTACACTATCCAATAAAACCACAAGGCTGATCAGAGATGGTCAGCCTTTGGTTTGTTTTGAGCCCAAGGGTCAAGCTGGGTTTTGGGTCGCTGGTCAGATGGGAATGCCCCGGAACGATCCGGGGCGCCTTCCAAAAACCCACAAGGCTGATCAGAAATGGTCAGCCTTTGGTTTGTTTAAGGCCTAAAGATCTGAAATACAGCCAGTACTATCCTTGACACAAACATCTTTCAATAATATTATAGAGTCGTATTTTCTTGTTGTCTAGTATTTCAAATGGAGGCTGTCTATGATTACAATGAATGATTTCCTATCTGATCCCCAAGGGATTAAATTTCGAGACGTAATTAGGGATCCAAGAGTATCTTTTCAGAAAGTCATTGATTTCTTCAATGATGATGCACGAAGAACTCGCCTAACCGACTCGGAAACCCATCATGAAAGGCCTGCTCTTGCTGGTGTAATCAAGGAGTTTGAAGCTCAATCATTTATTACTGAGTTTTTCGAAACTAACGATGGACATTCTACGCAGAGATTTCGTCAAGCAGTTGGAGTACTGGTTCGTTTGCATATGCAGCAAATGGGATGGCATACCACAGGCAAGAAAGGTTCGTTAGGTACAAGAACAAAAAATCTCCCCCACACGACAACGCCCGGAGCATATAGAAACACTTCAGGAATTTCCAAATGGTTTTCAAGCACTGAGCGGTATTCTATGGAATAGTGCGGTAGGGATGTTTTGCTCTCTCACGGTAATGATGTTTTTCACCAGTGCGGTAATGATGTTTTTCTTGACTACGGTAAGAAGGTTTTTCAATAACAGCCAATCCCTGCCAGTAAACCGGCTAATAATTTAAGCCAAGCATTGGCGACTCCTAGTATAGTGATAGGTAGCAATACATTATCACCAGAAGGAGGCCGCCAATGGCAACGTTGCTGAAGCAGGTAGAAGTAATGAACACAATCATCGAACTGAAACGGCAGGGCATAGCCCAATCGGACATCGCGAAAGTGCTGCGGAACATGAATCTCAAGCCACCGTCAGCGCCTACGATCCGCAAGTACTACACCAAGGATGATGCCCCATCGGCAAGCCAGTTGGCAAGTCCCTACCAGAAGGAAAAAGCCTTCGACGATCCGATGTGCAGGGAAATCATCATCAGCACCCTGCAAGCCAACTGCAACAACAAGCAGCTGCGGATAAGCTCGTTGTACGACCTGCTGGAAGAGATGCTGGTGGATACAGGAAAGATGCAACCAGCGGTACCAGGTACGGATTCCAAAAAGACCACAGGAATCGCAAGATGGCGGTTTGTTTTGAGCCCAAGGGTCTATCTGCGGTTTGGGTCGCTGTTCAGATGGGAATGACCCGGAATGATCCGAGGCCAATATTCTAAAATCCAGTTTACTATGCAATAATCTGCCATTACTCTTTCCTGCTATATGTAGGATACATCCAGACTCCGCTACCAGGCGAAATTATGAAAGGGGATATTTGTAAAAATTAATTCTTTGCCTAGAACAGTCCCACCAGCATTGTGTGAAATATCATACTCTTTCATAGTATAATTTTTATATAAGTCTCTAACTAGCGGACAATCATCGTAGGTTATAATCCACGGAAATTTTGAATCCAGATGTTTAGTAATAACCCGTTGGAGATCAATGTGATTAGCTTCGGTAAAATAGTTTGTGTAAAGCTGGCTACCTTTAATGACATATGGGGGGTCGATATTAAGAAACAGAGGTGACTTCATCTTCATCAGACTCATACGGATAAGATATTCTGCATCTTTGTTATAGAGTCTAATTCTGCTCTTCAACCCTGCGATAATTTTAATTTTCTTCTTGATGTCATCCTTGTTAAAACGGCAATCAATTTTATACCTTCCTGACTGGGCTAATCCACCGATGGGTCCGCCTTTAATAACACCAGAGAAATTGACTCTGTTCAGAAATAGCGTGGCGAAGCCATCAGTGAGTGGGTCTGAATCCAAGTCTCTATAACTATGCATCTGCCTTTCTCGTTCTTCAATAGTAATTGGTATATCGGTAATTAGGCGTAGTAGATTTTCGGTATCATTTAAAACCGAATACCAAAAGTGGTAGATATGTACGTCAAAATCATTAAGTATGGCTGACGGAACAACCCCTTCACAAAGCAAACCGATTCCAATACCAAAACCACCAGCAAAAGGTTCTACATAGGTACGATTGTTGTATCCATTGATCATGATAAGATTCTTGACCCTATCATAAATTTTGGATTTTCCCCCTGGATATCGAAGAGGCGAAAGTGACTTAGCCATAACAGCCCTCTATTTACAAGTTTTTATATGTCATAAATGCATTTGGTAGCCAATCGGATAAATCATAAGGATTGAGGAATATCTTTGTCTTTGTATTTCCTAGCTTCTTGCGGAGCGCAGGAACAACTTCAAACGTTACTTCTTTTCCTGTCCCATCTTCGGCTATCAGTTTTTGCAAGGGGATAAGGAATGCGGTCTGTTCACTTACTTCGTATTCATCTGGCAGTTTTCTATACTGAGCAAAGTCAAGCAGCTGCAGACCAAGATGCCTATCATAGAGATGATGATGCCGTTGATTCCAATAGTTATCAAGACAATTCTTACAAGAACGCGAACAATCGCATCCGGTCAGAATGGTTCTTGCTCTATCGAGAACTTTATCTAAAATTGAACCAATCAATGAAGAATAACCAGCACCACTTGTTAGATTGTCATAGAAAAACATCTCAATGTGCGAATCATTGCTATTCATTTTTCTAGGTCTCCAACCACCATTAATTTCGTTGTAGTCAATGTCTAGCACCAACGAAATGGCTTTTTTTAGTACCTCATGTAAAGTGGCCATTGCGGCTTGAAATATGCATTTTTCTTCTGTGCTACCACTACCAACAAGCTTTGTAGAATCATATGAAATATCCAACATAAACATATCTGTCAGGAACTCGTATCCTAAGAATAGGCCTGTTTCAACTGTCCTATCATGACGGCATAACGGACGATTGTCATGGTATGGTTGAGAAAATGAAAATGTCCCCTTTCCATTTGGTTCTGCAACTTCAGCCCCGCCACACTTTTTACAAATATTAAAACCTTTTTTACTCCTTCCCATATTTACGGTCAAAACTTTTCTGTTTGGAAGATTGGCAAAACGAATTGGACTGTCTTTAAATGCATTCATTTGCGTATCTTCAGGAACATAAGAATAGTATGGGGCTTCGGTATAGGTATACTGCTCATCCTCGTCCTCGTATTTCACTTCTTCGCCTTTAACTGGAGAGAATCCCCACGGCTTCAACATTTTGTTTTGTACGATGACAGAACCACAGTACGGGCAATTCTTCCGCTTCTCGTCATTCTTGTCGAGCCCAAACCAGTTGCACTCAGAACAGATGTAAATATCTTTATAGTAATCGGTGTTTTTAAAATAGAACTCCGCCTGATTCGTTTCAAACCCTCTGGGGCGAGGATTCGCATAAATACCACCACTTTTGAAAATCTTTTTATCAATAGTAACAAAACGTCCAGGAGCATACTCGCTCAAGGCAACGGCGATGTCGCGTTCCGGCGCATATTTGATCTCGCGCGGGGCGTTATTGCCTCGTTCTGATTCTTTTTCGACAAAAAACCTAACTACATTTTTAGGGAAAGAATATGATGGTATAAAGCCTTCTCGGTAGAACACATCAAACGCCGGAGTCTCTATATCATTATTTGTATACATATCGCGCTTACCCTTATCTAATACCGCACGACTTATTGTTTGAAAGTTGTCCACGGTTTTAATGGTTGAAAGCCCTGATTTATTTCCAAAGGTCTGAACATACTCAATGAAATTTTCTCCGTACTGCTCGCAAAATGTAATAATGCCGATATCTGCTATTCCATCAAACAGCGTAGCCATCGCCGGCGTAGACATAAAGCTATTTACTGCCAGCATATTGACATGGCGTTGCTTAATTTTGGGATTATCACGGTCAATCCATGGTTTACGGGGAGAACCGGAAATCATCTCTTCTGGGTGTTGGAAATAATGGCTATCATGTGTACCTCCCGAAGCATAAGTAACGATGGTTGAAATACCGGTGTTTTTACGTCCTGCACGACCTGCTCTTTGCTGATAATTTTCACGCATAGGCGGTATATTGCGGAGACCTACTGCAGTCAACGTTCCGATGTCGATACCTACTTCCATCGTAGTCGTACAGCTAAGTACATCAATTGATTCTTCTCCATGTTCCCCGGCATTAATATCTTGAAAGCGCATCTCATACTTTTCAGTTCGACTCCAGGTATCGCTTCGTATTTCTTTATGTGAGAGTTGTGCAGTATGTTCCTCGGTATCAATAGTGTGAATTCTATCGATTTGTTGAAGCGCCTTCAACACAGGAATTCTCCAAAAGTCGAATCGCGTTAACTCATCCTCTCCAATAAGTGCAAGATCATCCGAATCAAAGCAAGCACCGCAATAGGTCCCAATTTTATAAGGAGAAAGTTTCCCACATTTAAAACAACGATACCAAACAAAGTCTTTCCCGGATAATTCAATTTTTACAGCATTCAGCTTGATGTAATACCGATTCGCTTGTGATGATGACGAGAAAAACAAATCACGTACTTTGCCAATGATTATCCCCATAGCATTTTCATCTATTCTGAGTAGTTCCCGAATCCTTTGAAGAAGCCCTTTATCGAGCGAAGTGATAAAGTCAAAGCTTAATCCGAATGTCTGATTTTTACTTCGTCCGGGCAAGCTCTTACGTACGTCGTCAAGAATTGTTTCTCCTAAGGCTGCACTATCATCCATAACATCCCAAAACATCAGAACAAGCAACTGACGAAGATTCTCTCTATCAATGCTTATTCCATCAAACTCCAAATCGTCAATGCAATCGTCAAGAACCGCTGACATAGGTGCCAAAAAACCCATTCCGATATCTTTGAACGAACGAGGGCTTTCAGTGAAAAATGTTAGTAATTGCTCATAGTAATCATCTGGTGGTGAACCATATTCTGAAGAGAGTCTAGTGTAATCCATTGATTGCTGACGTCTTTCTAATCTTGCCTTTAATTTATTGAATGTCCGGATATCATTTGAGAATTTATCTTTACCTCTGCCACTGAAGAATGTCAGGTTATTCTGTATACACACATCCAAGAACGCAGGATAAAGGTCTGCTAATGAATGCTCGTTACCGTCAATTTTTAGAAGTAGTGAAGCAAGCATGACAGCCTGTCTGAATGCATCAGCATCTGAGGACTTGGACAGGTCTAATGCTAACTTTGCAGCATTTTGGCGTGAGTCAGAAAACAGCAGAACTTTCTTTCCTTCGTTTATAAACCTAGATTTTGGTGGTTGCAGCTCAAACTGCGCCTTTGTTAGGTTGTAGAATGGAATGTTGCCTTTTGTAGACAAATCTACAGGCTTTTTAAGGGGCATAGGCTTTTTGCATTTTGGGCATACTCCAAAATTATAAGACTGTATTTTGTTATCAAATTTATCGTTGAAAACGACAGTTAATAGCATGTCATCTTCTTGCAGCGTTAAATATAACTTTCCTGTTAATGGATCGAGCGATCCAATCTTATCATTCTTGCGCCGCTGGTAGTCATGAGGAACTACATACAATAACATCTCTTTCAGAGAATTGGCGTCTCCATTAAGCCCACGTTGTGGAAAGGCATACCAATATGGCTGCCCTTCCGTTAATTGGATAAAAACCTTTAAATAGAGTGCCCCGCATTTTATATGGTTTACTAATTCGTAGATTCTGCCACCACATTCACATTTAAACCTTGGAATTGAGATAACATTTCCAAGGGGTAGTTTTTCTCTGTCTGAGTATTTGGCGCAGGAACATTTTGGGTTGGAGCAGGCATACAGTCCTTGCAATCCACGAAGAAACATATGAAGTCTCACAGGAAACAGAATATTACCATCTTTTGCAGCAAGCGATACCAAAATTAACAGCGCATCGAGAGCTTTATCTCCCTCTAGACTCTTTCCAAATAAAACCTCTTTGATCTCGCTGTAAGGCTTTGCCCCATCGCGGCACAGCTTATTAAGTTTGACAAATGCTTCATATTTTGGCAGTTTGTCATAAAGCCATTCTTGTGTTTGTTCTACTGTATAGTCAGGAGGCAAAGTTGTATGATATACCGCTTTCGCAAATGACCTGATTCTTTCAGCTATGGCTTCGCCCTGCACTTGGTCAGTTCCAATAGATACCAATGCTGCTACATCAGTTTCTATTTCCAAATTCTCAGGCACAGGTTCTTTGGATCCGAACAAGAATTCACAAGCGGAAGCGTCTTTACCTGTCAGCCCTACATAGAAATCATTTATCGCATCCTGCTCACCCTGTGGCATGCTCGCCGTTGTTAGAATGAATTGTACTCGCTCTTTTGTTAATCCCAAACGGTAAAACAATCGATCCAATAGGAGGGCTATTTCTCCACCGGCGGAGCCGCGATACATATGCGCTTCATCCAACACGATAAGCAGTCTGTTATCTACAGAAGCATCCAACCAATCTTTCGTCTTATTCCATATATTACTTTCTCTTTGTCGCATTAGCATATATTCTAACATCGAGTAGTTTGTTATCAGAATGTCAGGAGGAGAATTTTGAATTTCAAACCGGGTAATAAACTCTGCATCATATGGCGATGATTTGTGAATATTCTTCTCCAAGTTCTCCACAAACACCTCTAGCCCATTTGCCCCGAAACGAGCAGGGTACCTATTAATGCTCTTCAGTCCATTAATATTATTGAGTTGACGCCGTTTGTTTTCTGCATCTGCATTAGAGTCTACAAGATAGTTCTCACGGAAAGTAGTTGCTAAGTCTTTGTTGCTTGCAGGTTTTGAGTCACCAGAATAAGGAGTCCTGCCTGTGTACATACCGAAATGCGGAATGCGTGCAGCCTGAGTGTCTTCTGTGAATATTTCCCGGAATTTTTCGCTACCGAGAATTTTTCTGAATCGTGCCAACTGATCTGAAACAAGGGCGTTCATAGGGTAAATAATCAATGTACGAACTGAGTCTTGACTGAACTGTTCCGGTCTAAGTTTTGCTTCATTAAAACTTTTTGCGATTATTGGCCACAAGAAACACTCAGTCTTACCTGACCCGGTTCCGGTGGAAACAAAAAGATCGCGCCCTGACAAGAATCGTTCCAGTGCAACCACCTGATGCTCAAAAGGATCAGAGAAAATCCCAAGATTCTCATGAACTAACTTAAGCAAGGAGTCTTTTAGACTTTGTTCAATAAACTTGGAGTGCTTGATACCGTCAGGAATCTTCTTATAAGAAGCCGAGGTTTCGATAAAAGGCTCTCGAGCTATACTCGTATGCTCTGAGCAGAGTTCTCCCAATAAATCATCTACATACAGTAGTAAAGTTTCACTGTTAGCTAGATAATCCGACTTTATATAATTACTCAATCTATCACGGATTGCCTTATAGTATTGCTGTACTCCGTTTGCGTTATTCATGGGTATAACCTCCATTAACTGAAAAACCGATGTTTCTAAGTGCAGAAAGTGCTGTTTCTAACAAGTTATTTTTAATTATGAAGTTTGCTTTATCAAAAACCGAATTCTCCGGCCAAGACAAAAGTAGCATAAAGTAATACTCGCGGTTTGGAAGATGTCCTCCTAACCTAATTTTTGAGTAATTCTCGTCAAGCTCCGTAACCCATACTCCTAATGGAATACCATAGTAGCTTTTCATTGCAAGATATAGACGTCTATATTCGAAAGATGTGAAACTGTCGTTTTGGGGCTCTATTGGCTCATCCGCAAACAAAACACCATCTGGGGTTTTCATCACACGATAGTACGGTCCTGTCTCAAACCTTCGCGCCATCGAGCAATCTGTAGTCATTACCCTACTCCATGATTTTGAAGGAGCACTACTCGATAAAGGATTGAAGATCTCGAGTTCTTGAAGGTTAATATCCCTTTCGTAAAAGTCTAATGGATCAAATTGTGCTTTGAAGTATTGCTCGCAACTCAAACAATCTCTTATAAGAAAATCGGTAATAGTTACTTCAAATGCTGTCGCCTCTGAAAACACCCCTAATCCATTGATAGCATAAACTACTTGAGGTAATCCAAAAAATAGTGATTGCTTACCGCATTTAATGCTTCTCCCATAATTTGCCAATCTATTATAGTTCCTTTCATCTGTGAGGAGGTACCCCGTTTCCTCATATGCCCTGCGAATAGCAACTGACACATTAATTTGTTGATTGCCCGTGTCGACAAATCTATCAGCGACCATAGGAAACATTTCTCTATACCGAAATAACAATTCGTTTAACACGATTGTTTGGCTATGCTTTGACGTACCATTGATTGCATCATTTTTATTTCGCCCGAGGCTCAAACACCATTGCCCCAATGCTGAGTAGCAAAGTCTATAAATGAAAGACTCCGGTGTCTCGTTTTGAAAATGATTAATCTTCATATCAGAAGACATGATTTTCAGCAATTCATTCATCAGGAAAACCACCTCCTGAATAAATCCTTATACCGGCATCTGCCATTGCTACCCGCATATTTAATTAGCGATTCGGAAGTATTGAAAGGCTCAATTTTTAGAACATCGCGACAGTATGGCAAGATATCAAATACTAGCTGCTGGCAAAAACAAAATTCGTTAGTCACGTGAGAACTTTTATAGGTTGCCACTCCCCCAAAAAATCCAAACTCTTCGCAAATATTTTTCAAAGCACTAGCCCAACGGGAATCTGACTCAACATGTATGATCGGCACTGATTCTTCATCCATAAAAGACGGTTCTTCTGTTAATTCATTCGGTTCAGCAAAAATCGCAATCTGATTTAGATTGATATAATGACAATACCTTAGAAGCTCATCGGCGACATATGCGAGTGTATGATCATAAGCAACTGTCAAGAATATAATTTTATCCCTATGCCTTTCACATATTGCTACAAGTATAGTTTCATTGAAATTTCCGATGAAGTTATCCAAACATAATACCCGCTTTTCTTGTGATAAAAAAGAATCGATAGCAATTTCTGTTATATCAATTGTAAATGCCATTGATGGCACCACGGGACTCTTCACAAGAGCATTTGATATACATTTCATTAATGACGTTCCTACGCTTCTACTTACTACAATTGGTTTCCCTTGAAATAACTGATTACATATATAGTCTAAAAGTAACGGATAATAATCCGCTGTTGTCGGGATTCCTATGTTCTCAAAATTGTAACCCAAGTAAACCTTGAACTCTTCAAGATTTTTAGGACGTTTGGGTATTTTTGCAGATTCTTGCCTTTGATGCTCAATCTCTTTCTGCCTTGTTAGCCGCTCTCTGATAGTTTGTTCGAGATGAATCCGTTCCTGTTCTACCAAAGTTAAATGTGTCCTTTGATGTTGTATACAAACCTCGCATTCTTGCACTTTTTCCTTCAGACTTGTGATTGTCTGTTCAAGCGAGAAAATTACCATTTTATTTTTCTCAAGATCTGCGTTAGTTTTTTTAAGCGTCTTAATTTCTTCTAAACGCTCATTTAATTTCTTAATAACTTTTTTCTGTTCGTTCTGAATACGCTCAAGTTCTGATTCCAACCTGCTTACTGCAGCCGTCTTTGCTTCCAGTCTACTATTTGCATTATCGCGTTCTTTAACAGCATCTTTTATTGTTCTTAGGCTTTCGCTGAGTAATGAAACATATTCCTCAGCATATTCCTCCCCAGCCAACTTGAAGTACAATCCTATATTGTCCACAAAGAAACAGTATGGTAACGTTTGGAGTAGCGTTAATTCCTTGCTCTCTCCCTTATCAGCCTTCTCTTTGATAGCTGCGTTGATCTGCACTAACCATCTGCTGATATGATTCTCAATAAAAGATGAAATAAATAATTGATTTCTACTTCGAAAAAGCAAATCACTGATCTGTTCCTTTCTAAGGCTTGTTGGCCTAAACCCTGGCATAAGCTTTGCAAATTTTTTCGGATTGTGCTTGAAATACCAAACTGAATCTTCCTGCGGGATAACTGAGCAAATATAAAAAAGCTCGTCTTCAGTCAACATAGGGAGGTATTTCATATGCGGCCCTCCGTAATAAAATACTTTGCAGCCGAATTAATCATTCCTGTCTTCTCACAAGTTTCAATGTACGCAAATGCTTCTTGGCTTAAATCGAGCAATTCATAATCAGTCCAATCAAATTTTTCCACCCTTTTATAACTTTTTATTATATCTTGAATTAAATCACTTCCGACAAGTATATTACTATTTTTTTGCGCAGTGACAATACAATCCAGATACCCAAAGGAGTAATGCCTAATACTACTCGATATAGTGATGGGCGATGATGTTCCTTTACTGAGTCTGACAACACCCATCCTATTGTATAGATATGCACTATCATCATGAGCTTCATAGTTGTTCCGAGAGAGTTGGTCCACGAAAAGTTCTTGATATCTAGGAAATGTATCATCTATTTTTCTCAAAATTAATTCAGCATTCTTTTTGTATATCTTTGTTATCCCGGATATCGAGATTTTTGAGAGTCCGTTATCGAACTTGCAAATATCCGACGAGGGGACATTAATATTACCATGCGCCTGGAGCTCAAAAGAAGAATAAATAATGACGCTATCCGCGCTCGTATCAATCAAACCATCACTTTGTGATGACGGTGGCCAAAGTAAAGCCAACGATTCATTCAGCTCTAGTCTATACTTCCACACCTCTAATTGTCGTTCAATCTGCAATGTCTTCTTAGTGAATTTAACGATAAATGCAGAAAAATCCCTATCCATAGTTCTGAATTTCATGACATTATCAACAACAACATCTTGAAAACTCAATTCACAGGGATAGATATATGGAAACACAATTAGGTATGAAGTATTGGTATATAAAGTCTCGGAACGAATAAGTTTCGCCTGATAATTGCCATTATCATCTTCCACATGAATTTTGAAAATTGATGGGTATATTTTGCCACTAGCATCTTTTCGAAATATTTCGAATTCTCGTTGCTTCATATCAATTGAGGATGAGATGTAGTATCCCCACGAAAACTTTGTAATGGGAATTGTTTCAGAAACATCGGGCAGGAATCTTGTGCCTTTAATTGGCACAGAAATAATAGGTTCTCCGATTGATGAGATTCTGACTAGAAAACTAGCCTCATTATGTCCATACGCCAATATTTCATCAGCATTGAACTTGACGTCTACGCTGAACATTTTTTTCAAACTTGAAAAATAGAAATCAATTCTATCTCGTGTGTTTTGTCGCAAGAGTGCATGATGGATTATTGAAGAGCGACTACCAAGGTAATTCTCACACTCAACATTATTGTTGCCACTTCGATGCCTGAAGTGAGTAGCTTGACCTCTGCTGTCAGCAGCGCAGATGTGCACTTCTTCCCAACAACAAGCACATTGATAGCGATAAGGTTCAAATCCACCACCTTTGGCGGCTGTATCAGCATCGACATAGTCAGCCAATATCGTATCGTATGCCATTCGCATTTTTTGCCCTCCATTTAGCAGGATTAACCAATAGTCAAAGGGAAAAAACAGTATGTTCATTAAGGGGAAATTTTCTATTCAACGATGTGCATTAAAAACAGTATCATAAAACTACGATTTTCAAGCTACTGCAGTCTTCTTGTTTGAGTTTCCCATAAGGAAACTTCCCTCTCTCTATAGGTACAATCAGAGATCCTGCATTCCTAAGCCTCACACAGTCTTACTGTTTAAGAGGAAAAACATTGCCTCTCTGATTACACATCAGTATAACATGGAATTTGCATTTTATATCACTATTAGTATAACAATCTCAGTACTTTTACTGGCCCGAATATGAATTCCTCCTTATCATTCCTCAAATGAGGTATTCCTGCCTGTTTAAGATCTGTGGTTTAATGAGTGGAAGACCAAGGGAGAGGATCTCTGAAGGAGAAATAAAGAGGAACCATCGGTACCAGGTACAACCTCCAAAAGTTCCACAGGAATCCCAAGATAGCGGTTTGAATCAAGGGTTCTGAGAAACAGGGTTCCAGGTACACTATCCAATAAACCCACAAGGCTGATCAGAAATGGTCAGCCTTTGGTTTGTTTTGAGCCTAAAGGTCAAGCTGCTGTTTGGGTCGCTGTTCAGATGGGAATGCCCCGGAATGATCCGGGGCCAATATCCAAAAACCCACAAGGCTGATCAGAAATGGTCGGCCTTTGGTTTGCTATGCGTACGTTTTAGTAGACACTTTTCGATGGACAGGAGCTCGATTTGGAGACACTTTTTCAGTGACTGCGACCATTTTGGTTAACACTCCATCCAGACGTATTAGCCACCTCACTTCCCTTCCTGCCGATAAGCTCCTTTATGATGTTGAAGCCAACTTTCCATTCTCATTGGGAAAGACAGCTTCTGCATCTCTCTTTGGAAGAGAGATGATGAGAATTGAGAGAAAACCATTTTCATGCCATATTTGCATACAGGAGAAGCATGCATATGGAAGAACAGCAAGGTATCCGTTGGAATCAGCGTCTAACAAATTACAATCGTGCTCTCGACCAATTGGATGCTGCCGTCTCACTGGCAAACCAAAGACTTCTGAGTACATTGGAACAATACGGAGTTGTTCACTGTTTTGAAAACACCCATGAATTGGGTTGGAATGTTCTCCGCGATTATCTTAAAGATCAGGGAACTCAACAACTTTATGGCTCAAAAGACACGGTTCGAGAAGCTTTTGCCGTTGGTCTGATTGAAGACGGGGAAACTTGGATGGAGATGATACGTGATCGCAACCTGAGCAGCCATACCTACAAAACCATCGGTACCAGGTACAACCTCCAAAAGTTCCAAAGGAATCGCAAGATAGCGGTTTGAATCAAGGGTTTTGAGAAACAGGGTTCCAGGTACAGTATCCAATAAACCCACAAGGCTGATCAGTAATGGTCAACCTTTGGCTTTTTTTTGTCATGCAAGATAATCGCAAAAGCAGGGTTGTTGCAATCTGATGATTCTCGTTGTTATTGAAGAAGTCTCAAAACAAATCGCTATGCGTTCCAGTTCTAATCAATTTCAGGATAAGTGCTTGCTGAACAACTTTGTAAACAAGTAACCAATCCGGCTGAATATGGCATTCTCGCATACCTGTGTAGTTTCTGGAATTGACAAGCGCATGATCTCTGTAGACCTCCGGCAACGGCTGCTCATTGCATAAAAGCGTGATGACCTGCTCCAACTTACTTGGATTACAACCTCGCTTAATCGCCAATTTATAGTCTTTCTTAAACTGACCTGTAAATTCCAGCTTAAGCATCCAAGGCGTCCATCAAACTGGCAACACTTTCAAAAGGGCCATGCATGTCTTTGTCATGTTCAGCCGCATCCATTGCAGCCAACGTAACTTCGTTGGGAGTATGAAGAGCTACTTCAAAAGGAAGGCCCTTGAAACTGATTGCCTGCCTTAAAAAAATATTGATTGCTGTAGACATGTCCATCCCAAGGTCGGAAAAAATCTGCTGTGCTTGCTGTTTTACATCCCGGTTCATCCGTATCGTCATACTGGTGTCAGCTTTTCCTGCCATATTATATTCTCCTCTCATCCTAATCCTCACTTCAAGTATAGTAAATTACATGTCTAATGTAAATGCTTTGTATGTACATTGACTATAACCATCGGTGCCAGGTACGGATTCCAAAAAGTCCACAGGAATCGTAAGATGAGTGTTTTTGTGCCTGAGAGCCAAGCTGCTGTTTGGGTCGCTGTTCGGAATTAAACGCCCCGGAATGAGCCGTTTCTTTGGTAGGCAGGGCTCAGCATCCAAAGTACCATCAGCTATGCTTTGATCAGGTATTGATCAATCATCTCAGGATAATCCCTGATCAACTGAAGAAGCCTGCGTGAAGGCCCTTCAGGAGTATTCCTGCCGCACTCCCATGCTTCTACCGTCTTCTTTGACACCCCAAGGGAGGAGGCGAAGACAACCTGGCTTAACCCAACATTCTGACGGATTCTCTTGATATCCTCACCACTGAATGTCTCCACCGGCTTTACAACGATTCGGGTCTTCCTTGCGTTGATCTTTCCATCCTGATATTTGACGGCTTCATCAAGCCCCTGCTTTATACTCGAATATACGCTCATTTGTGCAGCTCCTGTTTCTTCATACTTCGTTCAAGCATGGCAATCATATTTGCGATTTCATTTCTTTGCACAGCCGACAGAGTATCCTTGTCTGCTTTTGCATATGCCGTAATCAAGTAAATGGTCTTATACGGTGTGAAATCCACATACGTTACCCGACCACTCCCGCTCTTACCACGCCCAGGGAAAGCAATCCGCACCTTACGTAACCCTCCGGTGCCTCTTATCACACTGCCTGCCTTAGGATTCTCCAATAACTGCTTCTGAAGTCTTCGAAGATCCTCATCGCCAAGTCCGAGGCGTTTCCATTGTCGATCGAACTCCGGCATCATGACAAATTCAAGAAATAAAACCATAAACCACCTAATAGTCACCCTATCTAATAGGGTTTGTCAAGACTCCAACCACAGAAACTGATAGAGGACTGGAGATGCCGATGTATCGGCAAAGTTGGTCAGAGTCGGATAGGCCTTGGTCAACAAGGGAAGCCAATCATTTCAGTGCCTTCATAATTCGGAACCACTTTCATTACCCTCAGGACCTCACCCGATCCAACATACGCAATAAGGTTGCTTTTATTCGGATATGCTTCACTCGAGATATGCAGGAATGCTTGGAAACCAAGATTATTCAAGTTGCAGGGCAACTTCGGGCAGCAGGTCTACAGAGTATTTCATTCATCCATCTCATGCAAATTGGATATCCAAAAAGGCCCACATCAACCGCAGGATGGATTTTCTTTCATTCACGAGAGAAAAGTGATACCCTCAAATCAGATACGTGTTTGGGGGGTATTGTGCATGGAGACACAGGCTGTTGAGAGGTTGCAGGAGATTCATCGCCTTTGGCTTGCAATCACCAAGGATTCACATGCTGAGTATTGCGCTGCCTTTCGGTCCAATAAGACCTTGACATCCTATATACGCAGCACTGTTTTCGAATTGGCCGATAGGCTGTCCTTGCTTGTGCAGCCTCAATATAATTCCCTCGATTATGCGTTTTACAGCAATGACGATTTCATACCTAAAACGTGCTGCGTAGGGAATAGAACCGACACAATGTGGCTGAAGCACATCAGGGTGGCCTTCGAACATGAAAACAAGCTGGACGGCCAAGCCGGAGGCTACCAGGAATTCTCTCATTTACTGCTCACTAAAGCTGATGCGAAGGTTCTCGTCGGATATGGGGAATCACAAGAATCATACGACCCCTACGCACTTGATTATCAAAAACTGATGACAAATACAGATAAAAATCCTGATCCCATTTTGTTCATCGGCGAATACGCCCCTAAGGCAGAGGCCGATGATCGGCAATTTGAGAGTTACCTTATTTCATCGCTGCAACTACTCAAGTTTGACCCCGGCAAGGCATCCTGGGGTACTATGACCGAACGGTAATAAAAGAAGTCCCCTGGTCCTGCCTACATGCTTTGCACCGTGGCAAAGGCAAACATGAAAAGCATGCAGAAATATCTCCAAATCCTCCATCGCATACGCCTCTCCCCTGAGTAAGCCAAACCCGTCATGCACAGAACCATCATTTTTGGGTATAGCCACTCTTGTTGCTTCACCTGATATTCAAGGAACTGAATTCTAGCAAACAAGAGGTGGAACCAAGGCAAATTTACCTAGAAGGGAAGGATTTCTACTTAAAAAACCCTAATTCCGAATATAAGGCACCAAAACAGGTTCTCCAAACATGGTTTCTCTACGCTGTCAATATACTTTTCGTTCCTATTACATACCGGTTGCATAAACATCCAAATTCTGTATAGAATGGCGCCAAGACAAAGAAGTCCAATACGCAATGCGCGTGCTGGGCTTCTTTTTTTTATCCTTGGAGGGAGAACCTTATGAGTACACCGATTATCAGCCTGAGGGATGTGACCATGCGATTTGGATCATTGCAAGTACTCGATGCAATCAACCTCGACATCCCCTATGGATCGAAAACCGTCATCATCGGCCCCTCGGGGGGCGGCAAGAGCACGTTGCTGCGATGCAT
>Ga0228535_1002286_pt1 | contig 19447 bp, 14 predicted proteins | sample SJ1metagenome_FD_168457 | JGI IMG/M metagenome (GOLD analysis project Ga0228535, IMG submission 168457) | Enriched culture of PCE-dechlorinating microbial communities from Ithaca, New York, USA - SJ1 | ecosystem: Engineered > Modeled > Simulated communities (microbial... > Unclassified | place... | reverse complement strand
TACCGCATCTACAATGAAGTCGGGGATCACAGTGCGGTTGGGATCTGAACGGATGACGGATTCATCCACTATCTCTTCTGCAGTAATGATGACATGCTCTGCAGCAAAAGCGGATTCCTTCTGCTCACCTAGTATTCCCCAAATTTGGGCATTTCCCTCTGCATCACAGCGCTGCACGTGAACAATGGCAACATCAGGATGCAGGGGGGGTACCACGATCACCTCCCTGCCGGAATAGGGATCTTTCACCCGTCTATATTGAGGATTGGCTTTTTCAAGATCAGGCGCGGCGGTCTGATTCATGGGGATGAAAGGCAGCCCGCTGGCGCCGGCTTGCAGGCGGCTGATCATGGAATAGTGCGAGTATTCCTCCCATTCCAGATGACCGGCTTCCAGCTCCGCTTTTACGATTCGCAGTGATCCCACCCCGGGTTGCCCAGGTATGAAAAAATCAGCTTCTTTGCACAGCCCGCTGCCACCATCATCTCATAAATCAGATCGGGGGTGGCACGGGCAAGGGTCAGGTTTTTTCTTCCCTGGCGGATGATCTCATGTCCGGCAGCAAAGGGAATGAGGTGGGTAAACCCTGCGGCATAAACCATATCGCCGTCATGAACGAATTTGGCAATAGCATCAGATAATGTTGTTAGTTTGGTCATAAAGCATCCAATCAGCAGAGTAAAGAGGGATCCTCAGGGATTGGAGAATCCCCCTGAAATATCAGGCTCGTTTTACGAGCGTGCGGATTTGCTCGTGCATATACAAGGGCAGGTAGTATAGCCCGCCGGCATTCTTACCACTTGAGCCGGAACCTTTCCATCCGCCAAAGGGTTGGAATCCAGGCCATGCACCTGTTGTGGACCCCTGAGGTCTATTCGCATAGGTAACGCCCGCCTCGATCTTATCAAAGAACCATTCCACTTCATCCGGCGCGCCATAGAAACCAGCAGTCAACCCATACAGAACATTATTTGCGCGGGTCATGGCTGTCTCGATTGAATCTACAGCAGCGACCATGACAATGGGCAGGAACATCTCCGTTTGCCAGAGTGAATGTTCTTCAGGCACATCCACGGCGATGGTGTTCGGGCAGTAGAATCCACGGGCGTAATCGCCATCGGACATGACCTTGCCACCCGTTAGAATTCTGCCAGATTTAGCCAGATCTTCAGTAAAATTCTGGTAGTCGCGATAACTGCCTTTATTGATCACCGGTCCGTTGTAATTTTGGCGGTCGGTTGGGTCGCCGATTTTCAACTTTTGGGTTAACTCTACCATTCTAGCGACCAGCTCTTCATAAACCTGTTTTTCCGCAAACACCCGTGAACAGGCGGAGCATTTCTGTCCCTGAAGACCAAAGGATGAGCGGACAATACCCAGCGCAGCATCTTCTAGGTTGGCATGGCGCGATACAATGGTCGGATTCTTGCCGCCCAGTTCCAGAATCGCCGGGCGTACCCACTTGCCGGCGCTGAAATCACGCCCGATTTTCATACCAACATCATATGAACCGGTGAATGTAATTCCATCCACCTCCGGGCTTTCAATTAATGCCTGTCCCAGGCTGCTGCCTGGTCCGGTAACGAAATTGAATACACCGTCTGGAATTCCCGCATCACGGAAGCATTCGGTGATCAGCCGGGCAGTCCAGGGGGTATCGGTGGCGGGTTTCATTACAATGGTGTTGCCGGTTACCAGCGCCGCTCCGGCAGGACCACCCGTCAGGGCACAGGGAAAGTTAAAAGGAGATATTACCAGCCACACGCCATATGGACGCAAAATGGAAAAGTTGGTGGAAACAAAGCCGGGCAATGGATCACGTCCCATTTCGTGGATGAAGCCTTCATTGGCTTCCATCCGGTCACAGGAGTAGCGTAACAGGTCGGCGGTCTCTGCTACATCGCCCACCGCTTCCATGCGGTTTTTCCCCACTTCAAGGGAAACAATTACACCCATCTCGAATGTGCGCTCATCCATAATATCGGCGGCTTTTCGTACCAGGCGCACCCGTTCCTGCCACTTCATCCTGCTCCAGATTGGAAAAGCCTTGCGCGCAGCTTCCAATGCCATATGAGCATCTTCTGCCGTGCCTTTCTGAAAAATGCCTAATAAAACATCCGTATCTGCGGGTGAACGGTTTTCGAATTTTTCCTTGCTGAAATGTTCCTTGCCATTGATGAACATACCGTGCTCTTTACCCAGATTGGCTTTTACCTGACCAAGAGCCTGATCGTACCTGGTGTGCAGTTCTTCGGGCGGATTGAACATATTAGAGTAGGTCAATTTGAAGCTGCTTTCAGCCATACAGTATTGCCTCCTGTTGGGAAAATATGTTTGAAAACGGAACATAATAAGTATAGCGCAGGTATTCATTCGAAGCAAAATGATCCAGAATTCAGCATTATGGCATTGGAAAATTATTGGTACCATTTTTATGAAGGATTTACTGCCATGGATAGAAGATTATTTGTATTATCAAAAAGATAGATGAGTATGGATAAATAAATTTATTTCGCTCAATATTTATACATAGCCCTAATTTGAACCATGCAATAGGGGAGAAGCTGCCATTTTTCACTATCCATGGTATCTGCACTGAGGAAGAACAATGAAAAAATCATCCCTGCCAGCGTGGTCTTCAAATTTATTCAGATTTCAGCTGTTTGTCATTTTTCTGATCATATGGGTACCTTTTCAGTCGGCACAGGCTCAAAATGATCCATTCATAATCAGCTCAAACCTGGCGGTAGAAAAAAGTTTAGGATTTGATGGCCTGATGATGCCAATGCTTCAAGTATCCAATCAACCACCTGTCATATCTGAAGGTGCATCAATAAATGTATCAATGGATGAAGATAGTAACCCGCTGGCGTTTGCGTTGATACTGCATGCCACGGACTCTGACGTCGGAGACACGCTCACCTGGAGTATCAGCATTGCTGCTATTCATGGTACTGCAGGTGCTGCCGGGACAGGAACAAGCAAAGCAATAACTTATGTGCCTGCTGCAGATTATTATGGCAATGATTCGTTTACTGTACAAGTGAGTGATGGGAATGGAGGAACAGACAGTATTCTTGTCAATGTCACAATCAACGCAGTCGATGATCCACCCCGATTGGTTGGAACCAATCCAACTTTTACTTATACCGAAAATAACCCATCAACGGTTATTGATGCAGACATAACATTAACTGATATTGATGGTCCGAACTTAAATGGCGTTACAGTATCGATATCATCCAATTATGTTTCAGGTCAGGATTATCTCGATTTCACTCCATCCGGTGGTGTAACCGGAAGTTTTAATACAACAACAGGTGTGCTTACACTCAGCGGATCTGCACCAGCTTCTACCTATCAGACTGTTCTCCGCACTGTAACATATAGAAACACTAGTGAAACCCCGAACACTTCTGCCAGATCGATTTCTTTTGTTGGTGATAACACTCTATTCAATGTGACGAATGGGCATTTCTATAAATTCGTAACTCAATCTGGTATTAGCTGGTCAGCTGCGAATACGAATGCCAGCTCTCCTTCTAATCGGTTATATGGAATGACAGGCTACCTGGCGACAATCACTTCCAGTCAGGAGAACTCATTTATTGCCAGTAAACTGGCTGGTGTGGGGTGGATTGGAGCCAGTGATGCGGCAACAGAGGGTACCTGGAAGTGGGTGACCGGACCAGAGGCAGGAACCACTTTCTGTACAGGGAACAATCCATGTTCTCCGGTAAGCAGCCGATATTCCAACTGGAACTCAGGAGAACCTAATAACGGTGGTGATGAAGATTATGGTCATATGATTTTTAATACGGCTATTGGACCTCGGGGAAGTTGGAATGATCTACCCAATGCCGGTGGTTCGGGGGATTACGCTCCCCTGGGTTATATTGTTGAGTATGGTGGAATGGCGGGGGACCCGATAATATCCCTTACCAGCAGCGCGACCATCAATGTGTCTTCTGTTAATGATGCGCCCAATTTCAGCCTGGGAGATTCGGTGAATGTGACCATGTCTGAAAATAGCTCACCAACTCCATTTGCTCTTACGCTGTATGCCTCTGATCTGGATGGAGATTTGATCAGTTGGAGCATTTCTGCAGCGGCATCTCATGGAACAGCGACTGTCTCCGGGACTGGTACATCGAAGGTAATTGGATATTCTCCGGTTCCGAATTACTACGGATCAGATTCTTTTGTTGTGCGTATCCAGGATGGAAATGGTGGTTCTGATACGATTACTGTCAATGTAACCATCAATTCGGTTAATTTTGCTCCAATTATCACAGCTGGGAGTTCTACCAATGTCACAATGAGTGAAGATGGAACCCCTACAGCTTTTGCATTGACTTTAACCGCCACTGATGCCGATCCAGAAGACACACTGACCTGGAGTGTATCTTCTAATCCTGTACATGGTTCTGCTGTTGCGTCAGGGTCTGGATTTAGTAAAAGTATTACATACAGTCCTGCGACTAATTACAATGGCAGTGATTCGTTTATTGTGCAGGTGAGCGATGGCAATGGCGGTACAGATAGTATTATTGTCAATGTCACAATCAATGCTGTAGATGATCCTCCCCAATTAATTGGTACAAATCCAACTTTTACTTATACAGAAAATGATTCTTCAACAGTAATTGATACCGGTATTTTATTTACTGATATTGATGGTCCAAACTTAAATGGGGTTACAGTATCAATATCGTCCAATTATGTTTCGGGTCAAGATTACCTGGATTTCACCCCATCCGGTGGTGTAACTGGAATTTTTAATACGACAACGGGTGTGCTCACACTCAGTGGATCTGCACCGGCATCAACGTATCAAACCGTCTTGCGGTCAGTATCGTACCGGAACACAAGTAATACACCGAATACTTTAACACGTACAATATCCTTTGTGGGCGACAATACACTATTCAATATAACGAATGGACATTTCTACGAATTTGTTACCCAATCTGGAATAAGCTGGTCATCAGCTAATACTGGAGCATCCGCGAGCCGGTTGTATGGAATGGTTGGTTATCTGGCAACTATCACCTCCAGCCAGGAAAATTCATTCATTGCCAGTAAACTGGCGGGTGTGGGATGGATCGGTGCCAGCGATGCCGCTACAGAAGGTACCTGGAAGTGGGTAACCGGTCCAGAGGCGGGAACCACTTTCTGTACAGGGAACAATCCCTGTTCTCCGGTGAGCAGCCAATATTCCAACTGGAACTCGGGTGAACCAAATAACTCAGGCGATGAAGATTATGGGCATATGATTTTTAACACTGCCATTGGCACCCGTGGAAGCTGGAATGACCTTCCCAATGCCGGTGGCACAGGCGATTACTCTCCACTTGGTTACATTGTTGAGTATGGTGGCATGGCTGGTGACCCGATAATTCAGCTTACCAGCAGTGCAACTATTAATGTACAGGCAGTGAATGATGTGCCAGTCATTACCCAGGGCGAATCAAGCAATGTGACCATGGATGAAGATGGCTCGCCTACGCCATTTTCGCTCACCTTGAATGCCACCGATCTGGATGGTGATACCCTCACCTGGAGCATTTTCTCATCTGCCGCACATGGAACAGCTTCTGTCTCTGGTACCGGGAGCAGTAAGTCAATAGCGTACACGCCTCAATCAAATTACAGTGGATCAGATTCTTTTGTGGTTCAGGTGTCAGATGGCAATGGCGGATCGGATACGATCACCATCAATGTAACGATCAACCAGGTAAATGATTTGCCGGTAATTACCCAGTCTGACCCGCAATCAGTCACCATGGATGAGGATGGCTCTCCGGTTGCATTCGCGCTTACCCTGGATGCCACGGATGTGGATGGGGGTGAATTAACCTGGGATATCAGCACTCCGCCTATTCAAGGAAGCGCTTCCGCGGAATCACCTGGTTCCAGTTCTGCGATATCCTATACTCCCGACGCGAACTATAACGGTTCGGATACATTTACGGTGAGAGTGACCGACGCTGTGGGTGGATCAGATACAGTTCAGGTGAACGTCACCATCAATCCTATAAACGATGTTCCGTACTTCACCGAAACAGATCCGGTTGAGTTGACCATTGATGAAGATAACAGCCCGACTGCTTTTTCACTGACCCTTCATGGCAATGATATTGATCTGGATGAACTCACCTGGACGGGTCAATCTCCCGCCAGTCATGGTGCTGCCTCTATTGGTGGATCTGGTAATACCCGTCCAATCAGTTATGACCCTGACGCGAACTACTATGGTGTCGATAGCTTTACCATCCGGATTAATGATCTGGCAGGGGGTATTGCTGATATTGTGGTTGATTTGACCATTAACCAGGTGAATGATTCCCCTACTGTAGCCAATTACATTCCAGATCAAGCTGGCAATGAAAATGTGCCGTTTAGTTTCATATTTGCCGAAAACACATTTCATGATGTGGATGATGGTACGGTACTGACATATACCGCCACACTGCAGGATGGCACCATCCTTCCTGCCTGGCTCAATTTTGATCCTGACTCTCGAATGTTCAGTGGGGTGCCTCAAACAGGGCAAGTAGTGAAAGTCCGATTAACCGCTACTGATAATACCAGCCTGAGCGTATTTGATGATTTCTTGATCCTTATTCAATCGGAAAGCAATGCTTCCCCAATTAATATGAATCCATTAGATACGGTTTTTCTCGTATCCGGGACTCCATTCTCCTTTCAATTACCAGAAAATGGATTTGTGGATGAAGATGGTCAGCCGCTGGAAGTAATATCAAGTCTGCCAGATTATTCTCCATTGCCATCCTGGCTGGTCTTCAATCCGACGGATCTTTCCTTCTCCGGTACACCCCCAGCGCCGGGTGAATTGGATGTTCTATTAAAGGTGTTCGATGATCATGGCGGTTCTATTTCAGTGATCCTATCTATAGAAGTAAGTGAAGGAAATGTTGCCCCTACGCTGTTGAACCGTCTAACAGACCAGGCGGCGTTTGATGGTGAATTTTTCAATTTTGTCTTTCCAGCCAACACATTCTGGGATGCGAATGGTGATGCGCTTGCTTATGTGGCAACCCTAGCCGATGGTAGCGCGCTGCCAGCCTGGTTGAGCTTTAATATGGCAAACCGTGAATTTTCAGGTACACCTGCGATCACAGATCTGGGCGTCTATCTAATCCGGGTAACAGCAATTGATACAAGTGCCGCAAGTACATCTGATCTCTTTCTGCTGGGCGTAAGCGCGGCAAATAGGATGATATTAAATATGCCTATTTCTACGATGGATCCGCTCTATTCGGATTCGTTTGGAAGCATTTACTTGCCCCTAGGATTGGTGCCGCCGGATTCTCACAGGTTCCTGCATATTGAAGAGAATTATCCGGTACCTGCTTTGCGAAGTATCCGATCTTTGAACAAAGGGCGGGAAATTACCATGTTCGCCCATGATGGAAGTCAGTATCATCAATTTGATCTTCCCATTAAGGTATGTATTCCAGTTACACAACAGGATATCCGTAAAGCAGGGGGCAGGTACCAGGTGATACGTATTGGCATCACTGACTCTGCCACTGAACCCTGGGTATTATCTGTACCGATCTGGGAAAATGGCTCAGCTTGTATAGAGACAAACCACCTGAGCATGTTTGATTTATTCTACCGGGCTTCATCTGATGGTAAAGGTCTGCCTGCCACCGGTTTTGCACCCGGGCAGGTCTCCCGGCTCGACCCACAACCACTGGACATGCAATATCAATCAATGTCAGACCTGGTCTTAGAAATTCCTACGCTCGGAGTTGACACAGTAATTGTAGGTGTCCCACAATCGAATGGAACATGGGATGTAACCTGGCTGGGTAATCAGGTGGGCTGGCTGGCAGGCAGCGCTTATCCAACCTGGAGTGGGAACTCTGTGATCACCGGTCATTTGACAGATTCAAATGGAAATGCAGGAGTTTTTGCTGGCATATCGAATTTGATTTATGGTGATGAAATTAGAGTTGTGTCTGGCTCATCAGTATTCATTTACCGGGTAAGAAGTGTAAGAAAATACATAGAGCCCAATGATGTTCCAGCTGTCTTACAGCATAAGGATTCACCCTGGATCAGCCTGTTGACTTGCCAGGGTTATGATGTAACAACCGGCGCTTACAAGTTCAGGCAATTGGTGCAAGCTGAGCTTGTACAGGTTGTAATCCAGAAATAATAAATGAGAGCGGATAGAAATCCGCTCTCATTCATCTTTATCTATTCAGTTATTCTCAAGCTGCAGCCTTTTCGGTCACAATTCCTTCCAGGATCATTTCCAATGCCATGGTATGGCTGCATCTAGATCGGGATTGGAAAAAGTCGCAGTCGCAGCGCCACTCTCCACCTTCAAATATGACTGTATGTGCGTTGTTTTCACCTGCAAAGGTCACCTGCATTGAATCAAGGTGAATACGATTTCGTTCCTGAGCGTAGCGTTTGGCTTTCTCAATTTTTCCGATCATTCCATAATCCATTTTCAAAATCTCCTTTCAGGTATTAGATAAAACAACAGCATGCGCGTAAAACGGCATGCTGCTAATACAACCTTATCCAAATTATGTAAACTACATCTCGCATAGCGGTTTGATCATTTCCTTGAACTCAGTATAGTATGATTAATTCTGAAAGTCAATTTACAATAGCCATACAATATTAACTTGTATTACTGGTAAGCATCTTGCACTCATATCCGGTAATATTTGTGCGTTGTTGAGGGAGTATGAGCACATACCAACCAAAAAAAGTAATCCCAGATAGTTGGGCGAATCTGGCTGCCTGCCCGATTTGTGAAACACGCGGTCTATCGGTTTACCGCCAGCCCGGACAGGTAGATCAGCTTGCCTGCTCTAATTGCAAAGCGTCGTTTGAATTGGAACAGGATGGACCAAATATACGCTTGATCGTGCTTCCACCAGACTATGCAGTCTTCCTTCAGCCTGCATGGCAGACCTGGATGAGTGTTTACGAGATCCGTAAGCAGATAAAAACTGGTCTGGAGACACATGTTCAACGGGAGACACTTGATAATCCGGTATTTTCACCCCCGCCTGAGATGATTACCAGACAGATAGAACCTCCTGCTAGTTACACACTATCTGAGTTTGATGGTGAATTTTCCCAACAGCCAATCGATCAGGAAGAAGTAAATATGCGGGCAGCAGGGTTGGCAAACCTGGGCAACACTTCCCGAGAAATTCGTGTGACGCTGGAACATTTAAATGCAACACCTGAACAAATTGATATTGCACTCGAAAACCTCGATTCCCAGCGAAAAAAGGTAAAGACCAACACTCCACGAACTATCATTTTTGTTTTAATTGCAGTTATTGTATGTCTTGGCGTAACAGCACTCATTTTGCCGTTGTTAAACATACCCGGTACATTGAAGTCAATTGAACCTGTTTGGAATTATCTTACAACTACCCTGTCCAATTCAGATCCCTTCGGTGGTGTGACAGGAGCCCGACGGGAGCCAACACCTGAAGCAACTGCCATTCAGAAAACCTTGCCTGCAGATGCGAAAATCTACTTTGATGTAGTCTATGACATCAGTAAAAAGCCTACCTGGTGGGATAGATATCAAGCGCTGGAAAATCTCTATCCCCCATTGGAATTAATCTCCACCCATGAAAACATATTGAATAAGTACATATTTCTTGCCGTATTAAATGCAGCCGAACAGAATAATGATGCAATACTTAATGAGCTTTGTGATTCGACTCGCGCAAGAAATACCAAAGCATGCGATCGGGTGGAAAAGAGTGACTTTGCGCAACAGGTTCAGTTTCTGACAGAGCAGAATGCAATGTCAGACTGGTGGATAACCGGTCCGTGTAAGGAGTTTAGAGCATACTATGATAAGGTTGGGGTCGTGTTTCCCTTTGCTGAAGGTCGTTGTTCTCTGCCCTGATCTTACCGAGCTTTTATCATTACAATACCGCTTTCCCCATCCTGGTAGTATCGTTCCCATAATTCCGTTTGAATATACCCAGCCTTGCGATAAAGATTGATCGCGGGCTGGTTTGACTTCCGCACTGTCAGCTTGATCTGCCGGTTGGGCAGACGCGCTTCGCAGGAACTCAGCAGCGCTTCTGCAATTCCCATCCGTCTGTAAGACTCCAGCACTCCTATGGATGTGATCCATCCTGTCGAGGTATCACGTGTACCATCCCCCGAAATGAACCCGATCATATCCCCCTCGATTGTCGCTTTAATACGGATGATACCCGGGAGCATCAATACTGCCATCAAATCTATCAATGGCCAGGCATCAATTCCAAAACATGCCTGTTCGATCTTACGCAGCGCCCCAAGATCCTTCCAGTTTGCATCAGCCAGATTGTATAAGGTGGAAGTTGCTGTCATGTTTTACTTATATCAGATTCCCACCTCCCGGAATATCCAGGAGGATGGGAATCTCAGAGTTGTATCTTAAGATTGATTTACTTCTGTTTAGCCACGAAGGAGTTCAGCATGCTTGTAAACTCCATCGGGAAGATGTATTTGGTGGAAGGATTGGCAGCCATATTTTTGAGGGTGTCAAAGTATTGTAAGGTCAGGGTGTTCTGATCCAATCCCTTGGCAACGCTGAAGATCTTATCAAGAGCAGATGAGTAACCTTCAGCACGTAGCAGTTGAGCGGTCTTCTCACCTTCCGCTTTAAGGATGGCGGATTGTTTATCGCCTTCGGCGCGCAGAATGGCAGCCTGTTTTTCACCGTCTGCCACATTGATGGCAGCTTCCCGTTGACCGGTAGATTCGGTCACCACGGCACGGCGGTTACGTTCAGCTGAAAGCTGGCGGTTCATTGCATCCTGAACGTCTCTGGGTGGGATGATCTCGCGGATTTCCACATTGGTTACCTTTACGCCCCAGCGCTCGGTAACTTCATCCAGACGGGTGCGCAACATGTTGTTGATGTGTTCGCGTTCTGAGAGCACTCCATCCAGCATGATACCGCCAATGACGGAACGGAGGGTGGTGGTTGCCATACCCTGGGCAGCCAGTTCAAAATTACCTACCTGCAAAATAGATTCAGTAGGTTGGAGTACCTTGTAGTACCACAGAAAGTCAATGGATATGGGGGCATTGTCTTTGGTAATGGAGGTCTGATGTGGGATCTCGCGCACCTGTTCGCGCAGGTCAACCCTTACCGGGCGATCAACGAATGGGATGAGCAATACAAGACCGGGTCCTTTATCTCCAATACAACGCCCAAGGCGGAATACGACCAGGCGCTGATATTCAGGCACAATCTTGATCGCGTTCGCCAGGAACATTATGATGAAGATGATTACCGCACCGATGAAACATAGAATGGGAATAGTTGCTTCGTTCATGTTGTTCTCCTTATTTCATTTCATTATTTGATGGATACTTCCAAATGGGAAATATTAATCATTACCGGATTTTGCAGATACTTCTTCCACTTCAAGTGTGAAACCATTACGCTTTTTGATAATCACCCTGGCTCCTGCCGGGATGGGTTTCTCACTGACCGCGCTCCAGAGTTCACCACCTACTTGCACTGAACCTTCGCGGTATACTCTGGATTTTGCCTCTCCGATACTATCAATCAGGCTATCGAGGCTGTGTGAGGGGATGCTCTCCAGAGCTTCGAGTCCTTTTCTGACGATGATCCAGAAAAAACCAATAACCATCAGGTTCACCAGTATAGCCAAGGCGGGGTGAACTACCGGTCTCCAGCTATCATCAACAAACAGGAAAGTGCTTCCTGCAGTCAGGGCGACCAGGGATAACACCAGGTATAACCATTTTTGTGTTTTTCGCATCGCCCACAGTAGCGGTAGAACACCGATGATCAAGACCACCAGCGCAATCCAATTGAAGTTCATTTGTGCTATCTGCCAACCTGCTGCTATGATAAGTACGATCGCTCCTACTTCCAGTCCACCGGTACCCGGGCTGACCAATGCCAGGATCGCCAGGAGAAAACCGAAAACCAGAACAAGATAAACCAGGTTGGGATTAAGTAGAATATCCATTGTGCCCACCTTTCCTTTATTCATTATACATATGATTCTCGCGGGGTCATAACAACTGTCCTTAAAAGAATATACGTAAAAGGCAGATTGAAGTTACCACTCCAGCATATAATGGTGTTGAATCATTCTTTTGAAATTTCGCACTCAATGGAAGGGTAAGACATGGATAACCTATCTTTTTCGATTGTGGATGTCTTTGCTGAAAAGAAATTTGCCGGTAACCAACTGGCGGTTTTTCAGAATGCCGGAAATTTGGCAACAGAAGAAATGCAAAAAATTGCCCGGGAGATCAATTTCTCAGAAACCACATTCATCCTTTCAGACGAATCGAAGAATGGCGGGTATGATGTACGGATTTTTACACCCATGGAAGAAGTGCCCTTTGCCGGTCACCCGACACTCGGCACCGCGCATATCATCCAAACCCAAATTCTGGATGGCAGAGCCGATAAGGTTGTGTTGAATTTGCAGGTGGGGCAGATAACGGTGACTTTCAGTGGAGATGGATACAGTTGGATGCGGCAGATCCAGCCGGTTTTTGGTCCCCAGCACTCAAAGGAGCTCTTTGCAAAAATACTTAACCTGGAGAATTCCGACCTTGATCAGCGCTTTCCAATCGAGGAAGTCTCAACTGGTCTGCCGTTTTTTATTATCCCCTTACGTGACCTAAGTGCCTTAAAGAATGCACGGGTAAACAGGGAGTTGTATCTCGATACGATCGCTCATACTGAATCAAAAGGAATTTTGATCTTCTGTCCCGAATCACATGAACCCGGAAATGATATCAGCGTGAGGGTATTTGTTGATTACTTTGGAGTTCCCGAAGATCCAGCCACCGGTAGTGGGAATGGCTGCCTGGCAGGCTACCTGGTGAAGAATAGATTCTTTGGTAGCGATTGTATCGATATCCGTAGCGAGCAGGGGTACGAAATTGGCAGACCCTCCCTTTTATTACTCAAAGCTAGTCAGCAGCAGGATGGAATCGAAATCAATGTTGGTGGAAAGAGTGTTATCGTTGCAAGGGGAAAATTCGTTTGAGGGTCTCCAAACCGTTTATTTGGTACTTGAAGCCGAATACTAAGCTATCACAGGTATAATTATTTCATACCAATCATACTGAGTTGATGCCATGATAATCCGCTACATTTGATTTTGTTCCAGGAACAGCCGTTGGCTGTCCAATCCATTTTTCCAGTTGCTGAGGTAGGCGGATCTATTCCCTTTTATGTATATTCCCCCGCCGCCAGCAGCCGCTGGCGGTTTTTGCATGACATCCACCTACACGGGAGAATATTATGAAAGATCAATCTGTTGTTTTATTTACCCGCAATGGCATGGGCGAGTCGCAGGGAGACCTGCCATTACGCCTGGCAGGCAAATTTCTGTCTCTTACTCTGCAGTCAGGGATATTCCCGGGCAAGATCCTTTTTTACACCGATGGTGTCAGGCTTGCCTGCGAGGGTTCGCCTGTTCTTGAACAGCTTCAACAATTGGAAGCCAAAGGTGTAGAATTAGTGCTCTGCCAGACCTGCCTGGATACTTTTGGACTATCTACACAGGTCAAGGTGGGAGTGGTTGGCGGGATGGGTGATATTCTGGAAGCGATCCAAAAATCTGAAAAAGTCATCAGCCTGTAAGTTCCATTATCCCCGTTCAATCAACTTGCGTTTATAATCAAGCAAAGGTTTTTTTGGGAGGCATATATGCTTGATATTTCAATTACTTACTGTATGGTCTGACACTACACTCCCCGGGCTGTCGGTCTGGCAGCCGAGTTACTCCAGGAGTATGAACCGGAAATTCGTTCAATCAATCTGGTTCCATCTGATGGCGGCAGATTTGAAGTAGTAGTAAATGGAATATTGGTGTATTCCAAATTAAAAATAGGTCGTCACGCTGAAGAGGGTGAGGTCTTGAGTCTCGTAAAAGAACAGTTGAGGAAGTAGAAATGGGTAAAAAAGGTCGGGTTTTTTCGGGAGCACGCCCTACCGGGCGCCAGCATCTGGGGAATTACCTGGGGGCTATCAAGAATTATGTAGCCTTGCAGGTAGATTATGATTGCATCTACTGCATTGTAGATCTGCACGCACTCACCACCGTCGAGGACACCGTCAATTTGCGGCAGAATATCCTGGAAATGGCTCTCGACTGGCTGGCTGCCGGGATCTCTCCCACTGAATCAATCATATTCGTGCAGAGTATGGTCCCTCAGGTAACGGAGTTGCACACCATCTTGTCTATGGTCACCCCGCTGGGCAAACTCACCGACCTGCCGACATTCAAAGAGAAGGCACGTGAGAATCCTCACAATGTGAATTATGGACTGGTAGGTTACCCGGTCCTCATGTCCGCTGATATTGCCCTCTATAAAGCCGATGCCGTACCCGTGGGGGTGGATCAAGCGCCGCACATTGAGTTTACCCGTGAGGCGGTGCGCTCATTTAACTTCCGATACAACTGTAATGTACTTGTGGAACCACAGATGAAGGTGACGGAGTTTCCGAAGATCCTCGGTCTGGATGGTGAGCAAAAAATGGGCAAGAGCCTGAATAACCACATCGAAATTGCATCTTCACCTGATGAGACCCAACAACGAATCATGACCATGAAAACGGATCCTGCCCGTTTAAAGAGAACGGATCCAGGCAATCCGGATGTCTGCAATGTCTTCACTATGCACAAAATCTTTTCCCCCAAAGAAGATGTGGATATGGTGAATGTAGAATGCAGGAAGGCAGGCATTGGCTGCGTGGATTGCAAGAAACTGTATGCGAAGCATCTCAATCATCATCTGGCTCCTTTCCGGGAGAGAAGGGCGCAGTTTGCGCAAAAGCCGGATGAAGTACTCGATATCCTCGTAGATGGAGCACACCGCGCACGCGCCATTGCTGCACAGACAATGAAGGAAGTCCGTGAAGCAGTCGGGCTTCCGCAGATGGATGAATAATGCGGGCAGTGTTACAGCGCGTCAGCCGCGCGAAGGTGGAAGTGGATGGGCAGACAACCGCGCAAATTGGTAACGGGTTGTTGATCCTGCTGGGGGTGACTCACGCCGATCGTGAGGAGAATGCTGAAAAACTCGCCCGAAAGTGTGCACAGATACGCATCTTTCCTGATGCTAATGAAAAAATGAACCTATCCCTTTTGGATGTAAACGGATCGGCAATAGTGGTCTCGCAGTTTACGTTGTATGCTGATACACGGAAAGGGCTGCGTCCGGCATTTATTGATGCCGCTCAACCAGATCTCGCATCGCCACTGGTAGATTACTTTGCAAATTGCCTCAGGGACCTGGGGATAGCTACTGGTCAGGGCGTATTTGGTGCCCATATGAAAGTGGAATTATTAAATGATGGTCCGGTGACCATTATTCTGGAGACGTAATTGAGCAACCCTGACGAAACCTACAACACAGAAGTGGTTCCCGAGCGGAAACCAGTCAACAAATGGTACCTGGCGCTGTCAATTGTGATTGCCGCCATTTTGCTCTATCTGGCTATACGGGGCGTGTCATGGCAGGAGATGGTCACCACCATACAGACCGCCAGACCAGAGTACCTGGTTATCTTGTTTTTGTGCAGTTCAACCACAATCTTCCTGCGTGGTATCCGTTGGGGCGTTCTGGTTTCTGCCCGGCAGAAGGTGCCTGCGCTAACCATGTTTTGGGCTGCTGCTGTGGGTTACCTGGGCAACAACTTCCTGCCTGCCAGGGCAGGTGAAGTGATCCGCACGGTGATGCTGGGACAAAAGACAGGTATCTCGAAATCATATATCTTTGCTACTGCCATGACAGAACGGATGCTGGATGTGGTCATTCTGGTGCTCATCGGGGTTTTTTCGATTCCATTTATCGGTGCTACACCCGAATGGCTGGGAAACGCCATGCGGGTGATGGGGATCATTGGTTTTGCCGCCTTGATTTTTCTGTTTCTGGCTCCACGTTTTTCCGGTTGGCTCGAACGAATGCTCTTGCGGCTTCCTCTTCCGGAAAAGATCCGGTTTGCCGTTGTAAAGTTGATGCACGATTTTATTCTGGGTGCCGGTGCATTTATCCACCCTGCTCGTGCGGGTATGTTCCTGCTTTATTCTGCTGCACTCTGGGCAATTGATGCTTTTGGTGTAATCATGCTCAGTTATGGGTTAAACATGAGTTTTAACTTTGCCCAGGCGTTTGTGCTGCTGCTGGCAATGGGACTTTCCAGTGCAATCCCATCCACTCCAGGTTATGTTGGGGTATACCAGTTTGTTGCGGTCACATTGTTGCCATTATATGGAATCTCCAAAAGTCAGGCGCTCACTTTTATCATCGCACTGCAAGCGATAAATGTTCTGGGAATCATGGTTTGGGGGTTTATTGGATTGTGGCGTTTAAACCTGCGACAGCGTAATCTCTAAAAATGATTGGCTTGGTCTGATTATTGCACCTCACTTAACGGAAAAGGCAGGGTCGCCATTTAACCGTTGGAGAGTTCTATGCGTCATATCAAAGTTGTCAGCTTAATCATACTGGGTGTCATTCTGGCTGCTTGTCAGCCGGCGGTGATCTCAGAAGGTGTGACAGAGGTGGTGAAAGAAGCGCATTTTTTCGAAACCACTCCAACACCTGCGTCGGTTAAGGATGGTGATTCTGATGCGGTGATGGCAAAAGCGGGCACAGCCACTCCAACAATTGCTTATCCCACACCATTCTCAACCTATAAAGTCCCATCAACTTTGGTAACAGTTTCCAGTACTCAAGGCGTTAACCCAACGGCGACAAATACTTCTGTTCCAACAAATACTCCTACCACTGCCAGTACACAGGCTCCAACATCTATACCTACCACTGCAGTTCCCACCGCTACATCAATTAAAACCAATACACCTACCATACCTCCATCCGCAACTGCCATCGTGACTGCCGCTCCCACAAGCCTGGTTTATCCATTTGCCGTACAGGCAGGTTCGCCGGTAATGATCCAGAATTTTGTAAATTCCAGCGCCGGTTGCAACTGGCAGGGTATTGCCGGACAGGTATTTGATCCTGACGGATCGCCAATAAAAAATATAGTCGTCAAGGCAGGCGGAACCTGGAATGGAACTTCTGTTTCCCTCGTGGGTATGACCGGAGCTGCTACCAGTTACGGTGAAGGCGGGTATGAGTTGGTCCTTGGAACGAAGGTGGTAACGTCTAACCAAACAGTCTGGGTTCAGCTCTATGATTTGAGTGGTAACACACTATCCAATAAGGTTTTCATTTCTACCACCACCGATTGTACAAAAAACCTGGTATTACTTAACTTCAAAGCCATATCAGATGGATATTCCAATTATGTGCCTTTCGTAGAATAGACCAGCTTTTGCCAGAATTGTCTGTATAATCATCATCTGATTTTAATCGTACTGGGTATAATGAAAACCAGTACGATTTTTTATGGAAATTGTTAAGTAGAGGGATCAATGAAAAAACCTGTTGTCATCGTGATAGTCATTCTTGTTGCCATCGCCCTTTGTTGTTGCTTTTTGGTCACACTGGGAGCGATTGGGTATGGAGTTTTCGGTCCAGCTTCATCCTCAACAATAGTACCGACTGAAACAAAGGTAGTAGCAAATCCAGAAAATTTTAGTTCGGATCCACTACCCACTCCGGAGATTATTCCTGTAGATAACCTTGAAAAAGCGTACGAAATGTTACGGGTTATGCAAGGAGTTGAGGTGCCCATTACAAATTTGTACGATTTATCAGCCCGTATCTATGGGAAAAAGGATATCCCTCTTACAGTTCCGGGACCACTGGTTCCCTACATGATCGGAGATTCAAAACCTTTTTGGATCACAAATACTGATACAAATGAATCTTTCCAGATTACTGCATCATTGCGTTATCAAACTCCTCACCTCTACTTCTGGATTGAAAATGGCGTCACCTATGATGATGGAGATCTGAAACGTCTGGCAGAAACATTTGAAAAGAAAATTTATCCGATCAACCGGGAATTCTTCGGTTCTGAATGGACACCCGGCGTGGATAATGATCCACGACTATTTATCCTGCTGGCGACCAATGCCGGTAATGATCTGGCAGGTTATTTTTCTTCTGCCGATGAATATAATCCTGAAGTGCATGAATACAGCAATGCGCATGAGCTATTCTTGCTGAACGCAGATAACCTTGATCTGGCTGATGAATTCACATATGGAGTACTGGCACATGAATTCCAGCATATGATTCACTGGTACCGTGACCTGAATGAAGAGACTTGGTTAAATGAAGGCTTCTCTGAGTTGGCTGCTTATATAAACGGGTACGATGTTGGTGGATTTGACAGCTCCTATCTCATGAATCCAGATTTGCAATTAACAGATTGGGGTGTTGGCGTAGGTGACAACAGTGGACATTATGGCGCCAGCTTTCTATTTGTAAAATATTTCCTTGACCGTTTTGGAGAAGAAGCAACCAAAGCGCTGGTATCTGAAGACCAGAACGGAATGGTTAGTATAGATAAGATCTTGACTGATTTAAATCAAATAGATCCTGCAACTGGAACAGTCATCTCGGCTGATGAAGTATTCGCTGATTGGGTTGTGACCAACTACATCAACGATGTATCTGTCGGTGATGGACGTTTTGTCTATAAAGATTATTCCCCTTTGTTTCCGGCGACAATATCTACTAACATCGATTATTGTCCTAGCGGAAGTTACTCTGATACTGTCAAGCAATATGGTGCAGATTACTTATTGGTTACCTGCCCCGGTGAGCACACCATTACCATACAGGGAAAAACCACGACTACTCTTCTGGATACAAAACCCTACTCAGGTGAATATTCTTTCTGGTCGAATAAAGGGGATGAATCTAATATGTATCTCAGCCGGGAGTTTGATTTGTCAGGTGTTGCGGAGACGGCTACACTGGAATACTACACCTGGTATGACCTCGAAAAAGATTATGATTATGCGTATGTAATGGCATCCACTGATGGTGAGAAATGGGATATCCTAAAGACACCATCCGGAACCGACAAGGATATTTCGGGGAATAGCTTTGGCTGGGGGTATAACGGACAAACGGTAGGATGGATAAAAGAAACGGTCGACCTTTCAAATTATGCCGGTAAAAAAGTACAAATCCGTTTTGAATACGTGACCGATGCGGCTGTCAACGGTGAAGGAATGTTGGTGGATGACATATCTATACCGGAGATCGAATACTTTGAAGACTTTGAAGAAGGAGATGGCGGCTGGCAAAGTGCTGGTTTTGTCCGCCTGTACAACCAGCTTCCACAGACATATCGGATTAGCCTCATCTCATTTGGTTCTGGTAAGACCAGCGTTTCATACGTGGAGTTGGATGATGCTAACCGGGCTAGTGTTCCAGTGAGTATTGCTGATGGTGAATCCATGATGATTGTCATCAGCGGAACAACCCGGTTTACTAGGCAGCC
>Ga0228535_1002285_pt1 | contig 19451 bp, 15 predicted proteins | sample SJ1metagenome_FD_168457 | JGI IMG/M metagenome (GOLD analysis project Ga0228535, IMG submission 168457) | Enriched culture of PCE-dechlorinating microbial communities from Ithaca, New York, USA - SJ1 | ecosystem: Engineered > Modeled > Simulated communities (microbial... > Unclassified | place... | reverse complement strand
TTAAAAACGATCAATATCCCGCTGCCGCCAGGTACGGGAGACCCCGGTCTTCTCAAGGTCTTGCGCGAAATAATATTGCCTGCTCTTAACGCTTTTAAGCCGGAACTAATCATAAACTCTGCCGGGCAGGATAACCATTTTACCGATCCGCTGGCCAATATGCGGGTAACAGCTCAGGGCTACGCCAGATTAACGGAGGAATTGAAGCCCGATTTGGCTGTGCTGGAAGGCGGGTACGCCATTGAAACCGCTCTGCCCTATGTAAACCTGGGCATCCTTCTGGCCCTGGCCCGGGAAGATTACAGCCATGTTGTCGAGCCGCAGAGCAAAGAGAGAAAGCCAAACCAAACCCCTGAGACAGAGAAAGCTGTTGATAAGGTTATAGAATACTGGAAAAAAATGCTCGCCCAAGAGCCGCCTGATAAAGAAAGTCTTTTTCAGGGAAAACAAATCTACTCAAACCGGCGGAACATTTATTATGATACAGACCATATCCATGAACTGCAGGAGGAGTACGTAGAGTTCTGTCCTGACTGCCCCGGTCTGTACTGGGTTAACTCCAGTGCCGGTCAAACCTGGGGAAGCGGCTACAACATCTGGGCGCTTTCCATTCCGCTTTATGCCTGTCCTTCCTGCCGGGAAAAAGGTTATGATCGCTGGGAAAAGGAAAGAAAGTCCGGCCTGCAAAAATACGACTTATATTTTCTCCAGGACAAAAAGGGAGATAAATTCTTAAGAGAAAACGGGTGATTACAGTGGCGAAAATTCATCTGCTCAACGAATTGACTGCCAACCAGATAGCCGCAGGAGAAGTAATAGAGAGACCAGCATCCGTAGTTAAAGAACTTGTGGAAAACTCCCTGGATGCGGGAGCTCGCAACATTAACGTGGCAATAGAAGGGGGAGGGCTTACCGCAATAAGGGTCAGCGACGACGGAGAAGGCATGTCCCGTGAGGACGCCCTGCTTGCCGTCAAACGTCATGCCACCAGTAAACTGAAGTCAATCGGTGATCTCGACAAGATCAGGTCACTCGGTTTTCGCGGCGAGGCTCTCCCCAGTATAGTGGCTGTATCACGGGCAGAAATTGTAACCAGGGAAAAAGGTATGGATTTTGGCGCCAGGCTCAAGCTGGAAGGCAATAATCTACTGTCCGCAGAACCTGCCGGCGCACCCTACGGAACTGCGGTCAGTGTAAGCGAACTTTTTTTTAACACACCGGCCCGTAAAAAATTCATGCGTTCACAGGGTTATGAAGGCGGACTTATTCATGAACTGATGATGCAGTTAGCCTTAAGTCACCCTGGCGTAAATTTTCTCCTGACTCATCACGGTAAAGAAATCTTAAATACAATAGGCATCGATTCAACGCCTGATTTAATAGCATCTTTTTATGGAAAAGATGTTAAGGAAAATCTTTTTTGTATAGATAACAAAATCAACACAGGAACAATCAAAGCGTATTTGACCCTGCCTACGGTGCACCGGGCTAACCGCAAGGGCATTCATTTCTTTGTCAATTCACGCAGGGTTATCACAAGAGAGCTGATTTCCGCGCTGGACGAGTCTTATGAGAACACCCTGCCAAAGAGCCGTTTCCCGGTTGCCGCCATCTACCTGGAACTTTCTCCGGAGTTAATCGATGTAAACATTCACCCCAGCAAGCTGGAAATTAAGTTTCGGGACAGATCCGTTGTCAGTGAACTGTCAGCGCTGGTAAAAGAAAATCTGCAAAGCAAAAAACACACTCCCGCTTATCTTCTTGATCTTCCGGGTTCCTTTTCCTTGCCAGGCGCACAAAAAACGCCGCAGCGCGTTCCAAACCAGCCTGCCGCCGTCCAGGAAAGGATAAAGGATTTTTATTCCCGGGAAACACAGCCTTTATCCTCACTTGAAGTCAGTCATAAATTTATTGGCTATAAAACCGAAAATGTATTAAATATCCCGCTGGCAAGGGAAGCGAAAGCAGCATTCGAAGAACAAGAAAGCGAAGAAAATGTTGATAAAGAATATAAAATACTCGCGGAATTAAACGGAAGCATAAAGACTGTTGAAGCCAAATCAGCCGCAGAAATAAATCTGCCGGTCTTGCGGGTAATTGGGCAGCTGCATGCCAGTTTTATCCTGGCGGAGGGGGAGGAAGGACTTTACCTCATTGACCAGCATGCCGCACATGAACGTATAATTTTTGAACAGCTGCTGCTTGACGCTTCGAAAGGCCAGGTTAAAAGCCAGCTGCTTTTGACTCCTTTAACCTTGCAGTTGACAGCACTGGAAGAGGAACTGGTCATTGAGAATATACTGCCCTTAACCGACATGGGGGTTGTCCTCGAGCATTTTGGCCCTCGCAGTTACCTGCTGCGCGCCGTTCCGGACGGTTTAAAAGAAGGCCCGCAGGACTTTTTCCATTCACTGTTGGACCTGTTTGGCAGCAAAAACAAAAGGCTTTCTCCTGCCGATATCCGCAAGGAATTCTTAATCACATTATCTTGCAAAAGCGCTGTAAAAGCAGGACAAAAACTGCCGCATGAAGCGCAGGTGCAGCTTATACGTGATCTTTACAACTCAGCCCATGCCCTGACCTGCCCGCATGGCAGGCCGACCCTCTTTCATATCCCTGCCAGCGATATCCTGAAAGCTTTCCGCCGCCAATGACATGATAAAAAATGGTAATGTATTGTGTAATTATATATGTATTTTATTGAAAGGAAGTTTTACGTGAAGGTAGCTGTTACCACTTCCAGGGATGATGATATTTTAATAACAAAGGCTAATAGTATAGCGGAAGAATTAAGTATTGACTTTATTCCACGCAAAAAAAGGAATCTTGATAAAATAAGAACAGAATTTGACCTTGAATACCTGCTGGTAGTGGAACGCGATCAGGTGGTACTGAAAGGAAAAACATATCTGGCCTGGCACCCCGGTATGTCCGTGCCACGCATCAAGGCGCTCAGGGAAGGGAAAACAGATCATATGGTAGAGGCGCTGGGGCTGAAAGCCGGCTGCGAGGTCCTGGACTGTACTTTCGGATTAGGCTCAGACGCCCTGGTTGCAGCTTACGCTGTCGGCCCGGCAGGGCACGTGACCGGGTTGGAGAAGAATAAATATATTGCATGGATCTCCAGGTGGGGTATGGAACACTTCCATGGTCTGAACAAGTACATCCATACAGCGCTGAAAAGAATAACCGTATTAAATTCAGACTATCTCGACTATCTTGGTAAGAAGCCTTCAGATAGTTATGACGCAGTGTATTTTGATCCTATGTTCCGACACGCCAGAGAAAAATCATCTTCCATGAATCCGTTAAGACCCCTTGCGTGCCATGAGCCATTAACCCCTGAGGCCATCCGGGAAGCGCTGCGGGTCGCCAGGTATCGTGTTGTTATGAAAGAAAACTCCCAGGGCAGGGAGTTCGCCCGCCTTAAAGCTCAATATGTAGTCGGAGGCAGCTACAGTCCCATTGCTTATGGTGTCTGGGAAAAAGCGCATGTGTAAAACTCACCATAATGGCAACAATAGGAAAGAGGAGGCACGAGCTTGTTACCCTTAGTGGTTATAATAGGCCCTACTGCAGTCGGAAAAACAAGAATAAGCATAGACCTGGCCCTTACCTTAAACGGAGAAATAATCTCAGGGGATTCAATGCAGGTCTACCGTTATATGAACATTGGCACTGCGAAAATAAAGCCTTCCGAAATGAAAGGAATAACCCACCATCTCATCGATATAAAAAATCCTGACGAGAACTTCAGTGTTGCGGAATTTCAGGTCCTAGCCGAAGAAAAGATCAGAGAAATAGACAATAAGGGCAAATTACCTATCCTGGTGGGAGGTACAGGTCTTTATATACAGTCCGTAATAGATAATTATACTTTTACCGGGCAAAGCGGCATTAAGGAATACAGGAAAAGACTGTATCTGCTTGCAGAAGATAAAGGCAACAAGTTTTTGCATGAACGGTTAGCCCTTGTGGATCCTGTTGCCGCAGCCAAGATTCACGAAAACGACCTGAAAAGAATTGTCCGGGCCCTCGAATACTATCATGCAACCGGTCGGCCAATTTCTGAAAACAACGAAGCCTGTAGCCGCGCATCCATGTCGAAATATAACGCGGTTATGATTGGTCTTACCATGGAAAGAGAAGGCCTGTACAAAAAAATAGATATGCGGGTAGATAAAATGATGGAGGAGGGATTATTGGAGGAAGTTCACGCCCTCATAAAAATGGGATATACGCCTGAGTCAATTGCCATGCAGGGCTTGGGCTACAGGCAGCTGTTGGATTATATTAACGGCGAATATGATCTCGCTGCCGCGATTGAGCTTATAAAGAGGGATACCAGGCGCTTTGCCAAGCGCCAGTTAACCTGGTTCCGCAGGGACCCGCGCATAAACTGGTTTTATGTGGATAAATATAATAATTATAATCAACTACTTTTTGAAATTAAGACAATAGTTGGCAGGACAATAGGAACTTATGTTGAAAACTAAATATGTAAATGATAATATCGATAATTTCGGAGGGACTAAGATGACAAAACAACAAATAAATCTGCAGGACTCCTTTCTTAATCAGGTAAGAAAAGAAAATGTTGCGGTAACCATTTATCTGATAAACGGATTCCAGTTAAAAGGGAATGTGAAGGGGTTTGACAATTTCACAGTGATACTCGAAATGGAAGGCAAGCAGCAGCTGGTGTATAAGCATGCCATTTCCACTATTTCGCCTTACCGTACAATAAACTTAAATCCGGAAAACAGAACAGTATAGTATAAAAGTCCCCTCCGGGGACTTTTATTAAATGAGCAAAAAGCTAAAAAAGAGTTAATTCCGGTCGCACCGGGATAAACTCTTCAGATTATATCAGTTAAATCACCCTAAGGGGTGATTTTTATTTAGAGATATTGTTTTAAAATGTAGAGAGCGATGTAAGCAAAATAATGTTAATAAAGTGGTGTGATAATGGTGAAACGGATTATTGTTGCCTTGATAATATGCGGATTGCTGTATGCAGCCTATGACTGCCTAGACCTTTTCGGGCATAAGACAGTTATTGAAGAACCTGCAAAAATAACGGCTGACTCAAGCGGGGCCAAACTTTCAGGAACAGTAACCCTTGGTAAATACAGGATAGATTATGACGAAATATTTACTGATGACACTGACGGGAACAGGACCAGGGACAGGAGGTCTTATTATAAAAACGGTCTTTTAGTCCTGGCCTCATGGGATACGGATAAAGACGGAAAGAATGATATGTGGCTCCGGTTTAAGGACGGGTATTCTGTGGACCTGGAAGCCTTTGATTCCGATAATGACGGAAGCCTGAATAAAATTGTCCGGGTTGACAAAAATGAAGAGATCAGCAGTATATATGAAAAAAAGGACAGCAGTTTTAACCTGGATAAGATTCCGGAAATAGAAAATATCAACCTGGATAAATGGTCCGGTATGAATTCCGTTGTTTGTACTGTTCTTTTCTTTATGGCTACCTTTATTTTAAGCAGAGTATTTGGCAGAACCAAAAAGACAAGGAGTGATGATGATGACAAGAAGGGCTTATAAATATACTATAAAAATATTCCTGTCAGCTATCTGCCTTTCTATGGCGCTGCTGCTTTTTATCTCTCTGACAGCCAAAGGCGAAGGGGTCATGAATGATGACTGCACCATCAATCAGAGTGTTTTTGATAAGGAATGGGAGAAATACTCTGACCTGGATGAACGCATCCCGCTGCGTTCCAGAAGTCATGAAGCCCAGCAGTATTATAACGTATTATCGCAGCTTGTTAAGCTTAAAACCGAGGTCCTTTTACTGGAAAGGGACATGGAAATAGACAGGCTGATGCGATTAGAGCTGCGTGATTATAAAAAGGCGCTGGTCCAGAATATTAAAGTCAACCTGCTTAAGAGTTTCTGGCGGCTTACTTATATTACATATGACACCTTAAAAAGTGCGAAAGGTCTTGGCGAATCTTATTCCAAGTTTGTCAACAGCTCCAAAATCGTAGAGAAACTAGGGGCCGGACTTAAATTGGCCAGCGGCTTAAAGCCGAACCAGGCCGGGAATACACAAAGCATCAAATCGAGTATAAGCAAAGTGGCGACATCAGGAGCCCTCGAAGCGTTGGAGAGTATGGGGGATCCGAAAAGTATAGGCCAGTCGGTCTTTGAAGAAACAACAAAACAGGTTTTACCATCTGCCGATCTCACTCCGGAGGAGATAGAGCTACTGAGGAAACAGCACCTGGAAACCAGACTGTTGGACGATATCCTGATGGAGAGCTATAAACTTAACCTGACCCGGCGGAACAAACTGGAAGAAATGAAAACCCGGTCGGAAAAGCTGGAAGACGAGTTAGCAGGATGGATAGCGGCGGAGAAGCAAAGAGTAGCCGACCAGCTTGTTGCTGCCTGCAAAAACGAGAAAAACAGCGGAAGCAAACCGGAAAAAACAGAAAATCCCCCTGAGGATAAAACCCAGGGAGAGGTTAGCAGCGGAGATATAAGCGGGCAGTGGGAAGGCAGCATGAAGTATACGAAAATATTCAATGAGAGCAGGTACTCGGCTGCGGAACTCAAATCTATGATCGGTTTTAGCAGGCCGATCGTTTACACTGTTAAAAAAGAAACACGGGGGTATACCTGTTATTTCCCAGAAAATGCAAAGTATGCTACCAGGACCGCTATCAGGGGAAACAAGGTTAGTATTTATGACGAAGTGAAACAAAGTGTTAATAACGTTGTGATAACCTTCTACACAAAGATTGAAGGAACTATAAGTGATAACGGAAGGAAGATGAGCGGGACATTTGAGATAGGTAACACTTCCACCGGCCAGGATATTGCCGGTACATGGTCGGCCGTAAAACGACCTTCTAATTTTTAAGATTGCTTAAATTTAAGTATCAATTCGCTGCGGTTTTTAACGCCGGTCTTTTCGTAAATGTGGCGCAGATGAGTTTTCAGGGTGTTTTTTGTTATGCATAACTCTTCTTGTATAGCGTTGTAATCTGTCCCCAGAAAAATAAGCTGTATGACTTCTTTTTCTTTGCAGGTTAAACTATCAACGTTTGATATCTCTTGTCTACATAATAGGTCCGGCGTGGGCTCTATTCTAAGGAGATACAGGGCCGGCATGGTTCCGGCAAAAAGGATGATACCGGCTGCAAGGGAGATATGGAAGAACCCATATTCGCCTGTGAAGTGTTCAATATATGAATTGGCCCATACCCCGGCAATTATAAATGATATGTTGAGAAAGAGCCCCCGCCCATAAAAACGGACCGGGTCTTTTCCCAAAATATGCGCGGCTTCGGCCAGGATGTACCATATAAATAGATCTATCAGAGCGTAGCTGCTTTCCAGCAGAATTTGCAGAGGCGCAAAAACATGAAAATAATTTGCTGCCGGCAGTACGAGAAATGAGATGCCTAAAAATGCAAGGCAGAATACGGCTACCATAGCAGCTTTTATCCTTTTATCCACCAGCGCACCGCTCAAAAGAGCCGCAATACCGTAAAAAAACGGCCCCAGCACTGTTGCTGTAATTGATGCTTCCCTGATCAAGGGAAAGAGTGTTTGATGAACAACGCCGGAAAGGAGGTAGTAACACAAAAGTATTAGCGCAAATGGAATCCAGAATATTTTCGCCGGTGAAAAAGCGAAAAAAAGTTGCTTGTCCTTAAAAACGCGGGAACCGGTCTCAGAGTTGAGCTGTGAAGAAAGATATTCAACAAGCGCACCGGAAAACCGCCAGGAAAGCAAGGGCAACGAACAGAGAAGCAGAACCGAGCATAACAGAGAACACCTTGAAACCAGTATTTGCAGGATCAGTACGCATGAAGCCAAGGTCATCATCAGGCCCATATAACGGCCTCTTTTGTTACGTTCAAAGTAATACAGCGTCGAGCCCCACAGGGCAAAGAAAAATGATATTACCAGCCCCAGGCCGAAAGGCAGCAGTAAATGGAAAATCAGATGAAGCGGCTGATTATCTGCATGCGGTAATAAACCGTTCTTCACCAAAAATGTGTATATTAACCAGCAAAGAGTAAGGCCAAAGATGATAAGGGGGGATTGGGGGAGAAGAACCGGCAAAGAGCGGGCTGTCGTAAGCAAGCTTAGCACACCAAAACCCAGTATGAGTCCAATCAGGAAAGAAACGTTCCAGGGCAGCAGAAACGTTTGTTCGGTTATCAAAACATCCTGGATAAATCCGAACAGGGGAAAGGCCCAAAGCCAGGACAGGAGCAGCGACATAGATATTACTATTTTTGCATGTTGTCTCCAGATTTCCCTGTAGTTCATACAAATCCCCCGACAATTCATTATTTAAAATTTATTATCATATAACTTTTCAACATATTATTAATAATTCCTTTCATTTCAATACAATATACCTAAATGATAAAGAGACAAAGGAGGAGGAGTTATTGAGCAGAGTCCTTTCTTTATGTAAAAAGACCGGTTTTTTTATTTTATTTATATTATTTATGCTAACCGTCTCAGTTGTAAGTGTATATGGTGCAGATACAAAGATTAAGTTTGTTAAGGAAGACACCATCTGCCAGGAGATTCTTGATTTGGGCCTGAAAGCAGGAACTAAGAATTATGGCAATAACCTGTTAATGAACTTTGATAGCAGCGGAAATGTTCTCGGATTCAGCCATGGAATAGGTTTAAGTATTAAAGTGTACCCCGAATCAGACGGCGCATTAAAGTATTTCAACAATATACCTATATATAAGCCACCGAGCCGCACTTTTCAGGTGTTGGAGAATATTCGTAATGATAAAAAAATCTCCTGGATTGAAAAATCTTCAAATATCACCGGTTGTTCACGCTGCATTCTTTTTCGCGATAATATTATCATTATCATCAAGGGAACCAGTCTCAACACCGGAGGTTTTGATGTGCAAAAGGCTGCTGATATCCTTGAAAAGCACGCCCGGACCATCCTGAGCGACAAACTGCAGGAATATTTCTTCAGCGGCGTTGTTAAAGGCTCCACCGGCCAGCCCTTAAGTCACATCGAATTGATTCTGATGATCGAAGACCAGAAGTATAAAACAACCACTGATGCCTCGGGCTACTATAGTATCGATTACAAGGGGTCAGTGAAGAAAGGATTTGACTGCAGACTATATGCCGTCCTGCAAAACAAGAGGAATGACAAAACATACTATCGCATTCTCTGGAGGGATCAGCCCGTTTGGGTCATGAAAAGCTTCAAACTGAAAAATACGGATGACCTTATGCAGGACCTGGACTTCAGGGAAGCTGAGAAGGAAGGTCCCGTATATGACGGAGCGCCCAAACTTAAACTACTCCCGCATTTTTCTGCGATGTATTACCATATGGCAGAGGCCTTGGATTTTTACATGGACTACATGAAGTATAACCTTGATTATAAACTGCCGGTCGATGTCGTGTCAGGATATAAATATGGCACCCTTTATGACCCCTTTGATTCAACCATTTATATTGACTACAGCGATTCGAGCTGCCGGTCACCGGAGCGGCCTATGAACAGGGAGTGGCATGAGTTCAGCCATCATGCCTTGTTCAGTATGTATGGACGCTGGCCTTCGCTTCCGGAGGGAACAGTAAACCACGACGGCTATATCAATCCCTCCACCGGGGATTCCTTTAATGAAGGTTTTGCGGAATTTATGGCCATGATGATCGCAGATTATTACAAGTATCCGAATCCCCATGTGTATTCACATTTTGGCAGTCTCGAAGCAAATTACAAAGCCTGGCATTACAGGGGGCAAGCGGAAGAGTTCGCTGTTGCGGGAGTCCTCTGGGACCTTTATGATGCCGTTAACGATGATGAAGTACAACTGACCTCCAACGACATCTGGTATATCTTAAAAGACTATCACCCCGATTTTGCTTCCGTATATAATACCCTGATTAATAAATATCCGGGCAAGAAAGCCGGGATCGATGAGATTTTCAAAAGCCATGGCTTTTTTATCGATAAGACCGCAGGAAACGGCAAATGGGATACCCTTGAACCCTTCAGGGACAGTAACAACAACCGTAGATATGACAGCGGGGAATACTTTGTTGACTATGGACTCCCTGCTATGACCTATACCAATGGAGAAATACTTGGCCCAGCCGGAAACTACCAGAGAGTAGACAGGAAAAGCGCAGGAATGCTGCCCGGACAATTTATCAAGGTTAATAATCAGGTGGCCTCCTACCTGGTTGAAGTAATTATCCCTGATAATCCGGGCCTTAATTACAAACTTGCGACTGAAAATAAAAACGGTATAATCTATGTACAAATACCTCCCCCTGAATATAACGCTGTAATCACCGTAACGCCGGAAGGTGTAAAAGCAGAAAATATCCTGACCTTTAACTCCAACGATTATAACGAAAAAATGTCAGAAGCTATTGAACGTGGCTACTATGCCGAGCATGATTTCCAGATTTCCGGAGAAGCAGCATCCTCCGGACCGGAACTGCCGCCGGCAGAGGCAAACGATACCGACGATACCGGCAAAAAGCCGCCCCGGTGGGATGTCATCAGCCAGGCGGCAGCAAAGCCGGATGATTACAAATATAACCCCGCAGGTCTGGAATTTATGCCTTCAAATACTAAAACCGGCACATCATCTCACGCTCCCGCCAGTTCCTTCGGATTGATCGGTTTGGCTGCATTGCTTGTAATAGCGGTTATAGTCATAGGTATCATATTAATAAAGAAGAAAAAGTAAACAAACTAAAATGTCCCTACGGGAACTTCCCTCCGGGGACTTTTTAGTTGAACCGTGTTTTCTTTATATCCAGGCACCATACGCCTCCTGCTGCATATTTTGTAACTGGGTTTAACACGCCGGGAGGTGATAGATTGGCTATAAGATTCTCTTTTAACCCGCAAAAAAAGAACGAACCGCCGCAATTTATTGTTGATAAACCGCCTCAGACTGTCCCGAAGCTTTCTGAACTGCAGATATTCAAAAAAGAACCCCAGTCCAGACACGGCAACGGATACGAACCCGGTATAGTAAAGCGAAACAGGGTAGATGAAGTGATCCGGGAACTCGACGCCTTGATTGGCCTGGAATCCGTAAAAAAACTTATCCTGGAAATCAGGGCTTACGTAGAGATACAAAGAAGAAGAGAAAAAGAGCGACTGCATTATGAACCGATGGTTCTGCATATGATTTTCAAAGGTAATCCCGGCACCGGCAAAACAACGGTCGCCAGGATAGTGGGACAGCTTTTCAGGGAAATGGGAGTCCTGGAAAAAGGACATGTCATCGAAATTGAAAGAGCCGATCTGGTAGGAGAATATATTGGACATACAGCCCATAAATCGCGCGAACAAATCAAAAAGGCCTTGGGCGGCGTCCTTTTTATTGATGAAGCCTATTCCCTGGCCAGAGGGGGAGAGAAAGACTTCGGCAAAGAATCCATTGACACTATAGTTAAAAATATGGAGGAACACAAAGATAACCTGATTATTATCCTGGCCGGATATAAACACGAAATGAACTGGTTTTTGGAAACAAATCCGGGATTAAGGTCACGTTTTCCCATACATATTGATTTTCCTGATTTTACCGTCGCTGAACTCCTGGCCATAGCCGATCTGATGCTCGCAAAACGTCAGTACCAGTTCAATGACGAGGCCAGGGCGGAACTCGAACGCTATCTCCAGGAAACGATCAAATCTTTCCATGAACACAGCGGGAATGCCCGCCTGGTACGAAACATCATAGAAAAAGCCATCCGCCAGCAAGCCTTGCGCCTTGTGAATGAGCAGCAACTGTCCCGCTGCGACCTGATGCTGATTTCCAGGGAAGATGTAAGCAACGCCATAAAAGGTTTTAAATAAACGGAAACGATGCCAAAATAATGCCAGCCTGTTTAAAACGGGCTGGTACTATTTATGTAATCCTTAATCAAGATTAGATTATTAATTGTTTTTGACTTTCTTTTTTTATATTTTATTTTAGAATTAACATAAGCTGATAATCGACATATTTTGACATATTTCCCGAAGGGTAATTTTGAAAAATGCAGAATATTAACGGTGAAATCTATTTGTTAACCTATAGTATTTTTAACGAAATACTACATAAAAAACTTACGTCACAAAGATATTCACGAAATACAATGTGAAAAGAGGAGTTATCTGGAAATAGTCGCGCTGTGCAAGAATGGCTGAAGCTTGGGTCATAAAAAGATTGTGCAAGGATGGCTGAAGTCCGGGTCAGAAAGAACATCTAAGAGAAAATGACAGATATGCGAGTGTAGACTTAAACTAGGAGCATTAATAAATCACAGTTGAAGTCTTGACGGACGAAAACATATAAAAAGAATAAATTGTGCGGCAAAACTGAAGTTGGCGTCATGAAATGTTTATGAAGAATGGCTTAAGGTCGAATGGAAAGAGAATTAACGTTATAGATTATACATTCAGTTGAGCCAGGGTCGGACTGAACATATAAGGATAGAATGGAATTGTACAAAAATAGCTAAAACTAGGATATTAAAAGATTATGCAAGTGCAGCTGAAGCTCGGGTCATTTTAAAAGTTCAAAAATAGCAGAAGTTCTGGATCGAATGGAAAATATCAAAGAATGAACGTTATGCTAGTGCAGGCTTAATCATGATAAAAAGATTTGCAAGCGCAGCTGAAGCTCAGGTCGTTATTATATCGGGAGTATATAAGTAAACACTCATATTTAAGTATTTGCATGTACTACTATCGGGTCAAGCGCGACTACTTCAGATAACAACGCATTTACGCTTCGCCGCAGTAGTCTAACATCTAAGAGAATTGATATGATTTTTAGGTTGCGGCTCGGGTGCGATAAGCGTTTCTAGCATAGAGTAGAGGATTCGATGTACAAGAGTGTATTTGGGGTGTGCGCACCACATCCCCCGGCCCAAGACCAGCAGGACCCGGCTCGTCCGGGCCGAAGTTAAGAGCTAACTATGGCCCGGCCATCGCCTTAGGGCCGGGGGACGTCGTAAATGCAGGGCCGTTAGGCGAAATAACGTTCTTGTGTTTTGATAATAATATCATGGGGTGAGAGATTATATGAATGAAAAAAAGGACACCAAAAAAATGTATGATGAGCTACAGAAAGAAATGAAAAAAACTGTGGATGGAATAAAAAATTATCCAGTTTTACAAGAAGATACGCAAAATAAATCATATGAGTTTTATTGTTATTCCAATTCCACAGAAGAGAAGGGGGATAAAAATAATGCCGGATTGGCACCAAATTAACAATGAATTAAAAGCATCCGGAAGCACACATGATTTAATAAGAAGAAAATATTTAAAACACTTGTTTAAAGCAACAGGTCGAAATGTTATATGCTATTATTCTGGATGGCTACAAAAACCAGAATTAAGTGGCACTCAGGTTAACGATGCTGATAAAAATGGCTTTATGACAGTTATACACAAACTAGAACGTTCAAAAGGATTGGATTTGTTACTACATACCCCTGGAGGAGAAACAGCAGCAACTGAATCTTTAGTAGACTACCTGAGATCAATGTTTGGAACAGACATAAGGGCAATTGTGCCGCAACTGGCGATGTCTGCAGGAACAATGATAGCTTGTTCATGCAAATCGATAGTTATGGGAAAACAATCAAGTCTAGGTCCTATAGACCCACAGTTCAGGGGTATTCCAGCGCATGGGATAATTGAGGAATTTCAAAGAGCGTACAATGAAATTAAAGTAGATCCAGTTAAAGCAGCAGTATGGCAACCAATTTTGCATAAGTACAATCCTACTATGATAGGGGAATGTGAAAAAGCGATTGATTGGTCATCAGAAATGGTAAAAGATTGGCTTAGAACAGGAATGTTTTTTGGTGAACAAGAGGCAGAAATGAAAATTGATACAATTCTGCAAGAGCTAGGTAATCATGCTTTAAATAAATCTCATGCAAGGCATTTATCAGCTCAGAAATGTAAAGATATGGGTCTAAAGATTGTTGATCTTGAAAATGATTCCAGACTACAGGATGCTGTTCTTTCTGTACATCATGCGTTTATTCATACTTTATCAGCAACAAACGCTATTAAAATTATTGAGAATCATAACGGTATTGCATTTATTCAAAGTGTTACAAAAGTCATAATCCCAGGGTAATTTTGCGTTACTTCGCCTAACACTGCATTCCCGCAGCGGTCGCAGATATGTAGTGGACTAACTTGGCACTTAGCGCGCAGGGCGCGACACATCCCTCGGCCCAAGACCGGCAGGACCCGGCTCGCCCGGGCCTAAGTTAGGAGCTATCTAAGGCCCGGTCTTCGCCTTAGGGCCGAGGGACGTCGGGAATGCGGGACCGTTATATGACATACCACGCTTTTTAGCGCGACATCGTGTCGCGCAGTATGTAGCAGACGTATTTGTAGAAGGAGGTAAGATATATGTTAATACTGAATTATCTTATGGATTTTACTATTATTCTTCTGCTCTTTCATTATGTATGGTGCTATTTAATTATATTGCCGTTAACATTGCTGTTTGATTTATTGAGACTTCCAAGCAAAATGAGTTATATACTAAAACTAGGTGAAGCGTACTTTTCAGCATCATTAACAGGTCTCGTTACAGTAGGAACTATAAACGAGGCAAACGAAATGTGGCTAAAAATATTGGTAGGAATTATTGGTGGACTCTTTTTTTACTTTTATTACGGAAACAGCGTTTATCAAAAAGAAAAGCAAGCTAGAGAACAATCTGATTATTATGTTTTAGCAAATATTAACTCAGATTACTGGACAATGTTTATCGCTTTAGCGCTATTTATTGTAATGATTTTTATTCCTCAACTTGCAATAACTCCTCCAATTTTAATGTTTTCTAACCTTGTGGATTGGTTATTTAACTTAAGATTTATAGGTTATATTTTGCGAATTATTTTATCAATAGTTGGGTTTTATATGGCAATAACATGGTTAATCAATGGGATTCTATTTATCGGATTTATGATAGCAACATTAATCGCAAAGATTACTAGCAAACCGGAAAAGGCAAATTCAGAGAATCACTTATATGAAGATGAAAAAGGGCAAAGTAATTTTTATGAAGAACAGAATATTATAGACAAGAATGACCAGACGGAAAACAAAAATAATGCGGATGAACCGGAGATTCTGGCAAATAAATTATTTCATTTTATAATACACTCATGTGAAAAAGTCTTAGATAATGAAGAATTAATTAGACAGCTAGATATTGAAGATGGAAATACATCCTATTTATATCAAGAACTGCTGGGGTTATATCTTTTTATTGTTAAAGATTACTTTCGTGAAATCGAGCAAAATCGAAGTGAGCATATTGCTTATTACTTAAACCATAATCTATCTAAATATGCCCTTGAGCAAGCATATAACGAAGAGCGCATTCAAAGATTATTGAACTTTGTAAATATAAGATATGAGGAATACAAAGAGGAAATGAACAAGCCAGATGCAAACTCAAAAAATTTAGGGATTAAATTAATTTACTTCATAAAGGGCACTCATAACGATGATGAAGATTTATTATTTAATGTTTCCGTGTATATTGCGTCATTTAAAATGATGCTGAAAAAGGAATACAATAATTAACGAAGTTATTTAAGGTCGCAGCGTCCTGCTGCTTTTGCTTTAGGGGCGTGGTGTTTATGGCAGAATAAAAATACAGAAATCGGCAGCGTAAAAATACATAGTTAAACCGCCTAAAATGGTAAAGAAAAAGGCACTTGCCAGCATCCAAACTTTACCCCTATCGTTAGTGTTGCAAAGACATGACGATGGAGGGTTGAAAGGATGTTGAAAATGCCTCAGCAACAGTATATCAAGTTTTTACGCGAGTTTGAAGGTCACAGTATTTCGGAAATTGCTGACCAGCTTGGAATCGATTGGCGGACAGCCAAAAAGTATGCCGATAAGGAAGACTGGAATCTACCAACTACTGATAAATCTCGTAAGAGTCCCGTCATGGAGCCTTTCAAAGAGATTGTTGAAACCTGGTTGATTGAGGACAATCATTTGCCTCGAAAGCAAAGACACACTGACTGCCAAATCTTTAAAAGACTAAAGAATGAATATGGTTTTCCTGGCGCACTGCGCACGGTAACGGCTTATGTAAGCAAACGCCGTAAGGAACTGGAGCTGGAAGCAGCTAAGTCATATCAGCGATTAGAGCACCCCGGCGGTGAAGCGCAGGTTGACTTTACCACCATATATGTCAGCCGTGATTGCCAATTAGTGCAGTACAAGCTCTTAGTAATGTCCTTCCCATTCAGTAATGGAGCCTTTGTGTATCCAGTACCTGCAGAGAATCAGGAATGTTTCCTGGAAGGACTCAAGAGGTTATTCCTAAAGATTGGCGGAGTTCCCCAACGGATCTGGTTTGATAATCTCTCGGCAGCAGTTGTTGAAATCAAGAAAGATGGAGAACGAAAACTGACAGAAGCATTCATGCGGTTTGTTTCCCACTATCGGTTTGAGCCCATCTTCTGTAATCCTTCTAAGGGTAATGAAAAAGGCAATGTGGAAAACAAGTGTGGCTATGGCCAGCGTAATTGGTGTGTACCTATACCCATCTTTGAAAGCCAGGAACAGTTGGCTGAACAATTGGCGGCTCTAGCTCATAGCGATATGGACCGGTCTCACTATGCCAAGGAATTAATCATAAAGGAACTCTGGCTCCAGGAACAAAAGAAACTGCAGAGATTGCCAATCATTGATTTTGAAGTATTTCATCTTGATACAGCTGTAGTCAATAAATATGGGGAGATCCGTACAGATAAAATCATATTCCCCATCTTTAAGATTAACCCAGGGACGGAAGTAATCCTTAAGGTATGGTGGGACAAGGTTGAGATACTTAACCGTGAGTATGCTCATATTACCACCATCCCGAGACCCTACACAGGAAAAACCGCAGAGATACCATGGAATGAAGTATTAAAAGGTCTCCTTAGAAAACCTCGCAGTGTAAATCACTCACAATTCGCAAGAATGCTCCCCGAGAAGATAAAGGAATATATCATAATTCCGGATCTTGAAGAACGTCGGCAACGCCTGGCAGCCCTGGTGAATTGGAGCAGTCTCTATGAAATCCCGGATATCAATCAGGTCTTAACACAGTTCGATACTCTGCCAGGGATCTCAGAAATATCATCGCTGTTAACTCTTAAATTCGGAACCGGCAAACGCCCGACACAAGGATTCTCCGAAAACTACACACCCTCTGGATTAAGGGGTAGGGGCCCAGACTTATCCCGGTATAACTCCCTTGCGAAAGGGGGTGAAATAAATGGGATTACCACTAACTGATATCTGTCGTCAACTACGATTGGCCTATATAGCTGAAGCCGTAAACAGTAATCCTGATAAGGAACTGGCCGCCATCGTAGAAAATGTCCTCACTACTGAACTGGAAGGCAGGAAACGGGCAAAACTGAATAAGCTCGTGAATACTGCTGGGTTCCCTCACCTTAAGACCTTCGATGGTTATGTTTTTGATGGATTAACCTTTCCACCTGGTTGTAACCGGGAGATGCTTCTGTCCTTGGAATGGCTGCGGAGAAAAGAAAACGTCTTAATGCTGGGAGCTGTGGGAACCGGCAAGACTCACATGGCTATTGCGTTAGGCGTGGAAGCCTGCAGACAAGGTTTATGGGTTCAGTTCTACCGAGCTGCCGAATTAGTGGCTATACTTCAGGAGAAGTTTGCTGATGGTATGCTGACCAGATTTCGCAGTAAGCTGCGTAAGATGGACTTAATAGTGTTGGATGAAGTAGGTTATGTACCCTTTAACCAGACTGGCTCAGAATTACTCTTTAATGTAATCGCAGATTGTTATGAACAACAAAGCGTCATAGTGACTTCTAATCTTGAGTTTGGTCAATGGACCAGTGTATTTGGGGATAACAAGCTGACGGCCGCCTTAGTAGATAGACTTGTCCACCATGCTCATATCCTGGCATTTTCCGGTGAAAGTTTTCGGTTAAAAGAGGCAATGAAGAGGATTACATAATTAATTTGCTGGCAAGTGTCCTATGCATATTTTGGCTGCCATTTTGAACATTTTTATCTTGCCAAATACACGTGGTACGATCATATAACCCCGCATCCTCGCAAGGGCGCGTGGGGCAAGGAATTGGGGCGAGCGCGCCACATCCCTTTCGCTAACCTAGTCGGCTCGTCAGGGGCTAAGATTTGCCAGCAAAACATAAACCCCTGACTTCACCTGTAAGCTCAAGGGTGTCGGGGATGCATGACCGTTATCTGACATGACGCTTAAGAGTTGGCTAATTCTGCAATACGATAGTTAACGTTGTCGTTATAGTGACCACCATGATAGCATATGACTCTTTTAATGTCATATTGGGTTAATTTTAAAAGTGATTCGAAGGCTAAATTCTTGTCAACGGTTACTATGTCTGGAGCTGGCACAAGCAGGCCATTATCTACAAACAAAATATCTCCGGCAATAAGAGTTTTACTCTGATTATGATATAGACTAATATGGCCTTTCGTGTGACCTGGTGTGAATATGACTGTAATTCCACCACAGTATGGTAATTTCTCACCATCGGTTACTGTCGTGTCCACATTAGCTTTGAAATTTTTGTAACTAGCTTTGAGGTTTTCGTAAAGCATTTTTACTTCCTTACATTTTTCCTCTGGTAAAGTGTTTAATAAGGTCTCAAGCTGAGTCATCCTAATTGGCGGAAGTTCAGTTTGTATATATGGTTTTTCTTCTTTGTGTGCTATTACTTCAATTTTATGTGTCGATTCTTTCAGAAGTGCAGACAAGCTTCCAATATGATCCATGTCATGATGAGTTATTATAATTTTGTCTAGCCTGTCAAAAGAAACACCTAATTGAGTCATTTCTTTACAAATGTTTTGCAATTGGCCCGGATATCCTGTATCAACTAGGATTACTGTATTATTGTCCCATATGAGCGTTGGATGAATGGTATTTGGTCCCTCAGCCATAAGATTTGCAGGTAACTCAAGCATATCAACTCTACCTAATAGTTCCATATTTTATCCCTCCATAATCAAAAGTTGAATTCCTTCATCTGAGCAGAATTATAAAAGTTTAATACCATATTAATTAATAAAAATCAAATGAAGGCTATCATTTATGTGGATAGAGCGTCACATCAGATAACACTGTTTTTCCGCGAGGGCGCAGTTAGCGTTTCTTACGGGCGGGCGCGCCACATTCCCGAACCTAACCGCGGCAGCGGCCGGCTTGCCCAAGCCCAAGAAAAGAGCTTTCTAGGGCTTGGCCATCGCCTTAGGGCCGGGTATAATGCCCCCCATTGTCAAGACACGGAATCGAAAAATTTAAGTTATCCTCCTTTCCGTGTATGAGTTTTTATGCAACTGCTTGATGACAGCTATCATAGAGTTGAGATGGGCATAGGTCGCCAAT
>Ga0228535_1002282_pt1 | contig 19533 bp, 12 predicted proteins | sample SJ1metagenome_FD_168457 | JGI IMG/M metagenome (GOLD analysis project Ga0228535, IMG submission 168457) | Enriched culture of PCE-dechlorinating microbial communities from Ithaca, New York, USA - SJ1 | ecosystem: Engineered > Modeled > Simulated communities (microbial... > Unclassified | place... | reverse complement strand
GTAGGTTTCACCGGTGTCGTCGGCGATTTTCCAGCGGGAAGGCGGTTCGAGGGCGCGGATCTGGAGTTCGACCTTCCCCCGCTCGACGACACGCATGCCCGCCAGGAGGGGGACATCCGCGGGGACATAGAGGGCCTTGTAGGTCGCTGGATAGTACGTGTCCCGTTTGTCGCGGGCGAGGTAAACAACGACATTGGCCGCGATGGCGGCGACCAAGAGCGCCGTCATCCAAACCAGCATTTTTTTTCCGCGTCTCCGTGAGGTTTGCGGGCGGTTGGTCATGAAACCTCCTCCTACTTTTTCCAATATGCTTCAGCGGCTTTTTCCAGCTTCTCCAGCCGGCTGTAGTAATCCGGAAATTCGCTGAGATGGGCCAGGGCGATCTTGGCCGTCAGGATCTCATCGTCATCCGTGATGTTGGTGAAGGGATTTCGCCGGCCGTGCTCAAGCTCGATATTAAGCCCCATCTGGAACTGTTTGAGATGGATTTTGCCCCGGCTGAGACCGAGCATTTTGCAGATCCTTTCCGCATCTTCCAACGAAAAGCGTTCTTGAGCCATCGTCGCCTCCCTCGATTCATCGGCCGCTTGTTCCTGTCTTTCCCAAGCCGGGCCGTCCAGGAGTCACTCTTTGCCGGCCGCATCATAACACGAGTCCGGGCGGGATTAAAGCAGTCCGTTCATAACGGGCCGCGATAAACAACGGGCATAACCGTTGTATCCGTCGGCGCCGCGCCGGTCGCCGGCGGATGAAAGGGAGGGATAACGGCGAAGGCCGGCGGAAAGGCCTCGATGATACGCGCCGTTATCGCGGCCGGAACGCGCGATTGCGCCGCGGGCGGCCCCCTTCCGCCGGCCATGGGCGGGGCGGCATGCGAGTTGCCTCGGCCCCGCGGAATTGATATCCTGGGAGAGGAAATTCCTCCATGCACCCCGACCGCGTCCGGGCATCGCCGGCATACCGAAGCCCGGGCGGGTTTCCGCCGCGCCGGCCCGCCGGCCATGGGAACGCGGGCGGCGACAGCCCTTATACTCGGCGCGCGAGCTGCGCCTGGGCAGAGGATGCCGCGGCCCAAAGAAAATAGGGAGGAGGAAGAAACAGGCGTGCGGAGATAGATCACCATGAAGGATTCGCAAAAACCGGAGATAAAAAAACTTATCGATCGCAGGGACTGGCGCGCCCTGCGAAAGATCACCAGGGGATGGCCGATGCCCGAATTGGCCGATGTCCTCACCGGGCTTCCCAAGCCCGCTCGCGTCATTCTTTTCCGATCGCTGCCCAAGCCCGTTGCGGCGGAGGTTTTTTCGTATTTCGATCGCATCAACCAGGACTCTTTTCTGAAAGAGCTGACGGATGAAGAAACCCGCGCCCTGATGTCCAACATGAAACCGGACGACCGGACGGCCCTGCTGGAAGAGCTGCCTGGCCAAATCACGCAGAAGCTGTTGAACCTCCTCAGCGGTGAAAGCCTGGCCGAGGCCAGGGCGCTCCTGGGTTATCCCGAGGACAGCATCGGCAGGCTCATGACGCCGGACTACGTCGCCGTCCGCCCCGATTGGACCATCGGCAGAACCATCGAGCATGTCCGGAAAATGGGAAGGGACATGGAAACCATCGACCCCATTTACGTGACCGACTCGAAGTGGAAGCTTTCGGGCGTGATCAGCCTTCGCCAGGTGATCCTATCGGGGCCCGGGGAAACCATCGAAACAATGATGCAGTCGCCGGTTATCAGCGTCTCGGCCTTCGACGACCGGGAAGTCGCCGCGCTCAGCATGGAGCGTTATGATCTGACCGTCCTGCCCGTCGTTGATTCCGACGGTGTTCTCGTCGGCATCGTCACCGCGGACGACGTTCTGGACGTGGCCATGGAAGAGGCGACCGAAGATATCCAGAAAGGGGCGGCGGTCGCTCCCCTCGAGATCGGGCTCAGGAATGCGACGGCCGGCCTCCTTTACCGAAAGAGGATCGTCTGGCTGGTCGCGCTTGTCTTCGTGAACGTCATATCCAGCGGGATCATGGCCCGATTCGAAGCCACCATCTCGGCCCTTGTCCCCCTGGTTTTCTTTCTCCCGCTTTTGATCGACAGCGGCGGCAACGCGGGCTCTCAGTCCGCAACCCTTATGGTTCGGGCGCTCGCCCTCGGCGATGTCCGGATGAGCGATTGGGGCTCGCTGCTTATCAAGGAAGCCTGCGTGTCGGCGGCCCTGGGTTTGACGACGGGTTTCGTCGCCTGGGGGATGGGGCTATGGAGGGGAGGGGTTGTCCTAGGATGCGCCGTCGGAATCAGCATGTTCCTGGTCGTGGTCCTCGGCAGCCTTATCGGCATGTGCATTCCCCTGCTGCTCAACAAACTGAAACTGGACCCGGCCACGGCAAGCTCTCCTCTTATCACGACCGTCATCGATATCGTGGGCATCCTCCTCTATTTTTCCGTGGCCGCGCGGCTCCTGGGAAGCTGAGCGGCCACGGCCGGGCGGGAGACGCCGGGCCCGGCTAAAGCGGGACACAATACCTATTTACCCTATTTCATGATCAATCACCCGGCGAGCGGAGCCGAGGGAAATGATGCTTGCCGGAAATAAGGTAAATGGGTATTGTGTCCCCAATTTCTTCCTGCTATAGTTAAGCGGGCTAATGATAGGGGTCAAAACATGGAATCCATCAAGGAATTGTATCGCATCGGGCACGGCCCCTCGAGCAGTCACACCATGGGACCGGGTTTGGCGGCCGGAATGTTCCTCGAACGATTCCCGGAAGCCGCCGCTTACCGGATAACCCTATACGGCAGCCTGGCGGCCACGGCCAAAGGTCATTTGACCTACGAAACCCTCGGCCGAGTCTTCGCCGGCCGGAAATTCGAGATACTGGCCAAACCCGATATGTTCCTGTCCCGACATCCCAACGCCCTGGTCTTCGCGGCCCTTGACGCGGCGGGCCGGGAAACATCCTCCTGGACGGCCTACAGCGTCGGAGGAGGAAAAATCATCGACGACGACTTCAGCGCCGACAGCGCACGGCTCTATCCTTTCGCCGGAATGAGGGACGTCATGTCCTACTGCAAAAGGAAAAGCCGGCAGATATGGGAGGCGGCCGAGGAATTCGAATCGCCGGCCATATGGGAATACCTCCGTGAAATCTGGACGATTATGAAGGACGAGGTCAAACGCGGCCTGTCGAAAGAGGGCATCCTGCCGGGCCCTCTCCGCCTGCCGCGCAAGGCCCGCGCTTACCGGATGAAAGCGCGTTCGTTCAACAGTTCCATCCGCCGGAGCGCCATGCTCTACGCCTATGCCCTGGCCGCGGCCGAGGAGAACGCGGCCGGAGGCCTTATCGTCACCGCGCCTACGTGCGGTTCGGCCGGGGTGCTTCCGGCCGTGCTCTGCTTCATGTCCCGCCATTTCAAGTTCTCCGACACCGACATCCTGCGCGCCCTGGCCACGGCCGGCGTCATAGGCAGCCTGGTCAAGAAGAACGCCTCCATCTCGGGCGCCGAGGTCGGGTGCCAGGGCGAGATCGGCACAGCCTGCGCCATGGCCAGCGGCGCCGCCACATTCCTCTTCGGCGGCACGGTCAGCCAGATCGAATACTCCGCCGAGATGGGGATCGAACATCACCTCGGGTTGACGTGCGATCCGGTGGCCGGGCTGGTTCAGATTCCCTGCATCGAGCGGAACGCCCTGGCCGCGGCCCGGGCTCTGGATCACAACACCTTCGCTTTGCTGTCCGACGGACGGCACAGGATCAGCTTCGACGAGGCCGTCGAAGCGATGAAACAGACCGGCCGCGACCTGTCCGCCGCCTACAAGGAGACGTCCCGCGGGGGACTGGCCGTGGTCGACAAGGACCCCATTTAGGCGCTCCGGAGCCTGCCCCCGGCTTTAGGGCACGCCCTTGCCACCGCTTCTCCATGACATGGACATCCGGTGACGCCGCAGGTTTATCATCCCGCCATGACGAGGATTTTCGTCCGCCGACGGACCCGGGCATGAACCACGGGAGCCGCCGGGTGAGGCGGGAAAATCCGGAAGCGCGGCCCAGGGAAACCGGGCGGCCCGGCTTCAATCGTCCCCGATTTCCACTTCGCCGTCGGCCGAAAATCGAAAATAGCGGTCCCGGGGTTTATCCTGAAGGTAAACCGCGCCGGGCCTTATCGCGCTTTTTTTGAGCCCTTCGTAGCATTCCAGCGCCTCGGCCCGGCAGGATTCGCAGGCCCGCCCGTGAACGGCGACGGCCTCGACGGTCCTCGTCCTTGCGTCGGGGCCGGTTCCGCTGGATCTGATCACCTGATAGCCTGGACATTCACCGCACAGCCGCGCGCTCTCGCGCCGCTGTTCCCGGATGCCGTCCGTGTCGTAGTAAATGCTCCGGCCGGTCTCCTCGAACTTCTCAAGCCGCGGATATGCCCGCTTCCCCAGGCGCTCCCGGTCATTCCATACTCCCCGCAAGCTTTCGGCCAGCCGCTTGACGTATTCCATGTTCTCCGGGGTCTCGCGGAAATCCTCCGGGCGGTAACCCGGCTCGCGCACCCGCGAATAGTCGAGTCCCGCCATGGCCAGGATGATGCCCGTGTTCACATAGGGCAGGGCGGTTTCAATGGCGTAGCCGCCTTCCAGCACCGCCAGATGCGGAGCCAATTTTTCATTCAATTCGGCGTAGCCCCGGGCGGTGAAGCGCATGTCGGCCAGGGGATCGGTGTAATGATTGTCCTGCCCCGCCGAGTTGACGACGAGATCCGGCTTGAAATCGTCCAGGATGGGAAGAACAAGGTTGTCGAGGATATAGTGGATGCCCTCGTCCGTGGTGCGCGGCAACAACGGAATGTTGATGTTCAACCCGAACGCCCCGGGTCCGCCCAGTTCGTCGCAGAAGCCGGAGCCCGGATAAAGCGTGCGGCCGTCCTGATGAAAGGATATGAACAGGACGTCGGGGTCGTGATAATAAATGTCCTGTGTTCCGTCGCCGTGGTGCACGTCCGTATCCACGACGGCGACCTTCCGCAGGCCGTGCTTCGCGCGCAGGTACTCGACCATGATCGCCTCGTTGTTGATATTGCAGAAGCCCCTGTTTCCATGGACGATCCGCATGGCATGGTGCCCCGGGGGCCTGACCAGCGCGAAACCGTTGTCGATCTCCCGTTTCATCAGGGCATCGGCCAGGACCAAGGCGCCGCCCGCCGCATAGAGGTGGGCATCCGTGGCCTGGGCTTCGATGTCGGGAACGCAGAAATGCGCCCTGGCGATATCCTTTTTAGTGGCCGCCCTCGGTTTGAACTCCAGCAGCTGGGGGAGGTCCATGACGCCCTCTTCGAAAAGCTGGTCACGGGTGTAGAGCAGCCTTTCTTCCCGTTCCGGATGCGCCGGGGAGATCGCCCAGTCGAACGCGGGGAAGAAAACAAGCCCGGTCTTCCGGGTCTTCATGAATCGCCCCCCTCGCGGCGTCCGATGATCCCGGCGGGGAACTGGACGCAGACGTCGATCAGCCTTCCGGCGGTCCGGCCGCCGCGCACCATGTTGAACATTTCGCTGTAGACGATTTCCGGTTCGCTTCCGCCGGGAACCCCGATCCTGGCCCCCTCTCCCTTGAGCTTTCTCAGGGAGAAGTCCTCCGCGTCCGCGAGAGAATCCACATCCGCGGATCTCCCTTGAACCCCGTTTTCCTCGATGAAATAAAAATCCCTCTCGGTATCGAAGTGAAAAGTCAGGCGAAGGTTGACCCTGGCCAAGGCCGCCCCGACGGCGTTGGCCACATCCGCATCGGGCGGGATCAGGGCGCCGCAGCCCGTTTCTTTTCCCAGCAGCGGCAAAAGCCCCGGGGACGCCGCTCCGATCCCCACCAGGTTCTGAGGCCGCGCGTTTCTTTCCTGCCGCAGTTCCCAGATGCGGTAAAGGGGTTCCTCTTCCCAGGCCGAAAACATTTTTTCGATCGCCGCGGCGATCCGTTTCACGGTTTCCACCAAAACCAAATCGGCGGTCCGCCGCGCGTCGAGGCCTAGGCGCCGCCCCATCATCTCCATGGCCGCGGCGGCTTTCCGCCCGTCCCCCAGTTCCGTGAGGTTCGCCGTCCTCATGGCGTCGGTCGGAGTCGGGCACGGACCTCCGAGGCAAAACGCCGGGCCTTCCCGGTATGGCATGATTTTCAAGGCGCCGTCCTCGATCCGCAGGGCGCTGTCGCCGCCGACGGCGGTGGAGCCGGCGGCAAACGACCTGACGTGCGTGAGGCGGCCGCCGATGCGCGCGCCTCTGGACGCGAGCAGAGGTTTGCCGGAAAGGATCAACGACAGATCGGTGGTCGTCCCCCCGATATCCACCACGACCGATGTCGTCCCCGGGGGATGAAGGGCGAGAGCTCCGAGAACCCCGGCCGCGGGACCCGATAGAATGGTCTCCACGGGCTTTTCCGCCGCAAGATCGAAAGCGAGGGTCCCCCCATCGGCTTTCAGAATGTAAAGGGGCGCCGTGATGCCCTTTTTCTCCAGCAGGTCCAGGATGCCCGAATAAAATCCGCGGAACTTGTCCCGCGTGGCCAGCGTCAGCAGCGATGTGTAGACCCGCCGCGGGAAATTCAACCGTCCCGTCACGCGGTGTCCCAAGACGACGCGCAGGCCCGGAACCTCCTCCTCGAGGATGCCGGCGACGCGTCTTTCATGCGCGTTGTTCCGTTGGGAAAACTTACCGACCACGGCCGCGTCCCTGATCCCCCGCCCGCCGATCTCGGCGGCGCATGTCCTGATCTCTTTTTCGTTCAGGGGTTCGATTTCACGGCCGAGGTAATCGACGGCGCCGGAAAGCAGAAAGATGTCTTCAACCCTGTAATCGAAAGCATCCGGTTGAAGGCCCGGGCCGGGAATGATCACCAGGGCCGCCCGATCCATCCCTTCCGTGGCGATCAGATTGGTGATGAGCGTCGTGCTCAGGACAATCCGCTCCAGGTTTTCTTTCCCCGCGTTCTCCAGCAGAGGGTCGAGGGCGTTGATCAGCGAATTCAACAACCGGCTGTCGTCGGTCGGCGCCTTGTTTTTCATCACGACCCGGCCGCCGTCGAGCAGCACCGCGTCCGTATAGGTTCCACCCACGTCAAGGCCGATGATCATCGACGCCGCACCCGCCGCCCGCGCATTGAGTTTCTGTTCATGCAGGCATATTTGTCCCGGACCGGTCCTCCCGTCTATTTCCGCCGTGAGCGGATGGCGCCCCCGGCTCCTTATTTGATTTTAGGTCAATCGCTTCGCCGTGTCCACTCCCCGGGAGAAGGACCCGGCGTCCGGCGCCGGATCTATTCCCCTGCCCCCATGTCTCTCCGCCTCCTCCCGTTACTTGGAGGATTCATCCGGGCCGATGATCCGCGCACTCATCTTTTCATCGCAAAGAGACGCCGTTGACGCGATCACGGGGAAGCGACGGCGGCCGGCATGGAAAAAGAAATCGCTATAAATCCCCTCCCTCTTGACAAAGGCGGGATTACATTTTATTTTAGTAGTGAGTAAACGCTCACTCACCGGAGACATCATGAGTAATAACGCATTCAGTTCCATCCTGGAGAAAAGGAAAGCCGACATTGTCACCGCCGTCATCCGCCTCGTCGACAAGGTCGGGATCACGGGTCTCACGACCAAGCTCATCGCCAAGGAAGTCGGCTTTGTCGAAGGCGCCCTCTACAAGCACGTCGATTCGAAGACGGGCGTTTTTCACATCATCCTCGACGCCTCGGCCCAATCCATCGAAATGGTGGCCGGGGACATCGCCGGCCGCGGCCTGGCCCCCACCGAAGCCCTGATCGCCTGGTTCGATTTCGTCGTCTCCTTCCTCGAGGACTATCCCGGGATCTACCGGATCCTTTTTTCCGACGGCCTGTACGCCGGGGACCGGACCTTGTTCGACAAGTTCAAGGGCTGCATGCTCGACGTGAAAAGCCGCATGCGGGCCGTCATCGAAAAAGGCATGGAATCGGGAGAATTCCGTCCCGACATCAACCCGGAAACGATGGCCGTCATGTACCTGGGCATGATCCACACGACATTCACCCTCTGGACCGTTTTCGAGGAGCGGTCCCGAAGCTACAAGGAAACCGCCCGGCCCTACTTCGAGGGATACATGCGTTCCCTGTGCCTCCCGGCCGGAAAGACGTCTTCCGGCGAGGTGTCGAATGGTTAGGAAGTGGATCGCATGGGTCGTCCGGCGCCGGATTTTCGTCCTCGTGGCCTGCGGTCTCATCACCGTCGCCGCCCTGGCGGGCATGACCCGTCTTCGTTTTTACAACAAGCTCTCGGACTGGCTTCCCAAGGACGATCCGAAGCTCTCCCTCTATCACGAGACGTCAGCCACGTTCTCGGCCAATAACATCGTCCTCATCCTCGCCCGGCCGAAAGACGGCGTGTTCACGTCCGACACGCTCGGCCGAATCCGCGATTTGACCGAAAATCTCAAAAAACGTCCCGAAATCTTCAGCGTCACCTCGCTCTCCAGCGTCGCCGATATCCGGAAGACCGGGGACGGAATCGAGGTCCGCGACTTCCTCGATTCAATTCCCTCGGACCCCGGTGAACTGAAAGCCCTGGAGACCCTGGCCTTGTCCAAGGACCGCTATGTCGGCCAGGTCCTCTCCAAGGACGGCCGGTGGTTCGCCATGTCCGTCTTCATCAACGACGACGTCGAAACCATCGCGGCCGTCGAAGACGTCGTCATACCCGAGGCGGAAAAAGCCCTGGCCGGAACGATGGACGTCTATTTCACCGGAATGCCCACGGACGGCCACTTCATCAACCTTTACACCCGGCGCGACCTCACGTTCCTCGTGCCGGTCATGCTGGCGGCGATCATCATCATCCTGTACCTGAACCTGAGATCCTGGAAGGGTCTTCTTCCTCCCGTCCTGGTCGTCGTCCTGGCCAACGTCTGGCTGTTCGGCCTGATCGGCTGGTCCGGCCGGCCCATGACGATCATCACCCCCGCCGCGCCCGTCCTGCTCCTGGCCCTGGGATCGGCCTACGGGCTGTACGTCGTCAATAAAATCCGGAGCGACGTCGAATCCGGGGCCGCGGAGAAGGCCGGAGACCGCAGAGCCGCGGTCATCGCCTCGACGGCCGCGGTCGCTGTCCCGATCATCTACGCCGCCGTCACCGACATCATCGGGTTCCTGACGTTCCGTGGAGTCAAGCTGAGCCTGATCGCCGATTTCGGCGTATTCGCCGCCATCGGGCTGTTCTTCGCGGCCGTTTTGGCCGTGACCCTCCTCCCGGCCCTGGCCGCGTCGGTCGATTTCGGGAGGACCAAGACCGGTTCGGCCGGCCGCGGCTTGACCCGATTCCTGGACGTGGCCGCCCGCCGGATAGTCCGGAAGCCGGGCCTGATCCTGGCGGTGTTCGCCGTCCTCATGGCCGTCGGCCTTCTGGGCATCCCGCGGGTCCGGCGGGAAGTCGGATTCGCCGGTTTCTATTCCAAGAACTCCATGCCCCGCAAGGCCATGGACGCGGCCAACGACCACTTCAAGGGCGCCTATCCCGAATCCTTTTATTTCGAAGCCGGGGAGATCCGGGACCCGGCCCGGCTGCGCCTTGTCCGCCGGGCGGAGAGTTTTCTCTCGGGACTCCCCCGGGTGAACCAGCCTCTGGGCGTGCCCGACCTTCTCGAAGAGCTCAACGACCAGATGAATGACCGGCGGGCCCTTCCGGAAACCAGGGCGGGGGTCGAGAACCTCTGGCTGTTGCTGGAGGGCCGCGGCGAGCTCACGCCGCTCATCACCCCCGACGGGCGGAAAACGATCGTCTTCGCCAAGATCGCCGACCCCTCGACCGCGTTCTGCGAGGATCTCTATGCCCGGGCCGAGGAATACTTCCGCCGGGAACGGGAACTCCGGCCGGTTCGAATCGCGCTGAACACGCTCCCGCCGGCGGAAGCGGCCGCCGTCCGCGAGGCGGAAGCCGGTTTCCTGGCGGAGGAATTGTCCTGGGCCGCGGCCGGCACGGGCGGCGATCAACCCGACGCGGGGCGGATCAAAAGAGCCTTGATTTCCGGGCTGGGCAAACCCCTGCCCGAGGAGGCGGCCCGCCCGGCTGTTGAGAAAAAAATCCTGGATTATTGCCTCTCTCCCGCCTTCCCCTTCGAAGCGGCGGCGCCGGAGCTGGAGGCGGTTTCCAGGAGGTTGTCCGCCCTCGCATCCAGATCGCCTGAATTGGAAATCCCGGAAGCGGCCGCCGCAGGAATCCTGAAAGAACATCTGAGACCGGCCGCCTTCGACGCGGATCTGGCCGCTGACGCCGCCGGCTCGCTGGCTTACCTGGTCCGGGAAACCCGGGAGAACCTCCGGACTGCGGTTCTCCGCGATGAACTCCGGCCGTTTCTTCCTTCGGGGCCGGCTGAATTCGAACAGCGGGCATCCTCGATCCTCTACGACCTGGTCGATAACCTGGCCGTCGTCCCGGCGGTTTCCGCTCCGGCGGCGGCCGAGCCCGTCGGCTTCGAGCGAGCCGACCAGACGGGGTATCCCGTCATGCTGACGAAGCTCTCCGGTTTTCTGTTCCATTCCCAGATCATGTCGATCGGCCTGGCCTTCATGGTGACCCTCCTTCTGATGATTCTCATGCGGAAAAGCGTCGCCCTCGGGTTCCTGAGCGTTCTCCCGATCGGGTTCGCCACCGTCCTCATGTACGGCCTGCTGGGATTCGCCCGTATCCCGCTCGACTACGCGACGATGCTCACTGGATCGATATCCATCGGGGTGGGCATCGACTACACGATTCACTTTCTCTACGTCGTCACGAGCGAGGTCCGGGCCGGCCATGAGCTGCGCGAGGCCATCCGGCTGGCCTTCATTGAGCGCGGCCGGGCGATGTTTTCCAACACGGCCGCCGTGACGGCCGGATTCCTGGTCCTGCTTCTCTCGTCCCTCGTCCTGCTCCGGAGCTTCGGCGGGATCATGGTCCTTTCGATGCTGCTCTGTTTCGCGGGGGCCATGACGCTTCTGCCGGCCGCCCTTCTCGTCGTCCGGCCCAAGGTGCTCCGGGTTAAAAAAGAAGAATAACGGAGGTTTAACATGAAACACGCTTCGCTCATCATCACCGCCCTGGCGGTTCTGTTCGCCCTTTCGGGCCCGGCCGTCGCCGTGGAAGACGCCGCGGCCGTCCTGGCCGGCGTGGACGACCGGTCGGGAGGGAAACTCGCTCCGGCGGACATGCAGTCGGACATGGTCATGACCATCACCCAGGGGACTTCGGTCAAGGTCCGCGAAATCCGGGCCTGGACCCGGAACAATCCGGGCCGAAACGACGACCGGCTCATGAAATTCATCTCTCCCGCCGACGTCCGGGGCGTCGGATTCCTCGTCCTCGACGACGACACGATGTACATCTACCTGCCCGAATTCCACCGCACCCGCCGGATCGCTTCGTCCAACCGGAAGGATTCGTTCATGAGCTCGGATTTTTCCTATGAAGACCTGGGTACGGGAGACTTCGCCCGCTCCTACGAGCCGACGCTCAAGGAGGACGGGGCGGACGCCTGGGTGCTGGAGCTCAAGCGGAAGGCCGGGTCCGATAAAACGTACGCCCGGATCGTCATGACCGTGGACAAGGCGAAGTGGATGCCGGTCAAAACCGAGCTGTACGATAACGACGGACGCCTCTGGAAGACCGCCGAGCAAAGCTACGCGCCGGTGAAAAATTTCTGGGTCCCGACGTTGATCCGGATGACAGACCATAAAAAGAATTCGAGCACGACCATGGAAATGAAGGGCGTGAAAGTCAACGAGGGCGTCGGCGACGATTTGTTCACCGAGCGAAACCTCGTCCGGAAAATCCAGGGTTGAGGAGGCCGCCGTGAAAAAAGCAGCCGCCTTCCTTTTCGCGCTCGCATTAGCTTGGGGGATATCGCCGGCCGAAGAGACGGCAGCGGCGCACAAGCCTGAAATCACCGGCCGGGTCCGGTTGTTTTCCTCCTTGTACGCGGCCGACAATCCAGCCGGCAGGTTTTTCACCCACGAAGCCGGGCAGTTCGCCTTCCGGAGGGCCGAATTCCGGTTGAAGATCGCCGGGAACGTCAACGACCGCGTCAGCTACGGCCTCCGGTTCGACGCGTTTTCCTATCCCGGCGACCTCCTGCAATCCGGCCAATTCCCGGAGTCCGCTTTCCTCGGTTCTCCCGGGTCCTCGGAGCATTTCGAGCTGTCGGCTTACGAGGGATGGGTCAAGATCAGCGATTTCCTGGCGGCCGGACTCGACCTGACCGTGGGCAAGCAACGGATTTCCTGGGGAACAGCCGACAAAATCGGCGTCGTCGACAACCTCAACCCCATCGACTTCGCCAATTTCCTTTCCTTCGATCCGGATTATTTTTTCGAGCGCCGGCCCCAGACCGGGATCAACCTCGAATATTTCCCCGGGGGCGCACTCAAGATCCAGTTCGTCTGGCTTCTCCAGCACCAGGTTTCGCCCCTTCCATTCGGCTATGAGGGCTTGATCATCAAATTTTTCCCCATGGACGGCGTCGCCATGAACAGGGGCTGGGACGACACCGCGGCTCGTACCGCCTGGGGAGTCCGGGCCGCCGCCCGTCCGTTCAACATCGACCTCGGGCTGTCGTATTACCGGGGCAACCTTTCGCTCCCGTACTTGAGGTCCGTGAAACGGACGTATTTCACCACGGGAGAATTCTATTACCCGCGGGCCGGGATCTGGGGCCTGGACCTTGCGGGAGAGGCCGGCGGAGTCGGATTTTGGGCTGAAGCGGCCTATGTCATCCCCGAGAAAGTCAAGGGATCGCTCGCCTTCCCGCTCGTCACGCCCGGAGGCGTCGCGAATTACGAGAAAACGTTCCCCTTGTTCAAGGACGGGTACTGGAAATACGTCGTCGGCGCGGACTATAACTTCGGCGGGGGTTTTTCAGCCAACGTCCAGTTCCTGCGCGGCTTCTTCGACGAAGCCGATTACAGCGCCGAGGCGGAGGCGGCCTTCGGCTTCCGGCCGGGGATGTTTTTCGGCGAACCCGGCAACTACATCCTCGGCCGCCTGGAGTACAAGTTCGCCCGGGACGCCGTCAAGCTGAAAGCCGGCGGATTGTACGAAAACACGGCCAACGGCGCGGCTTTTGTCCTCATGCCGGAGATGGAATTCCGGATCGCCGACGCCTTCAACCTCGTCTGCGGGGCGTTCGCCGCCGTCTCGGGCGACCGGGAAAAAACGAAATTCGGCTCTTTCCGGGACGACGGCCAGATCTACATCGGATTCAAGCTGGATTTCTGACCGACGGGCACGGCAGAACCGGACCGCTCCCCTTTATCCGGGAGGCGGGACGTGATGATCCCCCGCCGAATCCGTTCGATCCGCGAGCAAATGAAGGATGAACATGATTCCCGGCGTTCGACTCTATTTCGGGAATCACGGCGCCGTCCGCGGCGATCAAACGGTTTCACGCACGCAAACCGAATGAAGCTCCGGGAAGGCTCTCCCGCCGGGCTCCCCGGTCGAGGAGGCCTTCGTGCCCTGAAGACGCCTTGATTTTTTTTTACAGTCCCCCGCTTTTTCATCTCCCGGCTTTCAGTCTGGAAAAAGCCCCCACCTTTATGGTTCACTGAGTTGACTCGCGGCGAGCCGTTTTTTCCCATTTCACGTGAAAAAAACGAGCCCGGCGCTTATATGAATGCCTTGTTTTCTTTCAAGGGCTTCGCCCCGCGCCCTGGACTGAACCGCCCTTCCTCACCGGCGCCGCGCCCCGCATGCCGGACCGTTGTTGAAAACCTCGGCCGATTCAGCTATAGTTCCATCCATTCCAAAGTGCTTCTTCGGGACCCGCCGATGGAACTAAGGGATCTCATCCGACAAAAAGATTTCCTGGAAAAGATCGCCCAATCCGTTCACAACGTCATTTGCGCCAACTTTTCCCATATCACGCCCGCCGAAAAGGAGGACATCGAGCAGGAGGTCAAGTTGAAAATGCTGGCCCTAGCGACCAGCGGGAAGAAAATCCGGAATTTGAGGTCTTATATATGGAAGGTCATCTACACGACGACCCTGGACGTCATAAAGGAGCGGGGTGACGGGCCACTGTACGAAAAGCGCCATGAATTCAATGATTCAATCCCCTTTTCGCAATTGGACCTGAATACGCCGGAGGCCGCCGCTGAAAAAAGGGAGCTGGCCGCCTTTGTCGAAAGCGCCGTCGCCGAACTGCCGAGGAGGAGGAGAATCGTATTGAAACTCCATCTCCAGGAAATGAGCCTTGAGGAGATCTCCGGGTTCCTTGGCTGGAGTCAAAACAAGGTCAGGCACCTGCTCTACCGCGGGATCGCGGACCTAAAGAAGCAGTTCCTCGCGAACAAAAGCCGGGAATCGAAGGACGCAACGATGGGGGGAAAACCTCTCTTCGATAAACAAGAGCCATGAAAAAACCATTTGAAAACGCCTGCCCTCCCGATGATGTTTTCATCGAGGCCATGCTCAATGAACAAGGCCTTAAAGAAAAAGAAGCCCTTATCGACCACATCTTGTCCTGCCCCCGGTGCAAAAAGAAGTTCCGGTTGCTCCGGAGCGTCCAGCGTGATCTTTCCGATATGGAAGGCCTCAAGGAAAAACCGCCGCGGCTCAGCTTACCGCTGAAGGCCGCCGCCGTCGCCGCGGCTATGATCGCCGTTCTTCTGGCGGGGCTTTATTTCACGATAGCCATTCAAAAAAAGCAGGTGTTCAGGGGGAGGGGGGGGCCGCAGCTCACCCTCATTAAGCCCCGGGGGAACATCTCCGGCCCCCCGGATCATTTCCAATGGACGCCCGTGGAAGGGGCGGAAGATTATTCGTTTGAACTGATCGACGAAGATCTCAACGTGTTGATAGCGACCTCGGCCAGAACGCCCGGTATCAGCCTGTCGCCCGTCGTCACACGAGGGCTGAGGCGGGGAAAGCCCTATATCTGGACGGTCACCGCCTCCGATGAAAAAGACGGGATCCTCGCTTCGGGAAGCCAGTCGTTTGTGATCAGATCATATTCAGCCGGCGGTCATCATTTCAAGGCGAGGGGGGATGAGTCGTCTCCGAACAGGACAAAAGCGGCCCAATGATAGGGATGGCTGAATTCCGATTCCAGCATTTCCATCTTGCTGGACCGCAAAGCCCGGGCTTTGCTTTCCCCCCGGGCGAGATGGCCATAGAAATGTCCCATGAACCGGGCGGCCGATTCGTCGTTGATATTCCATAAGCTGGAGAGGACGGACCTGGCGCCGGCCGCCATGAACGCCAGGGAAAAGCCCAGGATCCCCTCGCCCCTTGCCAGCCGTCCCTTCCCCGTTCGACAGGCCGAGAGGACGACCATGTCCGATTCCAGGCTGAGATGGTAAATATCGATGGGCTGAAGAAGCCCGTCCTCGATGGAATCCCGCTCCCGCCGTAGGACGAGAGCCGTCCTTTCCCAGTTTTGGTCGTCATAGAAGCCGTGAGCCACGAAGTGAATGATCTTGTAGGTATCGATCGGAAGGCTCTTGAATCCCGCTTCCGTCGCTTGTCTATTGAGGAGAAGGCTCTTTCTCCAATCCGGCAGGCTGCGCGCTATGCTTTTGATCTCCCTGGCCGCGAACCCGAGGCGGGATGATCCCCGGCCCCGGGCCATTCCCGAGCCCTTCGGTATTTCCGGATTCGCGATAATCAATATCCCGGGCTCCCGGGTTTTCTCGCTTTCCCGTTCCCGCAGATTCGCAAGGCAGGCCGCCGAAGGAGCATAAATGATTTCGCAGTCTTCGATAAGATACCTCGCCTTCTCGTTTTGCCCGTTCCCGGACGTTATCAACGCCTCAAAAGGAAGATAATAGAGCGCATCGTCGGGAACGATGACGAGTTTTCTGATGCCCCGGCTCAAGATGTCTCTGAACGGAGCCAAGAGCACATCGTAGAGTATTTTCCCTCCCTTCCGTCCGCGGAAATCCTTCCCTTCCTTCAAAATCAAGAACCTCAGGTAATTCCGGACCAGACGGCCGATGGTTTCCGAGCCGGGGAGGGCAACCGCGCGGATCGTGTCCCCGGTGATCAGGAAGGCGTGGGACCGCGTCTCCCCGACCGCGTATTCAACCAGCGCCGTTTCTTGGTCCAGGACTCCGCCGGTCAAATCTCCATAGCCTTCAGCGGGCATTCGGGCGATGGGCGGGACCGCGGTTTTTTTCGATTTGACAACCGCCATTAAATCCCGGTAATCGTCTTCCGCCTCGTTAAGCCTGAGGAGCCAGCGTTCCTGTTCTTCGGGCGGATTCTTCAAGTCCTGCAACCGGATTTGGATCCGTGAAATTTCTCGGCGCAGGGCCGTTTCCCGCTCGGCGATATCCTCGGGCAGGCCGGATTTCAGGTCCAGCATCAGTCCCAGCAGGTTGTCATAAAAGTTGCTCGCCTTCGACGCCTCGGCGAAACGAAAAGCCTCGCGCTCATACGCGCTCTCCCCGCGTATCACCGACATTTTCAAAAGCAGGCTGATCAAAGAGTTATACACATGCAATTTGTCGCTCAGGAAGCCGGATCTATAAATCCGCAAGGGAAGCGCCCCGCTCAGGCGGTCAATGGAACAAACGGCTTTCTTGTAATAATCGACGGCTTTTTCGAATTCCCCCCGCGCCTCGTGGACGGCGGCCAAGCCCTGGTTCGCCTTCCAGATCATTTCCTCGGACCCGATGCCCCTTCCCAGGGCCAGGGAATTCTTATAGAAAAGGCCGGCTTTTCCATAATCTTTCTGATCGAGATAGATATTTCCCAGGATATTCAGGCCTAGGCCTTCCCTGAGCCGCGAGCGGTTCCTGCCGCCGCCCGGCAAAACGCTTCCTCCGCCCAGGATCCCGGCTTCCGCCGCCGGCTGCCCCGGGGTTCTGCTTTTTTCTGACAGCCGGGAATCCAGGACGACGATGTCGCCTCCGAGCGTGAACCCGCCGGCGCCGGACCCCCCGGATGCGGGGAGGCCGGCCCGCGGAGGATGGCCGTCGATATTAAAAAGTATTTTGCAGTTCCAAAACCTGGCCCCATCGACGTTGAAATAGAGGTGATTTGATCCACCGAAAGCGATATCGCAGCCGACGATCAAGCAGTCTGCGATGTCCACGCCGTTGGCGTCGTTGGTCAGAACGCCCCCGTGCGCGTTCTCGATAATGATACCGCGAAGGAAAGCCTTCCCGATGTTCGCGTGCATATCATTGATCGAAACCGCCGCTCCCTCCATGTTCAGGAACACGAGGTCGCGGCCAGTCCACTCGACATCCGGCGAATTCCTCTGTTCAATCCCCCAATAAGCGTTCTTCAGGATGAATCCCTCGATTTCTGCCTCGGCCCTGACCTGAAATATGCAGCCGGATCCCGCGTCCGGCGCGTAAATGACAGCGCCGAAAAGCTCTTTTGACTTCAGGCGGATGGCCTTGTCGATGACGATGCCGCCTTCCTGATAAAGCCCCGTTTCGACCTCGACGGTATCGCCGTCCGCCGCGGCCTGGACGGCCGATCTGATCGTCGGAAAGCCGCGGGGGACGACAAACGTTTTCGGGGAAAGCGGGGCCGCGAATACGGCGAACAGGGCGAACAAGGCGGCGGCGAGCCTTTGAATGGTTCGCGATGCGCACGCGCCTGCAGGCGCAGCGTCGCATCTCGCGCCGGGCGCGGCGAATCGGCCGTCCTCTCTCCTCATCTCTCCGTCAAGGCGTGAACGTTGTTATGATAAAATGAAAACCCGGATTTTCCTGACCGCTGATCGCCGCGCCCCGTCCCTCGGGCCCGATGTCATTCAGTGATTCGCCGGACGATCCTGTTTCAACGTGACTCCGCACCTTCCGTCGCTCCATCGGACCGGTTGGAAGATCATAGCATCGTCGATCTCCATCAATCCCTCCTTCCCCGGGGATTCCGTCCCGCGGTCATGATACCTGGGATCGCCCGGCCGCGGAAGGATCGGATGCCGGCCGAAATGATCCGTTCACCTTCATCATTCCACGATGATTTCGTCGGCGAGAAGCCAGGCTTTCTCCCCGGCCGAGGGATGCCCTTCCGGACAGACTCCGATATTCTTGGCGTGGACCCGGACGTACCTGGCCCTGAGTCCCGGGATTTCTGCGGCAAAATCCCGGGCCGCTTTTTCCGCTGAAAGCGGGGGCCGGTCATTGACCGCCGTCCCCGCCGCGCGGAAATCCCTGCCGTTTTCAGACACGGCGAATTCGACGCTCGCCGGAAGGAAAATCCTGGAACCGGCGTTATGCAGAAATCCGGCGGCTAGCTTCCGGATTTTTCGCGGTTTCCCCAGGTCCAGGATCGCCGCGAGGTCGTCCCCTTCATAGCCCAGCCACCGTCCGTCGGACTGGAACGCGGATCCGCGAAGGCCGTCCGTCAATACCGGCGCTCCTCCGCCGCCGTAGCGTTCGCTGCAGGGGCGTTCGAGGGCGGCGGGCCTGGCCAGAGCCTTGTGAACGACGAATTTCGCTTCCGCGGCATGACCGACCGGCTTCCCTCCCGAAAAGGCCGCCGCCCGGATGAGAGAGGACTTTTTCACGCGCAGAGGCTTGACGTAGCGCGGCGAGGACGCCGACGGATTCCGGCCGTCGCGCGTATAGTGGATTTCCGGCCGGCTCGTTTCGGTGTCGAGCCGGACCGTGATCGTCTTCCCCGCCGGATCGGGCTCCGCGAAAGCCCGCACCTCATAGGCGCTTTTCGCGTAGTTGATCCCGGCCCACTCATAATTTTCCATCTGTCCCGTCATCCGGTTCTTGAAGTCCGCCCAATCCCGGTTTTCCCTCGCCGTCCAGCCCGCTTCGGCGACCGCGGCGATCCGCGGGAACGTCATGTACTCGGCGTGCTCGTTCGTCGGGACGTATTCCGTCCAGAGATTGCCCTGAACGCCCAGGATATGCCCGGCCTCGCCGGGGTTCAATTCCCCGGGCGTCGGATCGAAGGCATAAACGCGGCTGAGCGGAAGGTATCCCCCGATGGCCAACGGTTCATGCCCGGGATTTCCTTGGTAGTAATCCATATAGCAGTTCGAGGTCGGCGACATGACGACGTCGTGGTTCTGCCGCGCCGCCGCGACTCCGCCCTCGATGCCGCGCCAGGACATGACGGCCGCGTTGGGAGCCAGGCCTCCCTCCAGGATCTCATCCCAGCCGATGAGCTTTTTATTTTTCGAATTCAGGAACTTCTCGATCCGCTTGACGAAATAACTCTGGAGTTCCTCTTCGCCGGCCAATCCCTCGGCCCGCATCCGGGCCCGGCATTTCGGACAAGCCCTCCAGCGCGTCTTGTCCACCTCGTCTCCGCCGATGTGAAAATACTCCCCCGGAAAGAGCCCGATGACTTCGTTCAGAACATTCTCCAGGAATTCAAAAGTCCCCTCGTTGCCCGGGCAGTAGACGTCCATGATCGGCCAGAGGCCGCCCGGCGGAACCCGGAAGGGACCCCCGGTGCAGGAGTACTCGGGATAAGCGGCCAGGACCGACGTGCAGTGGCCCGGCATTTCGATCTCGGGCACGATCGTGATGAACCGGTCGGCGGCATAGGCGACGACCTCGCGGATATCGCCCTGGGTGAAAAATCCTCCATAGGTC
>Ga0228535_1002281_pt1 | contig 19537 bp, 16 predicted proteins | sample SJ1metagenome_FD_168457 | JGI IMG/M metagenome (GOLD analysis project Ga0228535, IMG submission 168457) | Enriched culture of PCE-dechlorinating microbial communities from Ithaca, New York, USA - SJ1 | ecosystem: Engineered > Modeled > Simulated communities (microbial... > Unclassified | place... | reverse complement strand
AACGCGAATGGCCGAAAAACATCATCGCCGTCTTGAAAGAGGTTGTGTCCGGGTCTGTTGCGTAGAGGCGGCCGCGGCGTGAAAACCCTTCTCCGGATCAAAGACCCCGAAAGGAAGCATCCCGCCGAGGGAACGCCGAAAAAGCCCGGGCCGTTTCTCCGGCCGCCGCTGAAGTTTTTCGACCGCTATATCCTCCAGGAGATATTCCCCCCTTTCCTGATCGGGCTTCTGCTCTACACCTTCGTCCTGCTGATGAACCAGATCCTGCTGCTGGCCGAGATGTTCATCGCCAAAGGAGTGTCCTTCTGGCTGGCGGCCAGGATCCTCCTCTATCTCGTTCCTTCGCTCCTCGCCTTCGCCGTGCCGATGGCGGTCCTGATGGGCATCCTGGCCGGCCTGAGCCGGCTGTCGACCGATTCCGAAATCGTCGCCTTCAAGACGCTGGGAATCAGCTACAAGAGGCTCGCGCGGCCGGTTTTTCTCTTCGCCTTTTGCGGGTGGCTCGTGACTTCGTATCTGGCGCTGTGGCTGGCCCCGCGGGCGAACTATAAGTGGGTCCAGACGCTGACCGACTCGGTGCTGGCCCGCGTCCAGCTGAAGATTATCCCCCGCGAGTTCAATGACACGATCCCGAACATGGTCATCTTCATGCAGGACATCAGCCGTGAGAAGGGCTGGCAAAACATTTTCGTCCATCTGACCGATGACGTCAAGGAGCCCAAGGCGATCCTGGCCCGGCGGGGACGGATCAACCTCCATCCGGCGACGAAGCGGGCGACCCTAGAGCTTTTTGACGGGACCGTCCATTCCTATAAGCTGGCGAGGCCGGACGCCTACAGCGTCACCGCGTTTGAAAGCCTGGAGCAGGATATCAACGTCGAATCCCTCTTTTCCGGCCTGACGAGCGACAAGCGGGTCAGGGAGAAGGACGTCTTCGAACTGTGGAAGGGAATCCAGTCGCTCCGGGAGGAGAAAGCGGTTTTCGACGAAGCGCGGGCGGCCGGTTCGCCGCCCGCGGCGCATTCCTCTCCGGCCGGAGCCCGCCCGCAGGGGGAATGGCGGAAGGCGAGGGAGTACCGTTCGCATTGGGTGGAGCTTAACAAGAAGTTCGCCCTGCCGTTCGTCTGTTTTATTTTCGTCCTGATCGGCCTGCCCCTGGGAGCGACGACGAGGAAGGGAGGCCGGACGAGCGGCTTCACCATCAGCATCGGCATTATCCTCCTCTACTACATCCTCATCACCGCCGGAGAAAAGATGGCCATGGACGGGGAGATTTCCCCCTTCGTCGGCATGTGGGGGCCCAATATCCTGATGCTGATCGCCGGCTTTTATCTGTTTATCAAGTCCTTGAGGGAAACCGCCGTGTTTTCCTCGCTCCTCGGCCTGTTCAAAAAGCGGAGAAGGCTTCCCGCGGAGCGGAAAATCCGGAAGCCGCTGAAGCTCCCCCGCGTCCGCCTCCGCTTTCCCAACATCCTTGACCGCTACGTCATCCGGAAATACCTGGCCTTGATCGCCCTCGTTTTCATGGCCCTGGTGTCCGTCTCGGTCATCGTCACGTTTTTCGAGCGGATCGACAACGTTTACGAGCACGACAAGCCGCTCGGGCTTTTCCTCCACTATATCTGGTTCCGGATCCCCGAATTCGTCTATTACATTCTACCGGTCTCAACGCTGACGGCGGCGCTGCTGACCTTCGGCCTTCTGGCCAAGTTCAATGAGGTCACGGCCATGAAATCCTGCGGCATCAGCCTTTACCGGCTGATTCTGCCCGTCCTCGTCATGGCCCTGGGCGCGAGCGTCGGCTCCTTTTACCTGCAGGAGCGGCTTCTGCCGGAAGCCAACCGGCGGGCCGAGGAGATCTGGAATAAAATCAACGATATCCCGCCGCGAAGCTACAGTTACCTCAACCGGCATTGGGTGCTGGGCAGGAATAAGGAACGCATCTATCATTATGATTATTTCGATCCCGTCCCCTCCGCGTTCAGCCGGATTTCCATCTTCGACATCGACACGGAGTCCTGGACCCTGAAGAGCCGGTACTTCGCGGAGAAGGCCTATCTCGGAGAGGCGGGCATCGCGCTTCAGGAAGGCTGGCGAAGGGACTTCGCCGGAGAAAGGCCGGTGGTTTTCGAGACAAAGAAGTCCATCGTCGTTCCTTCCGAGGACAAGAAGACCTATTTTCTCAAGGAATGGAAAGAACCGTCGCAGATGACGTTAGCCGAGCTCCGGGAGTATACGGCGGAGATCGACGAGATGGGATTCGAGAGCACCAATTTCAAGGTGGATATGAACTATAAGATCTCCTTCCCGTTCGTCTGCCTGATCATGACCCTCCTCGGCGTTCCCTTCGCTTTCTCGATGGGCAAGAAGGGCACGCTGGTGGGGATCGGATTGAGCATCGTCATCGCCATGGTCTACTGGGGGACGATCGGCGTCTTCAAGAGCCTGGGGTATGTCGGGTTCCTGAGCCCGTTCCTGGCGGCCTGGGCCCCCAACCTGATATTCGGCCTCGTTGGAATCTACCTTCTTTTCAGGCTGCGCACCTGACCGCGATAAGGGCGTTTCTTCCCGTCGGGCGGATGCGGCGCGGGGAGCGCGGCGTCACATCTTGTACTTGCCGAAATCCTCGGGACCGAGGCTTTCCAGCCATTTCCTCAGTTTTTCCGATCCCTCCAGGTTGTCATCGAATTTGAGGCTGTGGGCTTTCTGGACGACGTCATCCTCCACGTAGATGGGCGAGTTCATCCGCAGGGCCAGGGCGATGGCGTCGGACGGACGGGAATCTATGACCAGAGGGTTTTCGTTATGCCGGCAGTGGATGAGGGCGTAGAAGGTGTTGTTGCGGACATCGTTGACGACGGTTTTTTCGATCGAGATGCTGAGCTTCTCCAGGAAATTTTTCATTAGGTCATGCGTCATCGGCCGGGGAGTGGCGACGTTTTCGATGGTCAGGGCGATGGCGTTCGCTTCGAAAACGCCGATCCATATGGGCAGTATCCGCTCGCTGCCCGGGTCTTCCAGGACAACGATGGGCATTTTGGAGATCGGATCGACGACCAATCCCTTGATTTTCATCTCGATTTCCATCGCCTTGCTCCTGTCTTAACTCCTACTCTAATATAGATTTCGGGGAGAAGGTTGTCAAGGCGGAGGGCTTAGAAGAGGGACAACTGCGAACCGGTTTCATCGGAGCCGGCCGCGTCCTCGAAAAGGCTGATCCGTCCGTATTCCCCGTCATGCCCGGGGTTGATTCTGACCTTGCCCTTTCTCATGCGGTCGATTCCCTGACCGATCCGTTCGGATGAACCCCGGCCGAGGTCTCCGACCGGGACCTCCGTCAGAACCTGGAACTCATTTCCGAATTCGCGGATATAATGGAAATAGACGTCCCAGACCGCCTGGCTCTCGGGCGTCTTGCCCAGCGCCTCGCCCAGGACTTCGTTGAGCGGGATGAGGTTCTTGAAAGGGATCGCGGGGGGCCGCTCGTCCTCCAACTCCCGGTCGGCCAGCTCCTCGACGCGGTGCATGACGCCGATGGTCAGTTTCTTCCCGCATTTGGGACAGAGGTCGTTGTGCTTCAAGCTCTCCTTGGGCGAGAGGACAACGCCGCACTTCCGGTGGCCGTCATAGTGGTATTTCCCTTCTTCCGGGAAGAATTCGATGGTGCTCAAGAACTTTTTCGGATCCTTGGACCGCAGCGCGCCGACGAGGCCGCTATAGCTGAATTCCGTGTCGAAGACGTTGGCCTCGCGGCCGATCTTGGAAGGCGAATGGGCGTCCGAGTTGGAGACCAGGGCGAACCGGTCGAGGGCCGACAGCCGCCAGTTCATCGGCGGGTCGGACGACAGGCCCGTTTCCAGGGCGAAAATGAAGGGCGTCGTCTCCTCGAAGCATTCCTCGATGGAGTCGAAACCGGAGTTCGCCCCGAAGAGGGAGAACCAGGGCGTCCAGATGTGGGAGGGGATGACGACGCAGCGCGGCGCGACATCGGCCACCATTCTGACGAAATTCCGCGCGTCCATCCCGAGAATCGGCCGTCCGTCGGAGCGGAGGTTTCCGATCCCGGAAAGACGGGTGTTGATTTTCTCGACCGATTTGAAGTCGGGGGCGAGGACGATGAGATGGACTTTCTTTACCTTGCCCATCTTGGAATAAATGAAGCTGATTTCTGTCGAGAGAATGAAAGACACTTCCGGGGTCGAGAGGGAAAGAGATTTGAAATACGGATTGTCGGCCGGCGGGAGGTAGCCTGGTTTGAGGCGCAGAAACCCGTTGCCCTGGGGCTCGAGCTTTTCCTTCATCAGGAAAAGCCATTCGGGGTGGGTGAAGTCCCCTGTGGCGACGAGGTTGATCCCCTTGACATGGGCCCATGCGGCCAGCATGTCGAAGGTCATTTCCTTTGACGTCGCCCGGGAGAACTTAGAATGAATATGTAAATCGGCAATAAATTTCATCGGGAATCTGTTCAAGTTTAAGAAATCTCCGCCGCCAATTCAAGGGAAAAAACGAAAGGAATTTTATGTCGTTTCGAATGAGTCCCTTGCGTCGCCCGCTTTTTTTGGCGAAGAACGAATGCGGGACACAATACTCATTTACCCTATTTCCTGAACGAATGCGGGACACAATACTCATTTACCCTATTTCCTGCAGGTGCCGTTTCCAGCGGCTCCGCTTGCCGGGGGATTGATCATTAAATAGGGTAAATGAGTATTGTGTCCCCCAATTTCTTGGGAGCTTGAACTGAGCCGGGTATCGGCCTATAATGGCCGTGACGCCTTCGCGCGTCGGCCGGGAAGGTTGGAGAAGGAGGTCAAGGATAGGCAATAAGCGCCGGGAAAAGAATCGTCTAAACTCCACCTCCTCGAGAAACCCGAACGGGGGACTGATCAAGCGATGCTGAAAAATCCCGCGGTCCTCATGAAATTCGTTCTCGCCGGGGGTGCGGTCCTGGCTGCGGCCGGATGCGGCGGCCGGCCCGGCGTCGTCCTGGACCCGGAAAGCCAGGCGTTTTATGAGACGGCCCGGCTGGTCATGACCGGGCAGGAAAGGGATATCTTCAACCTTCTCCCGGACGAGGCCGCCAGGAAGGAATTCATCGGGGAATTCTGGGAGAAGCGCGACCCCGTCCCGGAAACACCGGACAACGAATTCAAGATCGAGTTTGAAAAGCGCATCGAATACGCGAACAGGCATTTCCGCGAAGGACAGCGGGGCATAAATACGGACCGGGGCCGGATCTACCTCTACCTGGGCCCCCCGGAAAAAATCGACGAATACTATAACCATAGCGACACCACGATCCGGGGCAGCATTATCTGGTGGATCTATTACAAGTACGACGTGGGCATCGAATTCGTGGATGAACGGGGGATCTCCTCTTTCGCCATGCGCCAGATTTCCGGAAATCTCCTGGACGCGATCGAGGGGGCCAAGCTGGGCGAGATTCAATACGGAGACGGCGCTTGGTCAAGAAACTTCGTCGATTTTAAATCCATCTACGTAAGATCGAAAAAGGAGTTGACGCTGATCATCCCGGTCAAGCCCCTTTCCTTCTCCGGGGAGGACGGAAAGCTCAGGGCCAACTTCGATTTCAAATTTTATGTCTACGCCCAGAACGGCGCGAAGAAAAAGGAATTCGCGGAATCGCGGCTTTTTGAGGCCGGCGAAAACGACCTGATCGAAAAAGAGGACATTTCCTTCGCGTTTGGCCTTGATCTTGAACCGGGGAAATCCTATATCGATATCATTCTCGAGAGCCCGGACGCGGGCATCAAGGCCAGGAGGATTTTCACGGTCAAAAAATGACCGGTCCGGGCGGGAAATCCGGCTTACTTGACCTCGAATTCGACGGTTTTTTCGACGGCTTTTCCGGAGACCTTATCCTTGAGCTTGATGATCAGAGCGTATGTCCCGGCTTCGAGATCATGGGCTTCCTGCCGGTCCCCCTTCTCGTCCTTGATGAGCAGCGTCTGCTTCATGGGCAGGGGCTGGCTGATCAGGGAGAAATCGTAGGCTTGGTTTTCCCAGCGGATCTTCGCCTGGCCGTCTTTCCGGACTTCATAAGACGCTTCGAGATCATACTTTTGTCCGTCGACCGGCTGGCAGCCGAAGACGAAATAAAAAATCTCGACCGTCTCTCCGGGGAGGATGACGTTCTCGATGTTCGGCACGACACGAAGAACCGAATAGGTGAAGTATCCCTTGTGGACGTCGCTCTGCATTTCCGGCGATTCCATCCGGTCCATCTGCTTGATGAAGACGACCGGAGTCATGTCCAATCGTTCGCCGAGGGCCAGGGCATCGGGCAGCGAGAATTCCAGGTAGGAAACGCCGATCTTGCCGAAAGCCGGATCGGGGGGAGCGATGGCCATGGCCAGCAGATAATCCCCCGGGGGAAACGGAAAGGCCGTGCTGAACCATTCGACTTTTTCTGGATCGTATGAGGCGGCGTCGGCCTCGAGAACGACCGGGATATAGACTTCCTTCACGACTTTCACCGGAGAGCCGTTTTGCAGCTGATGAAACTGGAGAAAGACATGGATTTTAGCCTGAAGAAGGGATGATGCCGCCGGCTCCGGGGCCGGGGTCGGCGCCGGAGGAGCCTGGTCCTGTCCGGGCTTCTGCGTTCCTCCGGCCGGCGCCTGAGGGGCCTGCGGTGCGGCCGCCGGAGCGAACCCGAGATCCGCGTTTTTGGCCTTGAAAATAAAGACCGCGTGGAGGTTTTCCCTTGCGGGGAAATAAAAATATTTGAAGAGGGAAAAGGGGATATCCCGGCGGCCCTGGCGGGAAGCCAACCCTTCCTGGATGACGGCTTTCACTTCCTTGGGTATGAAGATGCGCTCCTCGGACTTGGTCTCCCGCTGGCTTTTTTCGGCGGGCTTGTCCTGCCGCGCGGAAGCCGCTTTTAGAAAGGAAGCCGAGAGAAACGGGAGAAGGACGACGATGATGGCCGGAAAGATTCTTGTCCTAATCTTCATAATTCCTCCTCAGGGAATGCATTCCCTGTCGATGATTAAGCAATTTCCATGCCAGCCGCCGGGGCTGATCGGCTCTCCCGGCATCGCGGAAAAGCCGTGGCGTCTGTAAAGAACGCTTACGGGATGCCGGCCGGCCCCGGCCGGCGCTTTCTTGTCAGCCTTGGGGCTCGTCACGTTAGCGTCTTTCACCTTTTTTCAATCGGCTTTTCCGGACGGCCGCCTGGTGCTCGTGGATTGAGGCGGTGAACTCGTGAGATCCGCTGCCGTCGTTCCGAGAGACAAAATACAGGAAATTGTCCGGGGCCGGATAGAGAGCCGCTTCCAGGGACTCCCGGCCGGGATTGCAGATGGGCCCGGGTGGAAGGCCGGAAAAAACGTAGGTATTGTAGGGCGAGGGGTGGCGGAGGTCCTTGATCAGCAGCCGGCCCTCGTAAAGGTCGTCGGTTTTGAGGGCGAAGATGACGGTCGGGTCGCAATCGAGTTTCATGCCGATCCGGAGGCGGTTGTGAAAAACCGCCGAAACCAGTTTTCTTTCTTCCGGAACGGAGGTTTCCTTTTCGATGAGCGAGGCGAGGGTGACGACTTCCCGGATGCTCATCCCGAGCGTCGCCGCGCGGCCGCGCCAATCCCTAAGAAACATTCGCTTGAACTGTCCCACCATCGAGTCCGCCAGAAAACCGGCGGACGTGTTTTTCGGGAAATGATACGTGTCGGGGAAAAGATATCCTTCCAGGCTTCGGGCTTTCGGGTCCCAGTCGGCGATGGCGGACGCGTCCTGGAAGGCTTCGGGGAGAGAGCCCGTCAGCGGCAGGTTCCGCGCCGCGATCAGGTCCGCCGTTTCCCCGGCGGTCAGCCCCTCGGGGATTGTCAGCTGGTGGAGGAAGACCTTGCCCTCGGCGAGCAGCAGGAGGACGTCCTTTGTGCTCGGCGGCGACGTGAAGCGGTATTCGCCGGCTTTAAGGCTTTGAGGCTCCAGGAACAACTGGTATCCGATGAGAAACGGCCATCGGTGGCGAATGACCCCGTTCTCTTCCAGGACTCGGGCGATGGCCTTGACTCCAAGCCCTCTCTCCACATCCAGGCCGGCTTCTCCCTTTTCGGGGCGGACGGATTCAAGTTCGCGGGCGAACCAGCAGGTCAAAGGCAGGAGGCCGATGAGCGCCGCGCTCAGCGCGAACCTGACGATTTTAAGAAACATGGAATTCAGACCGCCGGCTTTCCAGATAGGCCGCGAGGATGATCACGGCCGAGACCTGATCCTCGTAGGACTTGTTTCTTTTGCGCCGGACATTCTGTTGGCGGAGGGCTTGAATGGCTTCCCGCGTGGTCAGCCTTTCGTCCCAAAAGACGATGGGGCGGTCGACGGCCTTTTCCAGCCAGGCGGCGAATTCCCGGGTTTTTTCGGCGCGGCTGCCGGCGCTTCCGTCCATGCGGAGGGGAAAACCGATGACGATCTCCTGGATGTCATGCTGATTCACGAGATCCTGAAAATATTTTTTGTTTTCCTGAATAAGCGCCTTGAGCCGGTATGTCCCGAGAGGCTGGGCGGTCAGGCCGAGCTGGTCGCTCACGGCCAGGCCGATGTTGCGGTCGCCGAAATCGATGGCCAGGATTCTCACCGGAGTCCCCTCGCGACGCATATTTTTTTCGCCCGGTGCCTCTCCAATCCGAGGGCGATGAGCCTGTCCAGCAGCTCCGGAAACGGCAGGCCGCTCGCTTCCCAGAGCTTGGGGTACATGCTGATCTCCGTGAATCCGGGTATGGTGTTGACCTCGCTGACGAAGATTTCATTGGCGGGCGTCCGGAGGAGAAAATCCACGCGGGCCATTCCCGAGCCGTCAACCGCCTTGAACGCCCTGACGGCGTAATCCCGGACCTTGCGCGCGAGCGCCGCGGGCAGGTCCGCCGGGATGCCGAATAGGGTCTTGTCGTCGAGGTACTTGTCGCGATAATCATAGAATTCGCGGTGGGGGAATATCTCGCCCGGAAGAGACGCCTCCGGCGTTTCGTTTCCCAGGACGCTGCACTCGAGCTCCCGGCCGTCGATGCCCTCCTCGACGAGTATTTTCCGGTCAAAGCGGAAGGCCCTTCCGATGGCCCGGGCCGACCCGGCGTGGTTCTTGACCTTGCTGATGCCCACGCTCGAGCCCATGTTGGCCGGCTTGACGAAGAAAGGCGGAGAAAACGATTTTTGAATTTCATCGAGCAGCGCTGCCCGGTCCGCCTTCCATTCGGACTCGAGAATGACGCGATGCTTGACCACGGGCAGCCCGGCGGCCTTGAAGACCGATTTCATCACGGCCTTGTCCATCCCCACGGCCGAGGCCAGGACGCCGGCTCCCACATAGGGGACATTGGCCATTTCCAGCAGTCCCTGGATCGTTCCGTCTTCGCCGTATGGCCCGTGCAGGACGGGGAAATAAATGTCGGCCTTGATCGTGCGGCGGAAGCTCCGGGGCGTCCACGGCAGGAACGAGCACCCGGGGCCGAGGGCGAGTTCCCTCAGGGAAAGGCAGGGGCTATGAACGGGCTTCCAGCCGCCTTTCTTGGTGATATAGATGGACCGGATGGAATATCTTTTCCTGTCGAGGCCCTGGTAGATGGCCGCCGCGGAAAGGAGCGATATCTCGTGTTCGGCCGAGCGGCCGCCAAAAATCAGCGCGACTTTCGTTTTCGGTGGCATGGGCTTGAGAACGTCCTCCATTTTATAGAAATTCGCCCCTATTGTCTAATCCCTCGACTAAATTACCGAGGAGCTTGTGATTTCGGCGCCGGCCGGAACGCGAGGGAAACCCTCGCGGTTCCAGAATCCGGCCGCCGGGACCTGATCCGGGCATGTACGCCCGTGTCTTGACAGGTTGGAAAAAGCTCAAATATAATACGGCCAAGAGCAATCTTATCAGCCAAGAGGTGAGAACATGAAAAAAGCGGCGCATCCTTCTTTCCATAAAGTCTTCCCGTTTCTTCTGTTGAGCGTGGGATTGGTTTTGATCGGCCGGAGCGACGCCGTCCAGGACCAGATTCGAAAAGCCAAGATCTTCGAGGACGAGAATCCGATGATCTCCGATGGAGATTTCCACTGTTCGATCGGCATCCTCGACGGCGAGCTGCCCGAACTCAAGATCATCGGCTCCCCCCGGCAGGAGGAGAAGATACTCCTGGGCGACGACGATATCTTCTTTATAAACGAGGGCCGGGCCGCCGGCCTCGAAGTCGGCCAGGTGTTCTCGGTCCTCGAAGTCGGATCTCCGGTCGGCGGATTCGGGCCGTTGTACAGGAAAAAAGGAAAAGTGAGGGTCGAGCGTCTCGAGGAGAGCCTGGGCGTCTGCAGGGTTGACAAAGCCTGCGGCCAGATTGAGATCGGGAACTATCTGGTGCCCTTCGAAATCAAGGAAAACGTGATCGGCAAGGACACGGGTTTCGCGACGTTCCAGGAAGAAAACGCGGGCGCCGCGGGCCGGATCATATACCTAGAGGGGGATTTCCATATCATCGGTTCCGGCCATTGGGCGATTATTGACATGGGAGAGGACAAGGGGATCAAGATCGGCCAGCAGATGAATATCTACCGCCGGGTGAAAAAGAATCTGCCGCGGGAGACCATCGGAAACCTGCTGGTCATCGATACCCAGCAAAGGACGTCCACGGTCAAAATCCTTTCCTGCCGCGATACCGTCGAGATCGGATATCAAGTCCAGACGAAATAAGAGGCCCCGATTCCGCGCCGGACAGGAGCGGCTTGAACGGTGCCCGCGGCGCTTCGGGGGCGGCCGCGAATGTGTTGACAGATTTCCCGCTTTTTGTTAGTTTAAACCAGAGCATTGTCAGATAATGTTCGTGCGGGCGTAGTTCAGTGGTAGAACGTCTGCTTGCCATGCAGAAGGCCGTGGGTTCAAGTCCCATCGCCCGCTCCATAGTCTGCGCTGCATACCGTTGATGAATGGGGCGCGGTACCCAAGTGGCTAAGGGAGAGGTCTGCAAAACCTTTATTCGTCGGTTCGAGTCCGACCCGCGCCTCTCGATTTGTCCCTCCTTGATTCCCTTCAGCCGGGTATCCTTCCACCTCCGCCCGGAATTTCCGCCCTCCCACGGCGTATAGTCCCCGGAAAGACCCGGGGGGAAACGGGTTGACACTAAAATGTAAAAAATATATATATTTGGAAACTCGAATAAGGAGGTAGAAATGGATTTGGTCTCCCGTGTTCAAGCGATCCTCTTGAAGCCTAAAGAAGAATGGGTGAATATCAAGCAGGAAACATCCACGGTCGCCGAGCTGTTTAAATCCTACGCCGTCATCCTGGCCGCCATTCCGGCCGTCGCGAGGTTCATTCAAGTCTGCCTGATCGGACAAAGAATACCTTTGATAGGGTGGCAAAGAAGCAATATCGGAAGCGGGCTGGTCGAAGCCGTTTTGACCTATGCGCTGACGCTGGTTTCCGTCTATGTGGGCGCGCTGGTCATCAACGCCCTCGCTCCGACATTCACATCGACGCCGAATCAGATCAATGCCCTGAAGCTCGTCGTGTACAGCATGACGCCCGCGTGGGTGGCCGGGGTCCTCTACATCATTCCCTATCTCGGAATCCTGGCTGGGTTGGCCGGCCTCTACGGGCTGTATATTCTCTACCTGGGTTTTGCGACGCCGATGATGGACACGCCCAAGGAAAAGGTGATGGGCTATTTCATCATCAGCCTGGTCGTGATCATCGTGCTCTATGCGGTGGTCGGGCTGATCTCAGGCGCGATCTTTGTCGCCAGCGGAGGCCTTCGCCCGCTCTAATTCTTCGACGATTTTCGCGAACGCGTCGGCCGGAGACGGGTCGCCCGTGACGGGGCGTCCGACGACCAGATAATCGGCGCCCCTCTCGACGGCCTCCCCGGGAGTCATGATTCTCTTCTGATCCTGAGCGGCCGCCCATAGCGGCCGGATTCCCGGCGTCACGACGAGAAAATCCCGCCCGAATTCCTTTTTGATCAATTCGATTTCCTGCGGCGAGCAAACGACTCCGTCCAAGCCGGCCGTACGGGCCAATCCGGCCAGCCGGAGGACCTGGCCGGCCGCGTCCGGGGGAAAGCCGATCTCCCGGAGATCCCTGCTTTTGAGACTCGTCAGGACCGTCACCCCGAGCAGGATGGGCCTGGGCATCCGGACCCGTTCCGCTTCGCCGGACGCGGCTTCGACGGCCCTGGCCATCATTTCCCCGCCTCCCGAGGCGTGGATGGTCATCATTTCGACTCCGAGGCGGACGGCCGAACGGACGGCTCCGGCCACGGTGTTGGGGATATCGTGGAGCTTCAGGTCCAGGAAAACGCTTTTTCTCAGGACTCTCAGTTTCTTGAAAAGCGCCGGGCCCTCCGCCGTGAAAAGCTCAAGGCCGATCTTGAAAATGGAGGCCTCGCGGAGCCGGCTGACAAGGGTGAGCGCTTCTCCCTTGTTTTTGACGTCCAGGGCGATGATCACCCGCCTGTTGAGTTCCTGTCTGTTCATTCCTTGAGTCCTTTCGTCGCCGGTCCCGGCCTCGCCGCGGCGGGGGGCCTCCCGCTCTCGGGCGCCGCCCGAAGGCCGGACGATCTCATATCCGGATGGTCCCGATGACGTCCTCTATTTTTTCGATCCGGCGGGACTCGCCGAATGCCCTCATCTCCGCGACGATCCGCGCGGCGGCCTCCGGATCCACGAAGTTGGCCGTCCCGACCTGGACTGCCCGGGCTCCGGCGATCAGGAATTCCAGGGCGTCCGTCCCGCTCATGATTCCGCCGATGCCGATGACGGGAACCTTGACCCGCGTGGCGACCTGGTAGACCATGCGCAGCGCGATCGGCTTGACGGCCGGGCCGCTCAGCCCCCCGAAAACGTTGGCCAGCTTGGGGCGGCGGGTCTCGACGTCGACCGCCATGGCGAGAACGGTATTGATCAGGGAGATGCCGTCGGTCCCCGCTTCTTCCGCCGCCAGGGCGATCTCCACGATATCGGTCACATTGGGGGAAAGCTTGGTGATGACCGGCCGCCGGCTGGCTTTCTTGGCCCGCCGGACCAGGCTATGCGTCCATTCGGGGGACAGGGCGGGGCAAAGGCCCTCTTTCTTGACATTGGGACAGGAGATGTTGAGCTCATAGGCGGCGATTCCCGGTTTTTCGTCCAGGTATTCGATGACCCGGACGTATTCCTCCTCGCCGGCGCCGCAGACGTTCACGATGAGCGCGGTGTCGAAATCCCGCAGCCCGGGCAGCACTTTTTCGGCGAAAGCCTCGACGCCGACTCCCTGCAGCCCGATGGCGTTGATCAGTCCGCTCGCGGTTTCCACGAGCCGCGGCGGCGGATTCCCTTCGCGGGGATCGTAGTACAATCCCTTGGCCACGAATCCGCCCAGCTTATCCAGGTCCAGGAAGGGCGCGAATTCCCGCCCGTACCCGAAGGTGCCGCTCGCGGCCAGAACGGGATTCTTGAGCTTGACGAATCCCAGGTCGACCGACAGGTCCGTCACGGCACGTCTCCCGGCCAGACGATCTCGTCGCGGGCGAAAACCGGCCCGTCCTCGCAGATTTTGACCCAGCCCTCGGATCCTTCTTTTTTGATCCTCTTGACGCATCCCCAGCAGGCCCCGATGCCGCATCCCATGAGGGATTCAAGGGAAAATTCAGCGGGGACCCCCCAGACGCGGCTTAACTTGGCGACGGCTTCCATCATCGCATCGGGCCCGCAGACGTAGAGGGAATCCGGCTTGGCCGCCCCGCCCTCCTTTTCGAGGAGGTCCGTCACGAAACCGTGGAAGCCGAAAGTGCCGTCGTCCGTCGAGCAGACCGCGGGGAAGCCGCGCTTCTCGAATTTGTCCCGCAAGGGGAGATCTTCGACGCTCCTGCCGCCGTAAAAAATCCTGACCTCGGCGCCGAGGGCCCGCAATTCCTCGGCCAGGAAATTGAGCGGGGCGATGCCCCGGCCTCCCCCCACGCACCAGGCTTTTTTCCCGCGCAGATCCCCGTCGAGCCGGTATCCCCTGCCCAAGGGGCCGAGGATGTCCGCCGTCTCTCCGGGTTTTTTCCGGGAGAGGATTTCCGTGCCGGAGCCCGCGACCTTGAAGAAGACCTCGACCGCGTCGCCGGACCTGCCGTGGATGCTCAAAGGGCGGCGGAGGAGGGGATAGGGTTCCGGGGACACCTTGATCATCAGAAACTGGCCGGGCCGCGCCTCTCGGGCGATTCCGGGGGCTTCAAACGTCAAAAGGAAATAGTCGTTCCATCTTTCGCTTTGAACGAGCGGAGCCCTCGCGTTTTTGATCATCCTGGTCTTCGAACCCGGCTCAAAAATAGCAGAAACCGCCGGGCCTTGGCAACCGAAATTTGCGCACCCCGGCGTTCTCCCTCTTCCTTGCCCGCCCCCGGCCGTCATTCCCATTCACCGAAGGAGCGGCAGGTTTCGGCGGCGGCATGACGCGGCGAAGCGCCTTGCCGGGCCCGTTCCCCGACAATCCCGGCGCTCGGCCGAATCGATTTATTTTTTTCCAAGGATTGAAATTCCGGCTCCGAATCGCCTATAATTTTCCGCAAGGAGTCAGCCATGGAGATATCAGCAAGAGGGCGAACTGTCCAGGCTTCCCCGATCCGCAAACACAAGCCTTTCGCCGACAAGGCGTTGGAAAAAGGGATTCATGTTTATTTCCTCAATATCGGCGACCCGGATATTCCCACGCCAAGGCCCATCATCGAGGCGTTTCATAACTACGATGCAAGCGTCATAAGCTACGGTCCGGCCCAGGGCTTCCCGGAGCTCCGGCGGGCGATCGCCCGTTACTACAACGGCATCGGCGTACCCCTTGAATCCGAGGATCTCATCATCACGACGGGCGGGTCGGAGGCCATCCATTTCTCGTTGTCCGTGGTCGCCGACCCCGGCGATGAGATCATCGTTCCCGAGCCGTATTACACCAATTTCAACGGCTTCGCCTCTTATGCCGCCGTCAAGATCGTGCCTCTCCCCCTCAAGGTCGAGAACGGCTACCGTCTTCCTTCCCGGAAGGACATCGAAGCGAAGATCACTCCCAGGACAAAGGCGATTCTTCTGTGTTCGCCCAACAATCCCACGGGCACGGTTTATTCCGCCGAGGAATTGTACCGGGTCGTGGAAATCGTCAGGAAATACGACCTTTTCCTGATCTCCGACGAGGTTTATAGGGAGTTCGTTTACGACGGGCTGACGGCCAAGAGCGTCCTCGAGTTTGAAGAGATCAAGGACCGGGCGATCGTCGTGGACAGCATCTCCAAGCGCTTCAGCTGCTGCGGGGCCCGCATCGGGGCCGCGATCAGCCGCAACCCGGAAGTTTTGCAGACAGTCCTGAAGTTCGCCCAGGCCCGTCTCTGTCCGCCGACGGTGGAGCAGCTGGCGGCCCTGGCCGGATACAACCTGCCCAAGGATTACTTCGAGCCCATCCGCCGGGAATACCAGAAGCGCCGGGACATCCTTTTTGAAGGCCTCAAAGACATCCCCGGCATCGTCATCCGCAAGCCCCAGGGAGCTTTCTATCTCAGCGTCAGGCTTCCGGTCAAGGATGCCGAGCATTTCGTCGTCTGGATGCTAAGCGATTTCGAGCTGGATAAAAAAACGGTCATGGTCGCACCGGCCGAGGGATTTTACTGCACGCCGGGCCGGGGCCGCGACGAAGTGAGAATAGCCTACGTCCTGAATGAAAGGGACCTCAGGGAGGCCATCCGCGTGTTCAAAGCCGGCTTGGAGAAATACACGGGGCTCTATTCTTGAGCATCGGGATGTCATGAAGCCGGCGAAGAAAATTCTCGTTGAGGCCCTCGTCATTTTGGCCGTGAGCCTTGCCTTCGCTTTGGGCGTGAATATCGGCCTCGTCAAGAAGTACGCGCGGGGCGAGTTCCGGACGGGGTATCTCTCAGCGCCCGAAATGCCCGGCGTCGTCATGATCGGCCTGGACGAGGCCGAGGATATCTTCCGGCAAGGCGACGCCGTTTTTATCGACAGCCGGGACAGCCGGCAATTCGCGGCCGGCCACGTTCCGGGGGCGCGCCGCCTGACCGTCGCCGAGGCCGAGGCGGAATCCTTGAAGCCTGGGAAAATCGGGATCCCGGCCGATAAAAAGATCGTCGTTTATTGCGAAGGCGGCGACTGCCGCGCCAGCCTCTTCCTGGCGGGGCTCCTGAGGGACGAGGGCTTCCGGTCGGTGCGCGTCTTCGCCGGCGGCTGGGAGGAGTGGAGGCAGGCGGGGCTTCCCGCGGAGCAAGGCGATGATCAAGAATAAAACCCTCCTGGTCCTTTTCCGCCTGGCGGTGGGCGGCCTGTTCATCTACGCCGGCGTCGTGAAGATCGGAGATCCCATGGCCTTTGCCCAAAACATCAGGGACTACAAGATCCTTTCCAGGGATTTGTCTTTCTGGCTCGCGCTCGTGCTGCCCTGGATCGAGATTTTCTGCGGATTGCTTTTGGCGGCCGGGATTTGGCTTCGAACGGCGAGCCTCCTTGTCTCGGGCCTTCTCGCCGGCTTCATCGTTCTCGTTTTCATCACCATCCTTCGGGGCATCGACGTCGATTGCGGGTGTTTCGGCGCGCTCAGCCGCAAGGCCGATTTCCGGTTGATCGCCGAGGACGCGTTGATGCTCTTCATGGCCCTCAACATTTTCTTCTCCAAGAAAAGCTGAAATTCCGGTTATCGGTCGTTCGGCCCGCGGCCGCGGCGGGCGAGGAGAAGCCGCGGCCCGCGGATTCCCGCCGGCCGGATGCGCGCTCCGGGCGCCGGCTTCCGCTGCCGCGCCGATACCCGGGATTCCCGCCGCCGCGCGCGAATTCCGCTTCGGCGGCGCCCGGAAAAAGGGACCGGAGAGGATGCGCCGCCTTGCGGGAAAAGCGGCGCGAGCGCGCCGCGCCGGCGCCCTGCCCCCGGATGATCGGATCACGGAAACGGACCCCCGCACGCTTGAATTTTGGCCCGCTTCCGTGTATATTCATTGACTAAATTAGAGAGGAGAGTTTGACATATGGCAAAAAAATACGTGTACTTTTTCGGCGCGGGAAAAGCCGACGGCAACAAGGACATGAAGGATACCCTCGGCGGCAAGGGCGCCAATCTCGCGGAGATGGCGGGCATCGGCCTCCCAGTGCCTCCGGGATTTACGGTATCCACCGGTGTCTGTGCTCTTTTCTATAAATCCGGGAACAAGGTCCCGGAGGATATCGAAAAGCAGATCATGACCAGCCTGAAGAAGCTGGAAACGGTCACGGGACAGAAGCTGGGGGACGAGAAAGATCCTCTCCTTGTTTCCGTGCGTTCGGGCGCGAAATTCTCCATGCCCGGCATGATGGACACCATCCTTAACCTCGGCTTGAACGACATCACCGTCGAGGGGCTGGCCCGCAAGAGCGGCAACCGGCGCTTTGCGCTGGACTGCTACCGGCGCCTGATCCACATGTTCGGAGACGTGGTCCTCGATGTTTCAAAGAAGAAGTTCGAGGAAATCCTCAGGGCAAAAAAAGAAGAGTTCAAGGTTGACGCCGATCACGGGCTCACGGAAGAGATGCTGACCGGGATCATCGCCGACTATAAACAACTGATCAAGAAAGAAACCAGAAAGGATTTCCCTCAGGATGTGAAGGCCCAGTTGAACATGGCCATCGCCGCCGTTTTCAAATCCTGGCACAATCCGCGGGCCATCACCTACCGGCGTCAATACCATATCCCGGAGAACCTCGGGACGGCCGTCAACGTTCAGCAGATGGTCTTCGGCAACATCGGAAATACCTCGGCCACGGGAGTCGGGTTCACCCGGAATCCCGCCACGGGCGCGAAGGAAGTCTACGGAGAATACCTGATCAACGCCCAGGGCGAGGACGTCGTCGCCGGAATCCGGACGCCCTCCCCGCTCCGCCACCTCGAGAAAGACATGCCCCGGGTCTTTAAACAGCTCATTTCCCTGACCAAGAGACTCGAAAAGCACTACGGCGACGTCCAGGACTTCGAGTTCACCATCCAGGAGCACAAGCTCTATATGCTCCAGACGAGAAACGGCAAGCGGACGGGCATGGCCGCCGTCAAGATCGCCGTGGACCTGGTTGAGGAAAAACTGGTCACCAAGGAGGAAGCCCTCCTCAAGGTCGAGCCCGAAGCCCTCAATCAGCTTCTCCATCCCATTTTCGACGCCGAGGAAAAGAAGAAGCACGAGATCCTGGCCATGGGATTGGCCGCTTCCCCCGGCGCCGCGGCCGGCCAGGTCGTTTTCACGGCCAACGAGGCCGTCGAATGGAAAAAGCGGGGCAAAAAAGTCATCCTCGTCAGGGATGAGACGTCGCCGGACGACATCCACGGCATGGGAGCCGCCCAGGGCATCCTGACCGCCACCGGCGGCATGACGTCCCACGCGGCCGTCGTCGGCCGCCAGATGGGAAAACCCGCGGTCGTCGGATGTGGCGCCATCAAGGTGAACGAGGAAAAGAAAACCTTCACCATCGGGAAGAAAACGTTCTCCGAGGGGGAATGGATTTCCGTTGACGGAAGCACCGGCGAAGTCCGGGAAGGGGCCATCGTCACCAAGCCTTCCGAGATCATCCAGGTCGTCCGCGGCCAGAAAAAGCCCCGGGAATCGAAGATGTATCAGGATTTCACGAAGCTTCTCTCCTGGGCCGACGGCGTCCGCCGGCTCAAGGTGCGCGCCAACTCCGACACGGCGGCCGACGCCCGCGTGGCGTTCGCTTTCGGAGCGCAGGGCGTCGGGTTGGCCCGGACGGAGCACATGTTTTTCGGGCCTGACAGGCTTCCCATCGTCAAGCAGATGATCCTGGCGGAGGACGAGGAAGCCCGCCGCAGGGAAGTGGCCAAGCTCTTGCCCTTCCAGAAGAAGGATTTTTATGACTTCTTCAAGGAGATGCGCGGCAATCCCGTGACCATCAGGACCATCGACCCGCCGCTTCACGAGTTTCTCCCCAGCCGGGAAGACCTGATGGTCGAGATCGCCGTTTTGAAGGCCTCGAAGAGCGGCGATACCGCGAAACTGCACGAGCTGGAAACCCTTCTCGAGCGGGTGAAGGCGCTGTCCGAGTTCAATCCCATGCTGGGACACCGGGGATGCCGGCTGGGCATCACCTATCCCGAGATCACCGAGATGCAGGCCCAGGCCATCTTTGAAGCGGCCTGCAAGGTCGTCAAGGAAGGCGGCAAGGTTTTCCCCGAGATCATGGTGCCCCTCGTCGGCAACGTGACCGAACTGGCGAACCAGAAGGAAATCATCGTCCGGGTCGCCAAGGAGGTCATGAAGAAATACGGAGTCAAGGTCAAGTACACGGTCGGCACGATGATCGAAGTCCCGCGGGCGGCGTTGACCGCGGACGAGATCGCCCAGGAGGCGGAGTTTTTCTCGTTCGGCACCAACGACCTCACCCAGACGACGTTCGGCATCTCGCGCGACGACAGCGCCAAGTTCCTCAACTACTATCTCACCCACGGGATTTGGCCCGATGATCCCTTCGAGACCGTTGACCAGAACGGCGTCGGCCAGTTGATGAAAATCGCCGTCGAAAAAGGCCGGACGACGCGCCCCGACCTGAAAGTCGG
>Ga0228535_1002279_pt1 | contig 19573 bp, 17 predicted proteins | sample SJ1metagenome_FD_168457 | JGI IMG/M metagenome (GOLD analysis project Ga0228535, IMG submission 168457) | Enriched culture of PCE-dechlorinating microbial communities from Ithaca, New York, USA - SJ1 | ecosystem: Engineered > Modeled > Simulated communities (microbial... > Unclassified | place... | reverse complement strand
AGGCCCCAACTTGAGCAAACGGTATCACAAACAATATATAAGGCCATATCTGTTGCGCGATCTTATAATTGATCACGAGGACCAGGTATGGGGTATAGATATAACGTATCTGCCGTTTAAGAAAGGTTTTCTGTACTTGTTTATCATCATCGATTGGCATACTCGCCAGATCGTGGATTATGAGGTCAGTTACACATTGGAAAAGGAATTTGTATTACGCTGCCTCAGACGTGCTCTCCGTAGTCGCAAACCTGAGATCATCAACTCTGATCAGGGCAGCCACTTCACCAATCAGGCCTATCTGGACCTGATGGAAAGCAATGGTGTAAGGATATCCATGGATGGCAAAGGCCAGGCGCTGGACAACATTCGTACTGAGCGCTTTTTTCGCAGCTTGAAATACGAAGATATCTACATCAACGAGTACATCACACCTAGGGAGATGATAGCCGGCGTGAACAGGTACATACTTGACTACAACACCATACGCCCGCATGCGTCGCTGGGAGGACTTGCTCCCGATGCATTCGCAAGACAACAGAAAGCTCATGCCGCATGAAGAAAGGAGTTATTCGGATCATTAGAAAATTCGTGTCTTGACTTTGGGGGGCACTTTATAGGGCTACTCCTTTTATCAAATGCATTGTCAATATATTCATTAGGACTGTCTTTAAAATCATCCCATTTTACTAATACACAATATCTATCTTCTTCAGTCCAACAACACCCATTAATTTTTGGAATATAATAATTATAGCTAAATTCTTTAACCACAGTTTCATCATCTATAGCCACATAATTATGAATCTCCCCGCAAAAATGACAAGTATATTCTCCTTTGTATATGTTTTTATACATTGAAGGCAAAACAACACCTAATATACCATTTTTAGTATTATTTTTACCATTGTAAAGTGAAGCTTGCAATTCTCGTTTTATATAAGTTTGGTCTTGTTGCAAATCATTTTCAGCATTATAACTTCCAATTAAATGGATAGTTACAGTTGAATCCGAAAGATAGTCTTCTCTTATTTTTCTCATTATATAATCTTCATCTTTTGAATCGATTGCCTCATTTAGTGATTTATCAATCATATCAATACCAAAATCTTCTTGTATCTCCTTTTTATAATCAATATCTTGTGTCTTAAAAGAAATAAAACATTTATGAGCCATAATCTTACCCCCTTTGTTTTTATATTAAATCTTTAAGTTCAGCTATTGTTTCAATATATGTTTGCTTTTCCCACTCAGCTGTGCAACTTTCATAAAATTTATCCTGGTATTTCTTATAGTTCTCTTCATCCTTTAAGCAAAAATAACAAACTGAAAGAGTAGCATACATCCAAAAAATTACCTCTCCAGCTTTTAAATTGCTTTCAATAATTCTAATAATTTCTTTTCGTAGATTCTTGCTTTCAAATTTTAGACAAGTTGTTTCTTCATTCGTCAAATCGTCATATTTTGTCTTTAATAACAAACAATTGGCAAGATTTTCTCCATTGTAGTGATCATTTTTAATAATATATCCTTTTTGTAATAATATATGGCTTCATCTAAATAATCAAAGTTCCTATTCAATCTAAACAGCCTTTTGTAAATCGCTCCTGTAATACCTAATGTCTCTATATCAAGAGAATTTTTAGGACACAACTTTTTGATTATATCAAGTGCTTTCTCCAAAGCTAGAGTTTTGTTAGGAATCTCAGATTTATAGGTACATAGAGCCAACTGTTGTACTACATAATCGTTATTTGGCAGTAAATTTACAAGTTTCTCCAATATAGGAATAGCATATTCAAACTGATCTTGATTCTTCAAGTTTTCAGCCTGTTCGACCAAAGTTGAAATATTTTCACTTTTTCCTTTAGCCTCATCTACTCTTTTATGGTATTCGTCATCACTAAGAACGGGAGGAGAAATATGCGGCAGAAATGTATATAATGGGCTATCAGATTCTTTTTTTTCACTAGCTACAACGAACTCTTTAAGTTTTTCTCTTATTGCCTGTGCTTCTTTATCATCTAGTGTTTCCCCAATTTCTTTATATACAAGAAATCGCGAATGATTTAAATCAAAAGGAATTCTACACTGTTCTTCTGCCATAATGATTGTAGAGTAGGGTTTTAGAGCATGTCTGACTCCTAGCTCATATATTGCATTTGGATTTAATGTCGTAATATCCGCAATAACTAAATCTGATTTCATTAACAAAGTATACATACTAACATCAATTAATGAAGAGCCTGCTATTTCATCTGCTCTTATCAAATCATAATCCGTCAAGTCTTTTTCAAATAACTCTTTAATTACTTTTTTATAAATCTTATCTAAATCCACCTCTTTCGAGTTTTCATAATCCATTTTTTTCCCAAAACCCATTATCACAAAACAAACCTTTTGACTCATATTAATCCTCCTTGCTATTTTTAAATTTTAGTAATAATTTTTTTACAAAACATGGGAACAATAATAAATCATACCTCCACACGTTATTCCAGTTATCGCATTTATAGCAACATCTCACTTATGTGGGTTCAGTTGGCTAACTACTTTACTGACCAAATAATTTTTAACATGAGCAAGAAACTCGACATATGGTCAATTGTTTACCTTTAAAACCTATTGAGGATAGGAAAACATATTGGACATAATTTGCCCTAAAATTCTCAAAGATGCGTGATGAGCTTCGATCGCTTTATCAAGAGAAACATTAATTTCTGAGTATCGTACTCCTGGCTCACACTGTATTTTTTCTATGTCCTCTTTAGATACATTACTGGCAAATTCATCTGGAATGATATTCAACAGAGCTGATAAACAATGTATTTTCTTATAATTGATTTGATTTTTTATTAAAATGCTTTTAAATAAAATTTCAATAAATTGCAATGAAGCCCATTTTGAGTCACCATCCATAAATTTTGATTGCATTATAATATTTACCGCTGTTTCAAGCTTTGTTAAAGCAGCATCAATTTTAGGTAACTTACTACTATAATATTTATTCACTGCTTTAAATGTATCGAAATATAAAAATGCAATTTCATTAATTTCTTCTTTAGATAGTTTGGAATAGAGTTCCTGAGTCAAGTCTTCAATGTAATTGAATGGCTTTATTGATACAGCCCCATATGCAAGAGGTAATACTGCTCTGTAAGGAACACCTCTAATTTGAAACACCATACTAGCTAGCTTAGAATCAATGTTGATCTTGCTTGAATATATTTTCTGGTACCAGTTATTTATTTGCCATGGAAGAGCATACAATGAAAAATCATTTTCAGAGAAGGTGCTTTGGGGTCCTGGAATTAATGGAATACTAATTTTCAGTTTGTATGCAAGTTTTAAGACAGCTAAAATTGGTCGAGCACAAACATTGATACCATTATCACTCAGCTGTTTGTCAATATTTTCCATCATTTCTTCAAATGTTTGCTTGTCAACAATGTTCATCAAAACACCTCCAAGCAAATAAAATATCTTTTCTCATAATTATGTACCGTAATCCTTGAGTTCTTTCTACAGCAACCCCAAATACTTCTCAAAGAAAGCCAATAATTTTTCAATAATGCCTTGTTTCTTTACTGCCCGGGCACCTCCAAACCGCGACACTGCAGGCATGATTTTGTCAATGGCAGTGCCTGTTGTTTTTAGCGTGCCGTCGCGCAGTGCGTTGGCAATAAAGCGCCGGGTCTCTTCCGGCTTCAGCTTTTCTTCTTCTATTATCGCTGAGATTTCTTCTTCCTTGCTTTCATCCAGGAACGTACGCCAGTCCTCGTCCACTTTTGAGGAGACGTTGATCTGTTCTATGAAACGCTCTATGAGCTCTTTCTTGCTGCGGAGCTCAATGCTTGAATTTATGGCTTTGTCGATGGTCGTGAGAATGGTCTTGTCCCTGCAGTTGGACTGCTGGTATTTGGCTACAAGCATGAGGATGTAGTCGATATTTACCTCTATCTGCCGGATAAGTTCGATCTCAAAAACAATATCGTCGTTGATTTTTTCCTTATCCGCTCCCGCGCCTTTCCTGAATTCCTGGTACATATCTATGTAAACGCTCTGATAGTCCTGGAAGTCCCTTTCTGAGAGTATTTCTTTCCCGGCAAAGTCATCGAAAGAGGTTAGGATGTTTCTCAGCCGAAGGATGGCTCCGTAAAGTCGGATAAATTCCTTCTGGGATTCTTCGCCCACAATAGGCTGTCCAAGCGGAAACTGCTCTGCGAGTTCGTTGATCAGCTCCTCGTAGCCAGGCTTGTGCCCGTTGTCATCATCATATCCGCTGTAGTATTCGTCGAATGTCTTGAGAAGCACGATGCCCCCTGCGTCCTTGTTGCCAAAGAGGGCGATCGCTTTGTCTGTTTCATCTTTTAAGTTGCGGAAACAGACGATGTTCCCGAATGTCTTGACGCTGTTTAGGATGCGGTTTGTGCGGGAAAACGCCTGGATCAGTCCGTGCTGTCTCAGGTTCTTGTCTACCCATAAGGTGTTCAGTGTCGTTGCGTCAAACCCGGTCAGAAACATGTTTACCACGACCAGGATATCTATCTCCCTGTTTTTCATGCGAAGCGAGATGTCTTTGTAGTAGTTCTGGAATTTATCGGAAGATGTATCGTAATTTGTGCTGAAAACTGCGTTGTAATCTCTGATTGCTGACTCAAGAAAATCTCTTGAGCTCCGGTCAAGGTTTTCAATGTTGAAGTCTTCATCAGGCAGAAGGCCTTCGGGCTCTTCCTCGTTTGCGCTGAAGCTGAAAATGGTAGCTAATCTAAGATTGCGGTTCTTTTCTGTGATCTGCTTTTTAAATTCTGCATAATATCTTATGGCCATCGGGATCGAGGCGGCAGCGAATATGGAGTTGAAGCCGGCCAGCCATCTTGTCTCACGCTTTTCTATCCTGGATTTTCGGTCATTCTTGTCCGGCTCTTCCCATTTCGCGGTAAATGTGTAAAAACTGCTTCTTTTTGTCTTCTGGTCAAAGTGGTCCAGGACATAGGAAACTATCTCGCTTACCCGCTTGGGGTCAGCCAGTGCTTTTTCATGGTCAATGCCGGGGACTTTTTTGTCGTCGATATAGTCGGGCCTTTTGATAGTATTTATAAAGTCGATCCTGAAGGGCAGGACATTGCTGTCGTTGATGGCGTCCACAATGGTATATGTATGCAGCTTTTCTCCAAAGGCCTGTTCTGTGGTCCGCAAGAGCGGATCGCCTGCGGAACCTGCGTTTGAGGCAAAGATGGGCGTTCCGGTAAAGCCGAAGATATGGTAATTCCTGAAGCTTTTTATAATGGCCCGGTGCATGTCACCAAACTGAGAACGATGGCATTCGTCGAAGATCAGGACGACATGTTTTTTATAGACATCATGCTGCTTGTTTTTGCGGATAAATATATCCAGCTTCTGGATCGTAGTGACTATGATCTTATATTCGTGCGGGCTTCCCTTTTCGTTCCTGTCCTCCAACTGCCTTTGGAGCACCCTCGTTGAAGTGTTGCCGTTTGCCGCGCCCTTCTCGAAGCGGTCATATTCCTTCATGGTCTGGTAGTCCAGGTCCTTGCGGTCTACGACAAAGAGCACCTTGTCTACATAGGGCAAAAGCGATGCCAGCTGCGCCGTCTTGAAGCTCGTCAAGGTCTTGCCCGAGCCCGTTGTGTGCCATATATATCCGCCCGCATCGAGTGTCCCCATCTTTTTATAGTTGGTCGATATCATTATGCGGGACAATATTCGTTCGGTCGCGGCTATCTGGTATGGGCGCATTGCAAGCAGGAGTTCTTCAGAGGTGAATACGCAATATTTGGTAAGGATGTTGAGGATAGTGTGCCTGGCGAAAAATGTGCCTGTGAATCCCATAAGGTCGGGAATGATTTTGTTGCTTGCATCCGCCCAAAAACTCGTGAACTCAAAGCTGTTGCTTGTTCTTTTATTTCCTCTTCGTTCTCCGCCGCTCTTCTCCCTGATATGTGCATTACGCGTTGTATTGCTGTAATACTTTGTATGCGTCCCGTTCGAGATAACAAATATCTGAACATATTCAAACAATCCCGATGATGCCCAGAAGCTGTCCCGCTGGTAGCGGCTGATCTGGTTGAAGGCTTCCCTGATAGCCACTCCTCGCCTTTTAAGCTCGACATGTACTAGAGGAAGGCCGTTTACGAGGACTGTAACGTCATATCTTGTTTCATGCTTACCGCCGGGTTCCTCATACTGGTTGATGACCTGCAGGCGGTTATTGTGTATGTTTTTCTTATCCAAAAGGTAGATGTTCTTAGTTGTCCCATCATCCCTTTTGAGTATCTGGATGTGGTCATCCTGTATCTTTCGGGTCTTCTCAACAATACCCTCGTTTGGGTTTGCGATGCACTCTGTAAAAAATCTTTGCCATTCTGCTTCGGTGAAGCAAAAGCTATTGAGCAATTCAAGCTGTGCACGCAGATTTGATATCAATTCAGCTTCATTGCGGATCTTCAGATGCTCATACCCCTGTGATTCCAGCAGGTAAATAAATTCACGCTCAAGGTCCGCCTCACTCTGATATTTGGGGGAGCGGAAATAATAATTCGGCGTATATTCGGCTACGACCGTTGATTCTTCGGTACTTGCAACAATATTATATTTGCTCAAGCCTTCGCCTCCTTGAAGGTCAGCAGCTTGTCCCTGTAATATTCATATTGCTTGCGCCGAGCTTCTATTTCGGCAGGCAGACCGCTTGTCAGGTCATTGCAGAGGGTGTCAAAGCGATCAAGTATTGCAACAATGCGCTCTTGCTCTTCGAGTGAAGGGACAGGAATTATTATTTGTTTCAGTTTTCCAGCGGTAATAAGTGGTTGACCGCCACGAACTGCTAAATCATTCAGTTTCATATTCAATAGTTGATAATATGCGAATGATAATGTGTAAACGTTTTTGGGTTTTATTATAAGCGTATTATCTGACACATCATATTGCCCCGTTGCTCTATGAACAAATCCCGCATTGGCACCAACTCTCGCTACTAACAGTAAATCCTCGCTGTATTCGTATGAATCTGAATAAGCAATAATCCCAGTTGAACCATATACAGGGAATGCTCCTTTATCATTTCTAGCTTTGTTGCTCCCTGATACAATATTTTCGCAAGCATCACCTAAGTTCATCCACTGGACTTCAGCATCTGGTTGCCTATCAAAGTTTAGGAGCAGGTTTCGATAATACTCATACTGTTTTTTTCTGGCTGTAAGCTCTGCTGTAAGCTCTGCTGTAAGCTCTGCTGTAAGCTCTGTGAAATTGTCCAGAATACGGACAATTTCACGCTGCACGGGGAGAGGGGGAAGGGGAATATGGAACTTCGAGTATTTCTCTATCCACTGACGTGAATGGTCTGCTGGCACATATTTGATTGATTTCATCGCATAGTACAGATAACGCAACAGCGAGATGGAATTATCTTTCACCTTTAGCATTTTTATAGCAGATGATTTTACTTTAAAATCAAAATCGACCCAATGAAACGAGGTTGTAAAATCATCGAAAATTATAACTGGTTGTTCAGGTGACGATTGGTATATTCCATTTTTTTCATTTGTATAACCAAGAATAAAAGTTTGTCCTGCCGTTAGGACCGGAATATCAAAATTATTATCATATTTTGTTTCATGCACAATATATCTTGTAGGCTGTTCGTAAGTCAGTACTTCCCCTAACTGCACGAACTCCACCCCATCCGGACAAAGCTCATTGATCAATTCTTCCAATTTACTCATCTGAAGTGCTACCTTTTTCCAATAGCCGCTTAACTTCCTTGTCAAAATCGGAGATGATCCTTTGGGTCTTGTTGAATGACTCGTATTCTTTCTCCGCCTTTGCATTGGCCAGCTTTTTTGAGATTGCGCCCTTATCCGTCAATATTTCATATTTTCTGAAAGCCAGAAATTCATTGATACTCGCGGCGAATTCCTCCATAGTAAAGGTGTTCTCCCGTTCGATCAGATCTTCTATGTAGTCAAAATAACCGGCAACAGTCCTTTCCAGCTGCCTGATCTGTTTTTCATCCAGATAATTCTTTGCAACGATGACGTCTGATTTCAGGATACGGCCCTCCGGCGCATTTTTCCATGTCATAAGCCCCATGTCCTCTTTACTGCGGTCAGACCTCGAATAAACGATTTCAGCTGCGGTCTGCCCTGTGATCGCATAGTGAAACTTATTTTGCACCATTGCATAGAAATCCTGTGTCACTTGGGCGTTCTTGTCATAGTCTATGCTGCACTCGGCGAATATGTCTGTGATCTGCTGCCAGATCCTGCGCTCGCTGGCACGGATGGAACGAACGCGTTCCAACAGCTCTCTGAAATAGTCGTTCCCAAATGCTGTCCTACCTTGTTTCAGCCGTTCGTCATCGAGAGCGAATCCCTTTGTCATATACTCTTTCAGCACTCCGGTAGCCCAGATGCGGAAGTGGGTCGCGCGCGCAGAGCTAACACGGTATCCCACAGAAATAATAGCGTCAAGGTTATAAAGATCGACATTACGCTTGACTGTTCTTGCTCCTTCGGTTTGAACTATTTCCATTTTGGAAACAGTTGCATCCCTGCTCAGTTCACCCTCTTCGTAAATATTTTGCAAATGCTTTGATACAGCGGGAACATTCACATCAAACAGCTCCGCCATCGCTTTTTGAGTCAGCCAGATAGTCTCATCCTTTATGATCGCGTTTACAGATACATCTTCGCTTACAGAGCGGTACACCAGAAACTGGAATTCCCTGTTCATGAGCCTGCCTCGATTTCTGCAACGATCTTATTGATCTCTTCCCTAAGGACCTGCTCCCTCGCGACAATTTCTTCGATTTCAGCATTGAGCTTGGCTATATCGATAACTTCCCGCGTGTCCTTCTGTTCCACATAGGTTGAGACAGAAAGGTTATAGTCCTGTTCCGCTATTTCGCTGTTGGGCACAAGTCTTGAGAAATGTTCGATATCCTCTCTGTTCCTGAAGGCCGCTAAGATCCTGTCGATGTTGTCCTGCGTGAGCTTGTTGTTGTTCGTTACCTTGACGAACTCGTTTGATGCGTCAATGAAGAGCGTGCTGTTTTCCGGCTTTGATTTTTTGAGGACCATTATGCATGTGGCAATGCTTGTACCAAAAAATAGATTATCTGGCAGCTGGATCACACAGTCGACATAGTTGTTGTCTATCAGGTATTGGCGGATCTTTTTTTCTGCCCCGCCGCGGTACATAACCCCGGGGAAGCAGACGATGGCTGCCGTGCCGTTTGCCGCAAGCCATGAAAGGGAGTGCATGATGAACGCAAGGTCCGCTTTGGATTTTGGCGCAAGCACACCCGCAGGAGAAAAACGCGGGTCGTTGATCAGTATTGGGTCGCTGTCGCCCTTCCATTTGATCGAGTATGGCGGATTGGAGACAATGGCCTCGAATGGTTCGTCATCCCAGTGAAGAGGATCGGTTAGTGTGTCTCCGAGCGCGATGTCGAATTTGTCATAATCGATGTCATGGAGGAACATATTTATGCGGCAGAGGTTGTAGGTCGTTATGTTTATCTCCTGACCGAAAAAGCCCAGGCGGACTTTGTCCTTGCCGAGGATCTTAGCGAACTTAAGGAGGAGGGAACCCGAACCGCAGGCCGGGTCATATACCTTGTTCACTTCTGTTTTCCCCACCAATGCAATGCGTGTCAGAAGTTCGGAAACTTCCTGCGGCGTATAGAATTCGCCGCCGCTCTTTCCCGCATTGGATGCGTACATCCCCATAAGGAATTCATAAGCGTCCCCGAACGCGTCTATCGTATTGTCCCTGTAATCGCCAAGCTTCATTTCCGCAATGGAATTCAATAGTTTGACAAGCTTCTCGTTGCGTTTTGCCACCGTACTGCCAAGTTTGTTGCTGTTAACATCGATATCATCAAACAGTCCCTTGAAATTATCCTCGCTGTCCGTACCTTGTGCCGAAGCTTCGATATTGCTGAAGACACGTTCCAGGGTCTCATTTAAATTCTCATCGTCCTTTGCGCGCAGACGGACATTCTCAAAAAGCTCGCTGGGTAAGATAAAAAATCCTTTTGTTTTAACCAAATCCTCCCGCGCCTGTTCTGCTTCGCTGTCCGAAATCTTTGCATAGTCGAAATCCTTATTTCCCGCTTCCCATTCATCCTTATTTATGTAAGCGGTCATGTTTTCTGAGATGTAGCGGTAGAAGAGCATCCCCAGTACATATTGTTTAAAATCCCATCCGTCTACGCTGCCCCTGAGGTCGTTGGCAATGTTCCATATAGTCCGGTGGAGCTCCGCACGTTCCTGCTCCTTTTTGTTATCCATCTGTTTTCTTACTCCCTTTTGACGGGACGGGGACAAGTTCCATGATGTCTTCAAAACGGACCACAAGCGCAGAACATATTTTTATGAGGACATCCATGCTTACATTTTCATTTTTTGAAAGCTTTGAGACCGAGGAAGGGCTGATCCTGGCGGCTGCCTGCAGATCTTTCTTTTTCATTTCACGGTCTATCAGCAGTTTCCAAAGCCTTTTGTAGCTAACGGCCATCTGTTCGGACATCATTTCACCCCGCTAAAACAGTTGTATTTTTATTATATCAGCAAAACTTCAAGTTCAAGGTATTTTATATCTATAATCAAATATTTTAAGCAACATATCAGCAATTTTAGTTGTTCTCAAAAAAACAGTACAGGCTTGCGGATGCGCCTTCGCACGGTCGTTTCCAATTTTGAAAAATAGCTATGCGCCCCAATATCAAGGCACAAATCCCCAAATGATCCGGATAAATCCTTTAATTGGGCCGCTTAACTATGGGACCGCTCATGGCAGCGGTCTCAGGAAACCAACGGGGTCAGGCCCCATAGGTCCTCTGCTGGCCCGCTAGGTCCTCTGTGGTCCACGATCTGGTGGGTATGCCAATCGATATAATGATAAACAGGTACAGAAAACCTTTCTTAAACGGCAGATACGTTATATTTATGCCCCATAACTGGTCCCGGTCAATCCTGTTCCAAAGTTTGCATATTCCTGAGCTGTTGGGGAAAGCGCAAGCAGAGTTGCCATAAAAGTCATTCGGCTGCCAGCAGTGCGGCGCCGATCGCTCCAGAGTACTGGGGCATCGGGGGCGTTGTGACAGGCCGGCCCAGGTGCTTTGAAATAAGTGTCGCAAGCCTTTTATTCAGTGCCGGCCCGCCTGTAAATACTACAGGTCCGCTGTCTGAAATGCGAAGGATCATTCCTGCTGCTCTTGAGGCGATCGAATCAAGGAGTCCCAGGGCAATGCTTTCTTTTGGTACTCCCCTGGAGAGAAGGCTTATTGCCTCTGATTCGGCAAAGACCGTGCACATGCTTGAAATAGCGCGGGTCTCTGTATCTTCAGGGATATCCGAAAAATCTTTAAGACTGTAGCCCAGCAGAACTGCCATGTTGCTGATAAATCGGCCCGTACCGGCGGCACACTTGTCGTTCATCAGGAAATCTGTAACTTTCCCCTCGGTGTCCAGCCTTATTACCTTTACGTCCTGTCCGCCGATATCCAAAACAGTCTGCGTTCCCCTGACCAAATGAAAGGCTCCCGCAGCGTGACAGGTTATTTCAGTTACGGACCTTCCAGCGAAACGGCACATCTTCCGACCGTAACCGGTAGCGACTATTTGGTGCAGATCCTCCATTTTTAGGGAAGCTCTGTCCAGCAGGACCTGAATTACAGCCTCCGATGTCTCGCTGATCTCCCATCCCGTAGGCTGGCTCCATACTTCAAAAGAGGATCCGTCCCAGACAGCGGCTTTTATGTTTGAAGACCCTATGTCTATTCCGGCTGTATACATCAGAGCATCTCGATGAAAGCGCCGAACCTTGTGGCAAGCTGGCCGGTATCGCCCTGTGAATAGTCCGTCTCTGCAGACATATAGGGGATACCCGACTTATTAAGGCTTTCGCGGACGGAGTGGCTTTCAACAGCGTATGTATGGCAAGCCTGGAGGATGACATCGATCACGCCTTCTGCCCTGTATTCCTTTACGTATTTTTTGATGAGTTCAAGCCTTGTTGAGTTTGGGGACATTACCGAACAGGGAATATTAAGATATTTTTCGGCGATAGCGTCTATGGGATCTGAATTTTCGTCCACAAGGCATGACGAGCATTTAAGGTTGCCGCAGTTTTCAAATCCGACTACGACTCCTCCGCTTTCCTTTGATTCGATCGCATCAACGACCTTTTCAAGCGATTTGCCCATAGGGCATCCGGTTATAAGGATGCGTTTTGCCGACGGATCGACCCGCCTTTCCCCCAAAGCATAATTTTCTTTTAGTTTTACTGTCAGTTCTTTTACGAGCGCCATCGATATTTCATAATCAAAAGAAAATTTCAGGAAGTCTGACACAAGCATGATCTCTTTGCCCGTCAGGGCAGGCGAAGGCAAGCAGGCAAGGTCGTAGAATTCCATTATCGTGCTGTGGATCTTATTGCGCAATTTTATAGAGGCAGCAAGCTTTTCATCTGTAATTTCCACTTTAAATTTTGCTTCAAGGTGATTTTTGAGGAGCAGGATCTCATCCTTCCAAAATTTAATGCTGTTTATTCCGTTCACTGTCTGAGGCAGCTGCATCACATGAGTGTGCTTTAGCTGCCCAAGATATTCATACATCTTCTTTTTGCCGTCGCATGTAGTTTCTCCGATGACCATGTCGCAAAAATGGAAGTAAGGGCAAGTATCTGTCAGAGCATATCCATAACTGGATTTGATAAGGGGACAAAGGTTTCTCGGAAGGTGTTTTTCCGCGGCGGTTATCGGTTTTTCACTTGTACTGCAAAGTGAAACAGGAACAGAGCCGGCGGCATTGATCAGTTCCCAGGGCGTGAAAGTGCAATACGTTCCGATGACGGGAATGCCTTTCTCGCTTATCTCCTTTATACGGACAGGCCCCATGGCAACTTCTTCTCTCATCTTTTCAAATATTGGTAAGATATTGTGCATCTCTTATATCTCCTTAAAAAATTGTGATCTGGAAATAATTTCACACAAAGTGTGAAAAAGCTGTTAAAGGAGGTCGTTTATTATCTTCGCCTCTTTCCCCCCCGGAAGCTCCTCTTTTGAGAATGAGGCAGCTGCAGTGCTATTTTTTAGCAACACAAAATAGCTATGCGCCCCAATATCAAGGCGCGGATCCCCAAATGAGCCGGATAAATCCTTTAATTGGGCCGCTTAACTATGGAACCGCTCATGCCGGTTGCCTCAGATCGGCGGGCAAGGGCTGATCCTTCCATGCAGGCCCGTTAAACGGCTACCGCGCGCTTGAGGATTTCCGCCACCGCTTTTGAGCGGCACCATATGGAGTCATGATATCAAACCAATTACGCGCCGTCACTGCAGGACACGAGCCCCTTCAGCCGTCAGTCCCGCGTATCGACGGGGAAGGATATTATCGCGCTCTCCCTGCCGCTTATGTAGTGGGCCGTCATAGCCTTTTCCGCGGCGACCGGGTCGCCTTTTTCTATGGCGTCTATTATGGCCTCATGTTCCGCGGCTATTTTGTTTGTGAATATTTTATTGTTGTACATGATGTTGCGCAGGGATCTGACCTCGTTCCAAAGATCAAAGAGGCGGGTTATCATGAGCTTGTTATGGTAGTTTTCGTATAGTTTTCTATGGAAGCTGTCGTTAGCCTGCGCAATGCCCTCTCGGTCGTTCTCGCTGATGCGGCGCCTTAGCTCTTCGTTTATGCTGTAGAGTGAAGCGATGTCCACGATGAAAGGCATTTTGGCTATCTCTTTTACAAGATATGTCTCAAGTACCTGATGTATTTCAGATACCTGCAGGTATTCATGAAGAGTTAGGTTTCTTACGGAGTAACCAACTTTTGGCCTGTAGACCGCGATGCCCTCTGCGATCAGCTTCTGCAGTGCCTCCCTGATCGGTGTTTGGCTTATGCCAAGGTCCCTTGAGAGGAAGTCTATGTTTATGTGTTCGCCAGGCATCAGTTTATTTTCTTGTATCATGATCCTGATCTTATTGGCCGCATAGTCGGCAAGAGACGTCTTAGGCAAATTAGTTCCCCCGATTTGAGTGTTTATAATAAAATTTCTTGTGGTCATATTTTAACACAGGAAAGCCCGGAGGCGGACGAGCGCGCAAAATGCCGGCATCTTGCGCGCTCGTTTGCGTTGTTTTTAGATACTGTTTTTGTATATGTTTCCTTTTTGCACGATCAGTTTGATGTTATCCCTCGATGCGAAGGCGTCCGCGTTCTCGAGTGGTTCTTGAGCGACAAGGACAAGGTCGGCCTCTTTGCCCTCCTCCAGGGTCCCTATCCTGGCATCCAGCTTCATTAGCCTGGCGTTTTCCCTCGTGGCAGAAATTATAGCGCGTTCGGCCCCCATGACTTTAGCTTTCAGTCCGATCTCCATGTTTTTGTGCGATTGCCCGTCGCCGACGACGTCGGAGCCTGACCCGATATCAAGCCCCGCCTCCATCGCGATCCGCACCGCCTCAAGCGCGTTTTCACGCACGATTTTCATTTTGCGCAGGAAGTATGGTGGTATGCCAAGCTCTTCTCCGTGTTCGCTCATATAAAAATAGGTGGTGAGGGTAGGGACAAGCCAGCACCCTTTTTCTTTAAGATGGCGCGCCGTTTCGGCGTTCAGGTAGTTTCCATGCTCTATGCTGTAAACTCCGGCATCCGCGCACATCTTCATGCTTGCGTTAGAGTAGCAGTGGGCGAGCGTCTTTTTATTCGCTGCAAGGGCTTCTCTCACAACAGCTCTTATTTCCTCCTCTGTGTACTGTGTGGTGTCCGGTTCGTCGGCCTCGCTTCCGCATCCGCCGCCGGCCATGACTTTCAGATAATCCGCTCCCTGCCTTAACTGTTCGCGCGCGGCTTTTTGCACCTCGGCGACGCCGTCAGCCACCACCGCTGAGAAAGGAGACCCGGTCGGAGGCGAAAACTCTGTCGACAGCCTCATGTCTGCATGTCCGCCCGTCATGCTTATCGATTTTCCGCAAACCTTCAGCCTCGGTCCCGGAACGAGGCCGCGTTCCACCGCTACCCGAAAGCCGGCGTCAGCGCCTCCTGCGTCCCTCGCGGTCGTGAATCCCTGGTCCAGCGTATCTTTTAAAACCCAAAGCGCTTTCACGTAGTGCATCGCCGGATAGTCGCGCCTTGGTATCTCCACGAGATCGTTGTCGAAAAGGCTGAGATGGATATGCGCGTCTATCAGGCCCGGCAGCAGCGTCATTCCTTTGCAGTCGATCTTTTCCGCGCCAGAGCATGACGGCGCCTTGCCGTTCCCGATCTCCTTGATGATCGAGCCGTCTGCCGCCAGCCATCCGCCTTCGATCGGTTCCTTGCCCGTGCAGTCAAAGATCTTAGCGTTGCAGAAAATTTTTATCATAAAAATTATCCCCTCTTTGTGAGCGCCAGATTATAGAAATTCACTTTGCCTCTCGTTTTTGAAATATAAGCAGCACAGCCACCGAGCATATCACCGCGGGCAGCACTGAAGGATATGTAACCGCAAAACTCCAGCCATGTTTTTTCAAAATCTCCATAGCTATGGTCACGACGCTCCCTATCAGCATGGAGGTGAGCCCGCCTGCCTTAGTGACCCTGTCGGGCCATATTACCGCGGCGACCAAAGCCGGTGAGATCGCGGCGCCGTACATGGTGTAGGCGTACATCTGAAGGGCGAGTATGTTCGGGAAATATTTGATAAGGATGTACCCAAGCGCGCCAAGTGCCAGCACGCAAATCCTTGAGACCCAGAGCATCTTCTTGGGGCCGGCTTCTTTGTCAAAATAGCGGGCGTAGATGTCCCAGCTTGCGTTGACACCTACCGAGAGAAGGAAGGAGTTTGCCGTCGTCACGATGAACGCCGCCACCGCGGCCACTGAAACGCCGCCTATGATGGTCGGCATGCCGTGCTGAGCCAGATGTATAAAAGCCTCCGCCGGCTTGATGTCTGGGTACAGCGCGCGTGATGTGACAGCCGCCACTGATATCACGACGCCTATCAAGAGTGTCAGCAGCGACCACCAAATCCCGCTCTTCATGGCCGTATCCTCATCCTTCGCCGCGAAGAACCTCTGATACATGTTCTGGTCTCCCATCAGGTATACGAAGGTCGGGAGGAAAAATCCGAGCACCTGAACGAAGGAGAGATTGCCGACTCCCATGTGTCCTTGAGGCAGCCTGGCCGCGATGGAGGAAAAACCTCCCGCGTTGTGGATGGCAAGCGGCACCCCTATGAAAAGGCCGGCCAATATCATCACGCAGCTTACGAAATCTGTGTATGCGACGGAGTAAAGGCCTCCAAACAGAGATGTCGCTATGATAACGGCGAAGGCTATCACAGTGCCGGATTCGACAGATATCCCGAGTGTTGACTGAAGCAGCGTGCCGACACCAAGAAACTGGTACGCAACAACGCCTAAGTACGCAAGGAGGATTATCAAGGTGGATATGAAACGCGCCTCAGCTCCGTACACTTTTTCAATGACCTCCGGCACTGTCTGCGCGTTCTGGCGCCGTATCCTCTTGGATATGAACGTCAGCACGATCTGCCCTATGGGAGACGCTAAGGAAAAGGCTATCGCGACGCCGAACCCGAACTGGTAGCCAAGCGAGTTGGCACCGCCCATTATCGTGCCGGCTCCCATCCAAGTGGCGATCAATGTGCCGACTAAGACATACACGGGGAGAGATCGTCCCGCTACGGCATAGTCCTCCTGATTCTTCACCTTTTTTGTCAGATAGACGCCCAGAAGAGAAATGAACACAAAGTAGACTGCCACACAATAAAACGCGAAACTTGGGCTGGTGCTCTCCATAAAATTTTCCCCCTTTTTCCGTCGGTGTAAAAGCGCTTATTCCGCCTGCCCTCCTTTCCATATAAAATATTACGACAATAAAATAATATATGATTTATATTAATTCACATAGTATCTGCTGTTTTGTCTGTTTGTCAATAACCCATAAAGAAAGATCTTTCAATTTCAACGCCGGTCTCTGGCGATGTGGGTCCCGAAGCATATTTTCCAGGCTTGCAGGCTTGGCGCGCTATTGACCTCTTTTAGGCGGCTGCTGTATATTCCTTTGGAAAAGGCATTTTAAACCTTAAGGGGGAGTGACGCGGCTATGATGGTGGTGTGGGTCATCGTTTTCATCTACCTGGCATGTATGCTGGCTGTAGGTTTCTATTACAGGGAGAAAGCCAATAGGTCCGTGGCCGATTTTCTTGTGGCCGGAAGAAGGCTTGGCCCCTTTGCCGTGGCCGGAAGCCTGGCGGCTACTCAGGTCGGCGGCGGAAGCACGATGGGAGTTGCGCAGAACGCGTACGGCCAATGGGGATTATCTTCGGCGTGGTACATCATTTGCATGGCAATAGCTTTTGCGATCATAGCTTTTGTCTCTCCTATGCTGCGCAGGAGCGAAGAGAAAACCGTGCCGGAGTATTTTAGGTGGCGCTACGGCAAGGGCAACGGCCTTCTGACCGCTATATTGATGATACCGCCTCAGGTCGGAGACGCCATAGTCCAATTCACTGCGACCGGGATTTTGCTGTCAGTGCTGACGGGCTGGAGCTTCACCTTCAGTTTGCTCATATCGTCCGCAGTCATACTTATTTACTCTTATGTAGGCGGCCTTTACAGCGTGACTATGACCGACGTCATACAGTGGATCATTATATTCGTTGGCCTGTTTATTACCATCCCGTTCGCGTTCGGCAGCGTCGGAGGCTGGAGCGGCATTGTGGCAAACGTTCCTAAGGATTCGCTTGACCCCATAAAGGGGATAGGCTGGGGGATGATAGCGTCACTTACCATAATGTACCTGGCCAGTTTTTTGGTGGGGCAGGAGACGATACAAAAAATCTATTCCTGCCGGAACGAGAAGGTGGCGAAGCAGGCGTCTTTGCTTTGCAGCGCCATGTACGTGGCGTTCGCGTTTGTTCCGGCTGTCCTTGGGTTGGCGTGTCTTGCCGCGGTTAAGGGCGGCGTCATAAGCAGCGATATCATAGAACAGTATGGCACCCGCTACGTGCTGCCGACGCTTGGTTATCACGTGCTGCCTAAGGCTATCCTCGGTCTTCTGTCGGCGGCGCTCGCGTCCGCTACCATGTCCAGCGCGAGCTCAGATCTTTTGGGGGCGGCTTCCATCTGGGCCAACGATATTTACAAGCAGCACATAAACAGGGATGCCGGCGAGGGCGATGTCTTGCGGCAGGCCAAGCTGGGGCTGCTTGCTCTCGGAGTTATAGGAGTTCTGATAGCGCTTATGAACATAAAGAACCTGATCGCGGTCCTGATGTTCTGCTTCACGCTGAAATCAGCGGGGACAGTGTTTCCGTATGTGATGGGACATATATGGAAGCGCTCAAGCAAGGCCGGATCCATACTTTCCATCGTGCTTGCCTCCGGCGTGATCATACCTATGGAAAACTTCGGGCTTAAGCTTTTCTCGCTTGAGCCTATAATCCCAGGCCTTGCCGTGGGTTTTGTGAGTTTTGTCCTGGGCAGCTACCTGTTCCCCGATAAGGAGTTCCCAGGCACTTACAGGGATGAAATCGGAAAAGAGCTTTAGGTTTTAGCTTTTTCCCTTGGCCTGAGGCTAGACGCCGTTTTGATGCGCGGCGTCTAGCCTCTTAATTTTTCAGCTATCTGCGCTATTTGTTTTTTCAGCACGGGTTTGTCTATTACAATACAGGAGTATGACTGTCCATGCTTCCAAAGCTTTACAAGAAATGAGTTCATCTCGTGCATGGACGGGAATGCGGCTTCTATTATAAAATCGTCGTCGCCCGCGACCAGCCAGTACTGAAGGACAAATGGGTCTTCAGGCAGGCTTTTCAGAAGCTGTGTCTCGTCTTCGAGCGATTTGACCTTGACCCTTATCAAGGCGCGTACCATGAGACCTATTTTCGCCGTGTCGAGCACGACTTCGTACCCCGCTATGATCCCGTCCTCCTCCATGCGTTTGATGCGCTCCAAGACGGACGAGCAGGAAAGATTGACCCTCCGGCTGATCTCGCGGTAAGAGACGCGCGGATCTTTTTGCAGTTCCTCAAGGATGCGCCAGCCAATATCGTCAAGATTCGCGACTCTGTTCCTGCCCATTTTATATAACACCTCTTTTGTCTGATTTTTATAACGCGGATCAAAAAACCAAGTCAATTATATCTCCTAATTTAGATATGTGTTGCGTATGTACAAAATAACAGAACATTGTTCGAAAAACTGGGGGAGAAATAGGCTGCTTGTTTTGAAAATCAGTTAATTAATAGATTTTATGATATTTAAATATCATGAGGCGTAACGTAAAATCTACCGATGAAAGATGTTAGGCCGCAGCGAATGGTTCGATCTTCGGCGCCGCGTATTGTCTTCTGTATCACGAAACCCAAGGCCGGTCTAAGCGTGCCGTTTTTTTCTGATGCTGTGCCTGGGGTCTGTAGCGGGGCTTTAGTCTATAATTTGCATACAGTTTTGTATCCATGGGAGGGTATATGATGAAATCAGTGCAGATAGGGGCGGGGCTTGTAGGCAATATCATAGCTGACGACATGAGCAGGGACTTTGCCGTCA
>Ga0228535_1002277_pt1 | contig 19578 bp, 16 predicted proteins | sample SJ1metagenome_FD_168457 | JGI IMG/M metagenome (GOLD analysis project Ga0228535, IMG submission 168457) | Enriched culture of PCE-dechlorinating microbial communities from Ithaca, New York, USA - SJ1 | ecosystem: Engineered > Modeled > Simulated communities (microbial... > Unclassified | place... | reverse complement strand
TGGCGAGCATGAAATTTGAAGGAGTGACGTTGGCGCATATCTATCGGGGCGTAGTGCCGTTTTTGATCATTCAGGCTTTCGGTTTGGTTATCTGTACAATGTTCCCGATACTGACCCTATGGCTGCCGTCGATGATGAATAAGTAAAATTGTCGGGAGTTGCAGCAAATAGAGGAGATAAGAACTTTATCTGTTTTAACTGACGGAAAAGAACACTTTGCCAAACAATCATTAAGTCTTTTTCTTCATCGAGAGAAAGTCGCTAAAGGCTTGGCCTGAGGCGACTTTCTTATTTTAAGCGACATTCAATAGCATTGGAATGTCTCGGTCAAAAAGTACTTTAAAGATATTTCATCATTTTTTTTGTTTCCAGCAGCTCGACGATATTTTTAACATTTTGTGAATTGCCCTTCCGGCAGATCAGCAAGGCGTCCTTTGTTTCTACGACAATCAAATCCTTTACACCGACAAGAGCGACGAGCTTTTGCGGGCTGTAAACAAGAGAATTTTTGCTTTCTTCGGAGATTACCGCACTGCCGCCGATAAAAACATTCCCGTTTTTATCTTTTGCCGATATTTCCCAGAGCGCATCCCAGCTGCCGACATCACTCCAGCCGAAATTTCCTTCAACTACAAAAACATTGTCCGCCTTTTCCATAACGCCGTAATCTATGGAGATACGCGCCAGTTTTCTGTAAATCCTTTCTACTACGGTTTTTTCTTTGGTTGATCCCAGGGCATTTGCGATAACGGTAAGTCCTGCAGATAAATCAGGCAGGAAACGGGAGATTGAATCTAAAATAGTTGAGGCTTTCCAGATAAACATGCCGCTGTTCCAGTAGAAATTACCCTTTTTTAAGAATTGTCTCGCCTTTTGCCGATCCGGTTTTTCCCTGATTGATTTCACAGAGAAGACTTTATTTTTTGTCCCTTTTCCGAAGAGCTTTCCCTGTTCAATATAACCGAAACCGGTCTCCGGGCTTGCCGGCTTTATTCCTATGGTAACCAGAGCATTATTTTCGGTTGCCGTTTGGGCGGCTGCTTTTATGACCTGCAAAAATTTGCGGGAATCGGCAATGGCATGATCGGAAGGCAATACAATCATAATATCATCGCCGGCCCTTTTTCGAATGTGCAATGCCGCGAGCCCGATGCAGGGAGCGGTATTCCTGCCATCCGGTTCGACAAGGATGTTTTCGGAAGGAATTTCGGGGAGTTGCTCCAGAAGCGGAGTTAAATGTTTTCTGCCGGTAACGATTAAAATGTTTTGGGGAGAGACAAGCGGCGTGATCCGGTCGACTGTTTCCTGAATGATGGTGCGACTGCTTATTATATCCAGTAAATGTTTTGGTTTTTTTCCCCGACTGCGCGGCCAGAACCTTGCTCCCCGTCCACCGGCCATGATGACAGCATACATATAAATAAACTCCTTTAATTTTCTTATAATACAATCAGTCTTGCAAATTCAAGCGGGAAAAGATAGCCTGCAAAACAAATGAGCTCGATTTATCCGGAAATAACATTAAAGAAAGGGCGGGAAGCAGCGCTGCTGCGCGGACATCCGTGGGTATTTTCCGGAGGGATTGCGGCCGTTAAAGGAAACCCGGAAGCCGGCGATATTGTTTCGGCCAAAGACTCGACAGGTAAACCGCTGGCTATCGGTTTCTTCAATCCCAGGACGGATATAGCTTTTCGCGTTTTAACAAGAAACGTTGCTGCAATTATTTCTTCCGATTTCTGGCGCGAGCGTATTCGTGCGGCCTGTAATCTGCGGCAAAGAATTATTGCCTCCGGGACAAATGCCTGCCGTCTGATCAATGCCGAAGGCGATGGATTTCCGGGCTTGATTGTCGATGTCTATGACTCCACGGTGGTGATTTCCATCACGACTGCGGGTATGGAAAAACAGAAGAAACCCGTTGTCGATGCCCTTATTGAGCAATTAAATCCACGGGTGATTTATGAGCAAAGCCGTGGAAAATCACGTACCCTTGAAGGTCTGGTAAATAATACTTGCTTTTTGCTGGGTAATGATAAATCCGGGACGGTGGCAGTAAAGGAAAACGGGCTTCAGTTTACGATAGATTATGTAGGTGGACAAAAGACCGGTTTTTTCCTTGATCAGCGTGTCAACAGAGAGAGAATAGGAGCTCTAAGCCGTAATGCCCGGGTATTGAATTGTTTTGCCTATACCGGAGCTTTTTCCGTCTATTGCGTTGCGGGCGGGGCGCAAAATGTCGTGTCCCTCGACATATCCCACTCCGCCTGTGCCGCCGCGAGGCAAAATTTACAGCGCAATGGTTATTCTCCGGAGTTGCATCCGGTAGTGGAGACGGATGTTTTCGCGTATTTGCGCAATGTGCAGGAGAAATTTGATATTATTATTCTCGATCCTCCTGCCTTTGCCAAAACAAAAAGAGATGTGGTTCCTGCTTCACGCGGTTATAGAGAAATCAATATGCAGGCAATAAAAAAACTTGCTCCGGGAGGAATATTGGCGACATTTTCCTGCTCCAATTTTATTGAAGAAGATCTCTTCGGCAAGATTATCCGCGGAGCAATACGGGATGCCGGAGCTGATCTCCGCCTGCTTTGCAGGTTGGAAGCGGGACCGGATCATCCTGTGCTGCCAGGGCACCCGGAAGGAAAATATCTCAAAGGATTGCTGCTGGCCTCGTAAGATATGGATTTGTATTTTCATCTTTCGATCCCCCGGTTATATGAGGAATCTAGGGGGCACCTAATTTGTCGGCTATTTTTTCGTGGATTAACCGGGAAGCCATGTTGTTGCCGGCAACTCCGACAAAAACGGCAACCGAAGTTGATCCCTTGGCCATATATTCGACGGAAATAGTAACTTTTTCATCCTGAATGATTGCTTTAATCGTGCCTTTGGAAATTCTGCGCTCCTTTTGGACATCTTTCCCCTTCAACTCCATTACGGTCTTTTCACAGGCCGCCCATACCTGATCAATATCGGATTTGTAGGTGCTGGTCAGATTTCCATCCTGATAAATGAATTGTCCTGAACTGATGCCCATAACTTTGCCGTTCATATTTATTGCAGCATCACATCCGCTGATGACACCCAGGATCAAAAGCAGTAAAGTTATCTTTTTTCTCATGGACACACCTCGCAAAGTAAATTATCAAAAAAAATAATTTAACATATCTTCTTTAGCTTAGGATAACCGCTGTTATCTGTCAATGTGATTTATATTAAAGCTGCCGCGGTGCACCGGCTTATCACTATCGTGTAGACGGCTATAATACATGCGAAAGAGAATAAACTACCGACCAGATTAAAACCGCCGCTGTAATTAAAACACAGGCATAAGCTAAAAACCTGTGTCGGACGGTTTCCTGTTTTTGCTCATTATAACCCATCAGGAAAGCGAATATAATTCCGGAGACCAGACCTCCGCCGTGTGCCCAGTTGTTGATACCACTGATTAGGATTCCGAAGATGACGAGGCCGGCAACCCAACCCATTGCCTGTTTGAAGATAGCCTGTCCGTAGTATCCGCCGCGGCTTTTCCCGTAATAGATAATGGCGCCGATTAAACCGCAAAGGCTGGCCGAAGCTCCGATAGTGAAAGGAACGCCGAACAACACAGAAACAATATAGCCGGCAATTCCGGTGAGGATGTAAATATTAAAAAAACGATACAAACCGAATTCCCGGACAATGAAAGGACCCAATTGAGCCAGTGCCATCATGTTGAAAATAATATGCAGGATGCTGCCGTGCAGAAAAGATGCGGAAATTAGAGTCCAGTAGTGATTAAACTGTAAAACAGGGACGGTGCCGGTTGCGCCTAATAAAAAAAGGCTTTTACCTGAGGGAGCTAATAAATCAAAAACGCCGCTTCCGGAAAAAACTCCACCGGGATTCAAAAGAAGCGCGAGAATATAAAAAGCGATGTTGATGTAAATAATAATTTTTACCGGATCAAAAGAGGTCAACATCTTACTGATAAGACCGGCTTTGTTATACATTCCGGGGCGCGCCAGGCCGCAATAAGGACAAACAGGTTCATCGGAACTGATCAGTTTGCGGCAACCGGGGCAAAGGATGGATTTTCTCTCGTTGGGCATTGTTAATCCTTTAATCGACGATTTTGGTAAGTTAATTAACAAGAATATATGTAGTTGTAAAGAAAAATGGCGCTGAAGTTGACTGTTATATATATTAGCTGTATGCTGCAAAATGTCCGGAAAATTATTATTTTTACGTATAAAAATATAACATCTATATGGATGGAGAAGATATTTGCAGCCAGGAGATCGTTTCACGATAAAAATTGAAAAAATTGCTTTCGGCGGTGAAGGAGTCGGTCGTATCGATAATTTTGTGGTGTTTGTTCCCTTCGCGGCTCCGGGAGATGATCTGGAAATTGAAATCATTCGATGCAAGAAAAAGTTTGCCCGCGGCAGGATATTGGAAATAATCAAGGCTTCTCCAGTGCGTGTAAAACCGCTTTGCAATTATTATGGAAATTGCGGAGGTTGTTGTTACCAGCATATAGCTTATAATGAACAGCTGCAAATAAAGAAAAATCAGGTTTATGAAGCATTTTTAAAAATCGGCAAAATAACCGCGCCGCCTGTTCTGGCAACTACGGCTTCCCCTCAGAGCTATCATTACCGCGGTAAAGCACAGTGTCATCAGATCATGACTCCCGGCGGGTCGAAGGTTGGCTTTCTGGATACTTCCGGCGGAAAAATAGTCGATATAGAACGATGCGAGATTATGGAAGAAACAATAAATGAGAAAATCAAACTGCTGAAAAAGAATGTACTTGTCCGGAAGGAAAGGGATAGCCGCCTTAATGTCTGGGCGGATTTACCGGGCAGGCAGGCAAAACAAAGGGGGCAGGTCTTGCGACGGGTTAAAGACAAAGAATTTTTAATTCCCGCCGGCGGTTTTTTTCAGAACAATTTATTTCTGACGCCTGTCCTGGTAGACGAAGTCTGTCGCCTGGCTTTATCCGGCCGGATGAATACTGTAATTGATGCTTATTGCGGCTGTGGTCTTTTTTCTATTTTTCTGGCGCCTTTGGCCAAAAAGATTTTCGGTCTTGAATTAAGTCCCAAAGCGGTACAATTTGCCCGCCTCAATGCTGAAAAAGAAAAGATAAAAAATGTAACATTTGTTTGTGGTGATGCCGGTGAAGAATTATTAAAGAAAAAATTTTTATCTCTATCCGGCAGGCTTGATTTGCTTATTCTTGATCCGCCACGCCTTGGTTGCGGCGAATCGGTTCTAACAGCCATTGCCGGTTTGCTGCCGCGAAGACTGATCTATATTTCCTGTAATCCGGCAACCCAGGCGCGTGATGTTAAGTTTTTAAAGGATACAGGCTATCATCTTTCCCTCTTGCAGCCGGTGGATATGTTTCCCCAGACACAGCATATTGAAGTTATTGCGCTAATGGAATGTCAGACGGTTGGTGACGGGCGATAATATGGAGAATAAACTGATTGACATAATAAGGTGATGAATGTACTTAAACAACTTAAAATATGTGAATAAGTAAGCTCCCCGTAGATGGCTATTAAATAACCGATCAACTGTTTTCACGCTGCGGGGTAGTTCATTATTTTTATGGCTTTTGATTGAAAATATTGATATTTTCTGTCTATAATTTCTTTGTAAAAACAAGAGGAGGAAAAAATGCCGTCGAAAAGTAAGGATGTGAGAGTGGAGCAATGCCTGATTTTAGAAAAAAAGCTGGGACTGCGATTACAAAAACTGGATCAAAAAGGGATGAACAAGGAAAGAGCGCAAAGAGACCCTCTTGTTAAAAACCTGAAAGCTAAAATAAGGGAAACCAAAGCAAGAATTGCCGCTGCGGATAAACATGTCCTGAAGACTCAGGAACTTGTACAGGCTAAAGCGCAGAAATTAGCGGAGCTTGAAGCTAAAGGGAAAACAGCTCGGGCGGAAGCGTCTGATAAACCGGCAGCGCCTGAAACTAAAGAGAAAAAACAGCCGAAAGCCCCGGAGAAGGCGGAAGCTAAAAAGAAGACTGAGGCGGAAAAGGATACTAAACCAAAAAAGAAAGCGGTTTCCGCCGATAAAGAGCCGGAAAAGAAACAGGCTGTTGCAGAGGCTGCTGAACCCCCCAAACGGTCCCGCAAGAAAAAAGAAGAAACCACGGAAGAATAAATTCAAAAAATAAAAAAGGGCAAGCTGAAAACAGTTTGCCCTTTTTTATTATATTGGCGTCCCCATGGGGAGTCGAACCCCAGTTACAGGCGTGAAAGGCCCGTGTCCTAGGCCTCTAGACGATGGGGACATCGTAAAGTACGATTTTGCTGTAAGGTGCGCCTTATATATTGTTCAAGATAGATTGTCAAGCATTGCCTCACATAAATGTCACAAAATTATTTTGATTGAATAGTTGCCGTTTATAGTCGATGGAAAACAATAAAATTCATTCAACCTATATAGCAGGTTAACATATGATCTGTGTTTCTGCTGTAACCAAAGAAACGGTCATAAGAATTTTAGAAGAAATTGCCGTGCTTTTGGAGCTGTCAGGTGAAAATCCATTTAAATCAAAGGCATACCAAAATGCCGCCCGCAATCTGGAGAAGCTTGATGTGAATTTGATAAATCTAGTTTGTGAAAATAATCTTTCTTCTGTTCCGGGCATTGGTGAAGCAATAAATAAGAAAATTAAAGAACTTGTAACAACCGGAAGGTTGGTTTATTACGAGACGCTGAAATCAGCCATACCTTCCGGTCATTTGGAAATGCTGAAAATTTCTGGTTTGGGTCCCAAAAAAATCCATGTTCTCTATAAACAACTGGGAATAAAAACAATTGGTGAATTGGAATATGCCTGTCACGAAAACCGCCTTGTTGAGATTGCAGGATTTGGTGAAAAAACTCAAAATAATATTTTAGCCGGGATTGAAAAGCTCAAAATTTTTAAGGAACGAAGGTTGTATGCGGAGGCAGCCTCCGATGCTCTCTTGCTGGTTTCAGCTATTCAGAATTATCAGGCTGTAGGACGGATAAGTCTGGCCGGTTCTCTGCGCCGTTCGTTAGAGACGGTAAAAGATATTGATATTGTAATCTCCGCAGAGAATACGGAAAAACTGGCCGATTATTTCGCCGGGCTGCCGGAGGTTGATAAAACTTTGGCCAGGGGTAATACCAAGGTAAGTGTAACCTTACGAACGGGAATCAATGCCGATTTACGAATTGTATCGGATCAGGAATTTCCCCACGCCCTGCTGCATTTTACCGGCAGTAAGGAACATAATACCGCTCTTCGGAGCAGGGCAAAAGCCAGGGGATTGAAGATAAATGAATATGGTCTGTGGCGGGGTGATGAAAATATATTCTGCCGCAGCGAAGAAGAGATTTTTTCCCGTCTGGGCTTGTCCTATATTCCACCCGAATTACGCGAGAATATGGGAGAAATGGAAGCGGCGGAAAAAAAGGAACTGCCCTCGCTCGTGGAAGAAAATGATATCTGCGGTCTTTTCCATATTCACACTGGTTTCAGCGATGGGGCGGAAACGCTGGAAGCTATGGTGCAGGCGGCAATAAAAATGGGTATGCAGTATATAGGTGTAAGTGACCACAGCCAGTCCGCCTATTATGCCGGCGGACTGAAAAAAGAAGAAATTGCCGAGCAGCACCGGCTTGTCGATGAATTAAATAAAAAATATGCTCCTTTTTATATTTTTAAAGGCATAGAGTCGGATATCCTGCCGGACGGCAACCTGGATTATACCGATGATGTCTTAAAAAGCTTTGATTTTGTAATTGCGGCGATTCACTCCGGGTTTAATATGTCTTCCCGTGAGATGACCGGTCGCATTAAAAAAGCCCTGCAAAATCCTTATACTTTAATTCTGGCGCATCCTACAGGGAGACTGCTTTTAGCCCGCGATCCTTATCAAGTCAATATTAGGGAAATTATTGATGAAGCGTTAAAATACGGCAAGGCATTGGAATTAAACGCCAATCCCCACAGACTGGATCTGGATTGGCGCAACTGCATCTATGCCCGGGAAAAAAGAGTAAAGATATTCATCAATCCCGATGCTCATAACATTACCGGACTTTACGATATACGCTTCGGCGTAAAGATCGCCCGGAAGGGCTGGCTTACCAAAGAAGATTGTCCCAACTGCCTCAGTCTCGACGCCATGAAGAAATATTTAGCCTGCAGAAACTATAATTAATCTACTAATAAGATGGCACAAAATTTGATTATCATAAAAACAGATATATTATTTTGCGGCGTTAATTTTAAAATAATTAAGCCTGAAAACTGCGTTATTACCGGCTTGGCTGAAGGCAGACCTGTTATTCGGAGGGAAAATGGCTACAGGGAAAACAGGATTATATGGTACAAAATTGTTTAACCGGCTGAGTAGTTTAATCAATAAGCCGGTTTGTAAAAAAATGAACAATCCGGATCAAGCCGGACGGCAAACAGCGATTTATTTCAGGGGTATGTACTTTTGTTACAACAAAAACAGCAAGGATGGAAGTAAATGACACCTTTAAATCAAGCCAGTACAGGCATTCGTGGATTGGATGAAATCATCAACTCTCTTCACATGGGGGATAATGTTGTTTTTCAAGTTGATGAAATTGCCGATTATAAAAAATTTGTTGATTCGTATGTCAGTACGGCATTATCCCGGGGACAGCGGGTTGTGTATATGCGTTTTGCCGGGCATGCACCGCTTGTCGAGCCTAAACAAAAAATAAAGATATATAAATTGAGCGCTAATAGCGGTTTTGAATCTTTTTCCGGTCAGGTTCATAATATAGTTCGTGATGAAGGGCGGGATGTATTTTACGTATTTGATTGCCTGTCCGATCTTCTGATGGCCTGGGCAACGGATCTTATGATCGGCAATTTTTTTGTCATTACCTGTCCGTATCTCTTCGAACTGAATACCGTTGCTTATTTTGCCATTTTGAGAAGCCGTCATTCTTTTAAAACTGTTGCGCGTATCCGTGAGACAACACAGGTTCTCCTTGATATTTACAGTCACGCAGGGAAGCTTTGCGTGCATCCGCTCAAAGTGTGGCAGCGTTATACTCCGACGATGTTTCTGCCGCATATTATGGAGGGAGAAAAATTTGTGCCGATTTTAAGCAGCGCCGATGCCGCAAGTTTCTTTTCCCGGTTGACGGATAAAGATTCCGCAACCGGTGAACGGAATCTCGATTTCTGGGACCGCATTTTTTTTACGGCAATAAATTTACTGGAGGATGATTCTGCCGTTGAAGAGAGGCAAAAGATGGTGGAGACGCTTTCCCGTGTGCTCATCGGACGTGAAAAACGCATGCTTTCACTGGTGAAAGAGTATTTTACTCTGGAAGATCTGGTGGAAATCAAGAAGCGATTGATCGGAACCGGATTCATCGGCGGAAAGTCCGTGGGAATGCTTTTGGCCCGCAATATTTTACGCAAAGACTCAACAATGAATTGGTCGGAACATCTGGAATTACATGATTCTTTTTACATCGGTTCCGATGTTTTTTATTCTTATATCGTACAAAACGGTTGGTGGAAACTGCTGATGGAGCATAAAACTGAAGAAGGATATTTTGAGAATGCTCAAATTTTGAAAAGCAAGATGTTATACGGAATCTTTCCCGAAGAAGTCAAGGAACAGTTCCAGTTGATGCTTGAGTATTTCGGCCAGTCGCCGATAATTGTCCGCTCCAGTTCACTTCTCGAAGATGCTTTTGGCAATGCATTTGCCGGGAAATATGAAAGCTATTTTTGCTCCAATCAGGGCAGTCCTGACGAGCGCTATGAAAAATTTGAAGAGGCTGTCCGTAAAATATTTGCCAGTGCCATGAATGTAGATGCCCTGACATATCGCTTGCAGAGAGGGATGGGGCAGCAGGATGAACAGATGGCATTGCTTGTTCAGCGGGTTTCGGGATCGCATCGCCGGCATTATTTTTTCCCGGATATGGCCGGAGTCGGATTATCTTATAATACATTTGTCTGGCAAAAAGGGATGGATCCCAAAGCCGGTATGCTCAGGATTGTTTTCGGTTTGGGGACGCGGGCGGTGAATCGCGTCGAAAATGATTATCCTCGGATAGTAGCCCTCGATGCCCCGCTTACCAAGCCATACACCCGGCAGGAGGATATACAGCGTTTTTCCCAGAGAGAAGTTGATCTTCTTGATCTCCAGGAGAATAAATTTAAATCATTGGCTGCTGCGGAAGTGCTGAGCGAAGATTTCGGGGCTCGGCTTGATTTGATTGCTGTTCGTGATACTGAAGCTGAAAAATATATGCGGTCTTCCGGCCGAAATGCCAAGGACGCCTGGATATTGACTTTTGATGAACTGCTTTCAGCCACTCCCTTTGCCAGAGTTATGTCCAAAATGCTCAAAAAGTTGGAACAGGTATACCGTTATCCGCTGGATATTGAATTTACGGTGAATTTTGATACGGAGGGAAAGGCTAAAATTAATCTGCTGCAGTGCCGTCCTTTTCAGACAAAAGGTCACTACAGCCGGGTGGCAATACCGGAAAAAATCAGCCAATCCAAGATTCTGCTCAAACAGGAAGCCAACTTTATGGGCGGCAGTGTTTATCTTTCCATTGCCCGCCTGATCTACATTGATCCTCAGGGCTACACCAAACTTTCCCTTTCTGAAAAATATGATGTTGCGAGGCTTGTGGGAAAACTAAATAAACAGATTTCCAGGCGGGAAGAAATGCCGACGATTCTTTTTGGTCCCGGCCGGTGGGGGACAACCACTCCTGCCATGGGAGTTCCTGTAACCTTTTCGGAAATCAACAATGTTGCAGCTATTGCTGAAATTGCTTACTCTGACGGCAGTTTGATTCCTGATCTTTCCTTTGGGACACATTTTTTCCAGGACATGGTCGAGATGGATATTTTCTATATGGCTATTTATCCGGAAAAGGAAAATGTTGTTTTCAACAAGGCATGGATTACTCGTCAGGCTAATATTCTGAAAGATCTTGTGCCCGAAGACAAGAAATATGCGGATATCGTCCGCGTCTGCGACGTCAAGTCAAAAGATTTGAGATTACTTTCCGATATTGTAAATCAGAAGATGATTTGCTTCTCTAATAGATAGAGATTACGCATAAAAGTGTAGTTGTGCCCCGCAAATTTGCAGTTAAGATTTCCTTGACAGGCAAGACCTAAGTTTTTATAGTTCAATGTAAGACAGCAATGTCTTACCGATAATTGCTGCATCGAGGCTAAAAAGATTTCTTCGATAACAAGAAAAGGAGGTTCGATGAAATTACGAATCCGGAATATCCCTGCTGAGTTTAGTAAAGCCATACCCAAAGGCCTCCGACTGATAAAAAAGGGAAAGGATGATTTCCTGCTGGTAGAGTCAGTGTTCTGTCCTAACGGCCATAATCTGATTGTCGACAGCGTCCGTTTTCATGGTGAATTTGCGATTAAACTGAAAGTACGTATCAACAATGAAGAGGGATTACTTTTTATCGACCCTTTTTGGGGGAGTCATGCAAAACTATTCAGTTTTATTCCCCGTTTGGAAGAAAATAAGAGTACCTATGTCGAAGCTTTTTGTCCTTACTGTGATGTTTCAATAATAAAACATTTTGCATGCCCCAATAGTGGGTGCGATTCGCACAGCAGTATAGTTATGTTGTTGCCCGAGTCAAAAAATCAGATTCGTGTGTGTGCCAAACTGGGGTGTCCTGGACATAAGCTGAAAATCAAGGATCTGCCCCCGGCGGTGGTTAATACTGTAAGTAATATAAATTTTTTCGGCGTCGGTGCTTATGATGATTTCGAAGATATGTTCCGGTAAGTAACAGATTGATTCTGCTTCTATAACAGGACTTGCTTCCATGCTTGAGGCCGGGCAGCGGTGGAAAAATAAAAAACCCCTCGTGGAATATTACTTCTTGCGAGGGGCCAACGAGAACCGCTTATGCCGTCTTGTCTTTTGCTGGAGTCCTTCATTTCAACGTTGGTCTTTGAGGGTGATAATCACCACGCAGACCCTGTGATCTTTTCTTATGTAAACATCCAGTAGAATAGACTCACTACGCACACAGCAGTATCCCGATTATTCAGGTTAATGCTTGAAAGAACCAAGAGAGCTGCAATGGTTTCTACCTCTGAGTTGTAGTCAACTCATTAAATAACTGTTTTAAACAGTTTAGTATATTCCCGCTAGTACCCAACGATGATTCTTTCATTACCTCCATATTAAATGTTGTAATTTCTATTTACATCATCCGGTCATTGCAGCATCTCTGGAAGATAATTTATAGATGCCGCTTGTTAATGTCAAGGATTGCAGCTAATATAAATAAAAACTGACCGTTCCGGGAATTTTCGCTTTTTCAGGCGAAAATTCCCGGAATGTGGTTTTCTTATACCACGCCATAAGCCAGCATGGCGTTGGCAACTTTGGTGAATCCGGCAATGTTGGCGCCAGTAACATAATCACCCTTCTTACCGTAGGCTTCGGCTGTGTCGGAGCAGTTTTTATGGATACTCTTCATAATGATAAGCAGGCGATTGTCAACTTCTTCACGAGTCCAGGAGAATCGCAGACTGTTCTGGCTCATTTCCAGGCCTGATGTAGCAACCCCCCCTGCATTGGCTGCTTTGCCGGGACCGTAGAGGATTTTCTTTTCCTGGAAGATTTTGATGGCTTCCGGGGTGGAGGGCATGTTGGCGCCTTCGGCTACGCAAATACAGCCATTTTTCACCAGAGCTGCCGCATTCTTGTCATTGATTTCATTCTGGGTCGCGCAGGGCAGGGCGATATCTACCTTAATTCCCTGTTCCCGAATGACATCCCAGACATTTTTGCCTTCATAGCAGGCGGTCTTGAATTTATCGGCGTATTCGGCGATTCTGCCTCGTCGGACATTCTTCAGGTCCAGTACATAGCAACACTTTTTGTCGTCAATGCCTTTTTCGTCGATTATTGTTGCCGACGAATCACAAAGAGAAATAACTTTTCCGCCGAGTTGATTGACTTTCTCCACTGCATACTGGGCGACATTTCCGGCACCGCTGATGGCGACGGTTTTACCTTTAAAATTGAGACCGCGGGTAGCCAGCATTTCTGCAGCAAAGTATGTCACGCCGTAGCCCGTTGCTTCCGGACGAACTAAACTTCCGCCGTAATCCAGACCCTTACCGGTAAGCACACCTGTGTGCTCGTTACGGATTTTCTTGTAATAGCCGTATAAATAACCGATCTCCCGTCCGCCGACTCCGATGTCACCGGCCGGAACGTCAATGTCGGCACCGATGTGACGGAATAATTCGCGCATGAATGCCTGGCAGAAACGCATGACTTCACCATCGGATTTTCCTTTTGGGTCGAAATCCGAACCACCTTTAGCGCCGCCCATGGGCAGAGTCGTCAAAGCGTTTTTAAAAATCTGTTCAAAACCGAGGAATTTGATAATGCCCAGGTTTACGGAAGGATGGAAACGCAGGCCGCCCTTGAAAGGACCAATGGCATTGTTGAATTGAATGCGGAATCCGCGGTTGACCCGGACGCCGCCCTTGTCGTCTACCCAAGGCACACGAAACTGTATTGCTCTTTCCGGTTCTACGATTCTTTCATAAATATTGGCTTTCACAAACTCCGGATGTTTTTTAACCGTCGGTTCCAGCGTTCCCATGACTTCTTCCACAGCCTGGTGAAATTCCGGCTGGTGGGGATCAGTCTGTTTTACCTTTGCTATTACATCTTTAATTACTGACATAATTTAAATCCTCCTTTAGGATATTTATTCTGCATTAAATGCATATAAAGCTGTTTTGTAAGATAATAGGCAAACGTTTGCCGTATTCCTAGCTGCAAAAAAACAATTTGTCAAATACAAAAATGTATTTTTCATGATTTATCCGGTTCAAAATTGTATTATTTGAACCAGGAAGTGGTACCGTTGTAACTTTGAGTTGAAAATGTCCGTAAAATCTTCCAACAAAATCTATCGCTGCGAAAAACTCAGTCCGTCGGTAGATAATAATTGGTTTATTAAAACCCATATTTCCCTTGACTTATCAGTCTGATAATCAATATTATTCGAAAATATTTATTTGCTGACCGGTAATGTTGAAGCCATTAAGATTAATGGAGAATATTTGATGAGAAGTGCTCTTAGAGTATTAATAATTATCTGCACGTTTATCTTTTCTTTAGCCTGCGGTCTTTTACTCGTGCAGTTTTTAATTCCGGCTTATTTCCAACTGTTTTCTCCCATTCCGAAAACTCTTCATTATTTTTATATTGCCATTGGAATTTTTGCTTTTCTGATACTGGTAATGGGGATAATTTTCTTTAAAAAATCTAAATATAACTTGGCTGTGTGGATTTTAGGAACCTCTGTTTTATTGCTTGTTTTCGGTATTCCGATATTTGTTCTGGAAAATAATAATATGCTCTGGCATGAGGCTGTCTTCACTAAACCGGGGCCGGTGTATTTTATCGAAATCAGCGAGAAGAATCTTTCTCTTATGAAATATTTTCATAATTTATATTTGTTGATCTGGAGCAAGGTCTATTTACCTGTTTATGTATATGGCATTATTTATCTTGCCGGGTATTTTTGTTTGCGGAAAGCGGGCTGGCGGATCAAAGGGGTAAGAATTAAATTGTAAAATACAGATCAACTTCTGTTGATATTTTTGTTTTTCTTGTCTTCATACATACGCATGTCGGCGCGGGACATCAATTCATCAAGTGAATCATGATGATGGGGATCAAAGGCTGCATAGCCGATGCTGATGGAAAAATCATACTTCCGGTCTTTTCGGGAATTAATATGATGAATTAATTTGTGCAGCCGCTTTAACAGGATTTCCGCTGTTTTTTCATCAGCGTCAATAGCCAGAATGGCAAATTCATCACCTCCGATACGGGAGATAATATCAGATTCACGGAAAGTTTTTGCCAAAATTTTTGCCGCAATAATCAATGCCTTGTCACCTTGTTCGTGACCAAGTGTATCGTTGATCCATTTCATTCTGTCCAGATCGGCGAAGAAGAGCAGCAGCTTTTGCCTGGAACGTCTGGAAAGTTTGAGCTGGCGTTCGGCAATATTGATAAAACCTCTTCTGTTGTAAAGACCGGTAAGATGATCATTAAAAGCGATATTTTCCAGCTTCTTTTCCATTTTACGGCGTTCGGTAATATCAATGCCGAAAACAGCAATACGCACTACCTGGTTGTTGTTATCGAAGACCGGGTATAATACCTGATCAATATTCCGATGGAATCTCACATCTTCAAAGCGTACTGGTTTACCGGTTCGTATAACAATATCGGCCTGAGCTTTTCTTTGTCTGGCTGTCTTTGGCTTGAGCAGGTCATAAATGCGGCTTCCCACCAGCATATCCATGGCGAGTCCGTATCGTTGAGCCATAGTTTCATTTGCCGCCAGAATGATACCGTCTTTATTCATGAGAAAGAATGATTCAGTAACGGCGTTGAGGAGAGCCCGCAAATTGTTTTCGCTTTCCTCGAGCAGTTGTTCAGATATTTTTCGCCTGGTAATATCCTGAATAATACTCAAAAGAATGATCTCTCCGTCGATAACGGTACCCTGCGAGTTGATTTCTACCGGAAAACGTTCGCCGTTTTTTTTGATATGAACTGTTTCCAGCAAGAGACCGGAAGTGTTGTTATTATCCAATTGAGAGATAATTTGAGCCTGTGTTTCCGGTGCCTGTAAATCAAGGATTGTTTTAGCGAGCAGTTCATCGTGGGAGTACTGATAGGTGTTGACGGCGGCAGCATTGGCCTCCAATATTTTTTTATCGCTTTGGCGGATAAAAAAAATAACATCCCGGGAACTGTGGATGAAGGACTCATACCTTTTAATCCGTTTATTAATATTATCTTTTTGCAAATTTTTCATTTTCATTCCGGATGGCATTTTGGTTAATATTAATCAGGAAGATCAAGTGTGTCAAACAGATTTATTCCTGCGGATATTATAACGGAAAATAGTTAATGCCGAACCCTAAAAGGATATGTTATAAAGACAAACAATTGGTTAATTCTGGAGAAGTTAATTATGTCTCAAGGAAAAAAGAACTCCTTGACTGACGTCGAGGGGATTTTAGTCGGTAATTATACGGACGTCCGGGCGGTATGCGGTGTAACCGTAGCCATCTGCCCTGAGGGAGCGACTGCCGGTGTGGATGTGCGTGGATCCGCTCCCGGTACTCGCGAAACGGATCTACTGGCTCCACTGAACCTCGTGGAAAAAGTGCAGGCGATTGTACTTACCGGAGGATCTGTTTATGGTCTTTCCGTGGTAGATGGAGTTGTGCGCTGGCTTGCTGAAAAGGGATGGGGATTCCCTCTGGAGAATTCACATGTTGCTCCGATAGTTCCTGCCGCTGCTTTGTTTGATCTGGGCAGGGGCGAATCTTATATCCCTCCCGTAAGCCCGGTCTGGGGTATTAAAGCTTGCGCAGATGCCGGTTTGGGTGCAATTCCCATTGGATCGGTCGGCGCCGGAACCGGTGCACAATCAGGTGGAATCAAGGGTGGATTGGGTACGGCCAGTGAAATTCTTCCTTCCGGATTAACGGTTGCGGCACTTGTTGCCGTAAATTCTCTGGGATCAGTGATTGATCCTGCGTCCGGACGTCCCTGGGAGATAAGATTGGAAAACGACTGTGAATTCGAAAGTATAGGGGGCAGGTCTGTAGCCGTTCCAGTCTCTCCGGTAACGGGGGAAAACAGAAATACAACAATCGGTATCGTAGCAACAGATGCCTCCTTGACGAAAGCTCAGGCACAAAAAATTGCCCAAATGGCTCATGACGGAATGGCACGGGCCATTCGTCCTTCCCATACGATGTTTGACGGTGATACGATTTTTTGTCTGGCGACGAATAAAAAGGATTTACCTTCCATGCCGGGTTTTTTTGCCGCGCCGCATGCTGTGGCGATAAATGAAATCGGCCGCGCAGCAGCGGACTGTATGACTAGGGCTATTATTCGAGCGGTACTTGCAGCTCACTCTCTGGGTGGTATGATTGCCTTTGCCGACCTGAAAACCCGCTGATTAGTTAACGGACGTCCGGGAAATTATAAAGAGGATATTTTCTATGCTGAAGGTTGAACAATTACGCTACGGCACCGATAATTTTTCTTATCTGCTTTATGGAGAAAAACAGGCCGTGGCAATAGACGGCGGCGCCTGGGAGAAAATTTGCACCTTCCTGAAAGGCCATAATCTTGAATTAACAATTTTAACCAATACACACAGTCATTTTGATCATACATCCGGCAATGAGAACTTGCTGCAATCAACAAAAGCAAGGTTTCTTACCCCTGCTGATTTCACTGATAACAGCACGTTGGAAGTTGGTGGAGAGAAAATTCTTGTTTACCGGACTCCCGGACATTCCAATGATAGTGTCTGCTTTCATAACGGGAGTATTCTTGTTTCGGGCGATACCCTGTTCAACGGCACTATCGGCAATTGCTTTACCGGAGATATTAAAAGTTTTTATCTGTCTGTAAAACGCCTTATGGCTCTGCCTGATGCGACGGTAATTTATGCGGGCCACGATTATGTCAGAGATTCTTTAGTTTTTGCCGGACGGCTGGAACCTGACAATAAAGATATCGGCAAATTCAGAAGCGCCTATGATTTCGAGCATGTTTTTTCGACAATGGCTGATGAGCGAAGGGTTAATCCTTATCTGAGATTCAATGAAGAGCCTATCGTTAAACTTCTGCAGAAAAGAGGTCTTCCCAGGGAAACGGAATGGGAACGCTGGCAATCGCTGATGTCGATTGAGTGAAAAAAACCAGAGGGTTTCTGATGATCATGACGCAGTTGAACTAATTGGTACCGTTTACATTTTATTGCTCGTTGGTGTAATTTCTCGAAATTAATAAAATAATTTTCTCAAAGGAGAGTCATATGGCTGATAATTCTGACCTGCAGCAGTCCCAACCGATAAAAATCAATACCACCGATGAAATATCCAGAGGCCGTTACAGTAATATGATCCTGGCATCCCATAGCACGGATGAATTTATGCTGGACTGGATTTTGAATTCTCCCAATGGTTCCCATCTGGTGGCAAGGATAATATTAAGCCCGGCCAACCTGAAGCGAACCATCGAAACCCTGAAAGTCAGCTTGGAGCAATACGAGAAAAAATTTGGAGTCGTGAAGATTATCGAACAGGATAGTCAAAAAGTTCATTAAAAAAGGCGGATGTAACCACATCCGCCTGGTGATCAATCCGCCGTGTTTTTTAAGCGGCGGCAAGTTGCTCTATTTCCTTATTGCTCATTACCTTATCGATATCAAGAAGAATCTTTACGCTCTGGGCGGTTTTAGCCATGCCCAGAATGTAGGAGGTATCCAGCCGGGTGCCGAAATTAGGAGTATCTTCTATTTCCGCTGCTTTGATGTTCAGTACTTCCGACACGGAATCCACTACGATTCCCATGGAGATTTTATGATTGCCGGAAGCGATTTCCACTACGATAATACAGGTACGCTCGGTGTAATCCATTGCTTCGATTCCAAATTTTATACGGAGATCAACAATGGGAATAACCTTGCCACGCAGATTGATAACTCCCTTAATATGCGAGGGAGTCTGCGGTACCGGTGTGATTGAGATTAAACCGATAATTTCCTTCACCTTAAGGATTCCGATGCCGTATTCTTCACCGGCCAGACTGAATGTCAGGTATTTACCTTCACGATTGGCCGTATTCTGGATGGTCTGATCCGTAATTTTAGTTGCCTCTGTTTCCATGATTTTCATCTCCCGTTTCCATGCCCTGTTTTCTGTATGTTTTGTTGAAAGATGACGGGCGGCGGAGAGTTAAAAAAGAGGGGGGGGAACAACCCTCCGCCGCTGGCGTCATCAGATCAGAAATCTTTAAAATCGTCCTTTTCCAGAGGAATGACCTGATCCGGCCGGACAGCCTTGCCCTTTTTGACAGCATTTTTCCCTGTAGTCAATAATTTTTTACCACTTTCAACTCCAGTACGTTGTAAAGCTGCAGTTCCAGGTGTTTTAGATGGTCTTCGGTTGTTTTGATAAGATGATGACTGCGGGAGAGCATTTTTGTTGCCTTCAACGACCGTAACCAGTTTACTCACGTAATCTTTCATTTGTTCGGCCTGGGCATTCATCTCCTCCGCAGCGCTGGCCGATTCCTCGGCATTGGCCGCCGACTGCTGCACAACCTTATCCATTTCTACAACAGCCTTACCGATCTGGCCGATTCCCTGGGCCTGTTCGCTTGAGGCGGCAGCAATCTCATCCACCAGCTGACCTATTTTGCCGGATATTTCCATGTTTTCCTTGAAAGCTTCCTGTGTCTGTTTGGTCAGGTCACGGCTCTGCCGGACGGTTGTGATGGTGTTTTCAATAAGGCTGGCGGTATTTTTGGCTGCTTCCGCCGCCCGCATGGCGAGGTTACGCACTTCATCGGCGACAACCGCGAATCCGGCACCGGCTTCGCCTGCCCGGGCCGCTTCCACCGCAGCATTGAGTGCGAGCAGATTGGTCTGGAAGGCAATTTCATCGATGGTTTT
>Ga0228535_1002276_pt1 | contig 19591 bp, 17 predicted proteins | sample SJ1metagenome_FD_168457 | JGI IMG/M metagenome (GOLD analysis project Ga0228535, IMG submission 168457) | Enriched culture of PCE-dechlorinating microbial communities from Ithaca, New York, USA - SJ1 | ecosystem: Engineered > Modeled > Simulated communities (microbial... > Unclassified | place... | reverse complement strand
CCGCAGAAAGGGCTTTTCTACACCCTGAAATCCGTGTTTGCGATTATTTACCCCATATGGGCGATTTCCAGCGTCAGAGACGCCGCGAGCCAGGGAGTGAGGATGTTCTTCCCTATTAAGATAGCTTCAGAGGGGGCCGATATAACATTTGTGGGAACGGTCCTCTTCCTGATCATGCTCGGAACCACCCTTTCCATGCTGGTGATCGGCAGGATAGCGGACATTTACGGAAAGAAAAGGACTCTTGCCATGATCATGGGGGTGTCTTCCCTCTGCCTTTTCGCAGGCCGTGCCGCAGGAGGGTGGACTGCAATCCTGTTCTTCGTACTTGGAACGTCTGCAGTCAACGCAACCATGCCCATAACGGCGGCGATAGCCCAGGAAATGGTCCCCAATTCCCGGGGAATGGCCAGCTCCATCGTGATGGGGCTCTCCTGGGGAGTTGGAAATTTGCTCATGGCTCCTTTCGGCAAAATCGGCGACTTGTACGGCATAGACGCTACGTTGTTTATTGTGGCGCTGCTGCCCCTTCTCACGTTTCCCTTTTTGCTGACGAAACCATTCAGGGAATCCAGGGACTGATTCCAGTTTCCCGGAAAGCAGGGGGCGCGAAATCCGCGCCCCCTGCTTCATTCATCCTTTTTTTCTTCCTGCCATTTCCGCCTTCGCGTCTCGCGCTCCAGCCGCTTCGGTTCGAGTGAGACGGCATCTCCCTCAAAGAGCGATTCCATTCCTCCGGAATAAAGGGACCTGGCCCGATCGCATGTTTCCCGGCATTTCCCGCGGCAGGTGCTTTTGTTGTCGTCAGGTTCGGTATAGACGGTGATGACTCCCTCAAAATTGCGAAGCACGGTCTTCCTGTCAGACCGGGAAAGGACATAGTTCGGCATAACGGGAATTTTTCCTCCGCCTCCGGGCGCGTCCACGACGAATGTGGGGACGGCAAGGCCGGACGTATGGCCCCGAAGATACTCCATGATCTCGATCCCTTTCCCTATGGAAGTCCGGAAGTGTTCAATACCTCTCGACAGATCGCACTGGTAAATATAGTAGGGGCGGACCCGAAGCTTCAACAGCTTCTGGTTCAGCTCACGGAATATGTAGGGGCAATCGTTGACTCCCTTGAGCAGAACCGACTGGTTCCCGAGAGGAATTCCCGCATCAGCGAGACGGGCACACGCTGTTTCCGCCTCTGCAGTGAGCTCCCTGGGATGGTTGAAGTGAAGATTTATCCACAAGGGGTGATATTTTTTGAGCACGGCACACAGACTTTCAGTCACCCTCATGGGAAGGACTGCCGGAATGCGGCTCCCGATCCTTATTATCTCAACCGTTGGTATGGCTCGTATCTTTGAGAGTACGGAATCCAGCGCTTCGTCCGATAGGGTCAGGGGGTCTCCGCCGGTTATGAGTACGTCACGGATAGCGGGAGTCCTGGCAATATACTCCACGCACCTGTCGATCTGTTCCGCAGTCCTCTGGGTATCGTTCTGTCCCGCAAAACGCCTTCTTGTACAGTGACGGCAGTACATTCCGCACTGGTCCGTGACGAGAAGGATGCATCGGTCGGGGTACCTGTGGGTGAGCCCCGGTACGGGAGAATCCACGTCCTCATGGAGAGGGTCGAGAAGATCCGTTGAGGAAATGATCGTCTCCTTCAGTGACGGTATCGCCTGTTTCCTGATGGGGCAGTCGGGATCACTGCCGTCGATGAGAGAAGCGTAGTATGGAGTGATGGCCATGCGGAGCGAGTTCAGGCTGCGTTTCAGCGTTGAATGTTCGCTCTTCGAGAGAGGCAGGATGCGTCCCAGTTCCTCCGCGGACGTGATCCGTGCCCTCATCTGCCAGCGCCAGTCATTCCAGAGTTCCTCGCCCACAGATTCTCTGAGGGCTTCAAGATAGTTTTTCCCTTCGTGGAAAAGGGGAAGGCTGAGGAGTATGCTTTCTTTTCCCCGCTTTGTTCTGGATGACGGAGGGCGTATTTCCTCCCCGTTTCCGTCAGCGGCCGCTTGACTGCTTTCCGATTTTTTTGCAGTAGAGGACAAGGTCGTCACCTTCCGAATAAAAGTCCGGAATGCGTCCGCATTCCGTATATCCACGGGCAAGGTAGAAATACCGTTGCCCGAGATAGTCATCCCTTCCGGCCGTTTCTACCCGTATAACAGCCCGCGTGGACTGGACGAGCAGCGCCGAGCACATCTTTTCTTCCAGCTTTTTGCCTATCCCCTTTTTCTGGAAAGCAGTGTCGACAGCGATCCAGTAAAGATCGAAGGCAAAATCGGTCATGGGAGCAGGCCCGTATACAAGGAAACCGGCCAGCTGCCCCTCGCTCCAATCAGTGAGAAGGACATAGTCTTTCCCGGGATGAAGCGACCACTCGATCAGAACGTCCTCAAGCACGTCGAGTTCTCCGGGAGTAAAGGCACCCGTCGAACGTGCCGCAGCAAGGCATTTTTCAGCAAGAAGATTTTCCACCGCATGCTCCTCCCCGGGCCTTTTCAAGGGCCAGTTCTACAATTGCAGATACCGTATCCAGCTCCGACATGCCGCTTTCCCGGCATTGCCTCATGAATCCCCCTCCATCAGACAAGTCGGGATTGGGGTTCACATCAATAACAAAGAGCATGCCGTCTTTCTCTCTCAAGTCCACCCGGAAATATCCCCTGCAGCCCAGGGCTTTTCCGGCAGAATCAGCAAGTTCCCTTGCCAGACGGGCTTTTTCTCCTTCCGCTTTTTTCGGTGTGAGGTCATACAGCGGGGACTTGGGATCCCATTTTGAACCATAGTCGAGGTAATTGCGGCATCCCTCCATATTCCCGTAGTCAATCACCGAAACCCCTACCGGCCGATAGGGGCCGTTTCCCATAAACGATACGGAATACTCGCTTCCCGGCAGAAACTCCTCGGCACGTATGCCTGCCGGGAAATCGGCCAGTTTGGACAAGACGGATTCCTCGAGCCGTGCAGCATCCTCCACGAGAGATCCTCCATCTATCCCCACACTCCCGTCCTCAGAAAGAGGCTTCAGAAAAACGGGGAGCCGGAGTTTTTCCAGAAGCCCGGAGGGTGTCGGGCCCGGGAAAAGAGTTACTCCCGCAGGGACGGGGACTTCGTTTTCAATGAGCCGTTCCGTTGTCACGTCCTTTGAAAGGCAGGCTTTGAGGACTGACGCCGGGTTCCCCGTGCATGGGATGCCTTCCTTCTCGACTATGGTCACGAAACGGTGTTCCGCCCCGCTGTCGCAGCCGAAACCCTCGAAGAGATTGAAAAGGCATTCCGCCCCTGATGAGCGTATAAGAAAAGCGGTCCTTTCAGGCGAGGAAAGGAGTTTTGGTGTTATATCAGCGGTCAGGACACGCCAGCCCGCCTGTTTCAGAATTTTCGATATCCGTTTTCTTGTACGGAGTGCATCGGTAACATCAGGCCGGCCCATCTGTTCCAGGGCGGCGGCAGCCAGTATGGTCCTGGGTTTTTGAGGAGGCTCCGAGGAATGATCGGAGTTCATGATGCATCAGCCTCCCTGGCGAAAGGAGAGCAATCAAGGCTGCATCTGCGGAATGCGCTCATGAGAATTGACCGGATCAGTCCGGCGTAGGTCCCTCCGCTTAGCCTGTGGAGAATGGGAAGGTCACTGTAAAGGGGCGAAAGACCCGGCAGCGGGTTTATATCGATGATCCTGGGGATCCCGTCGCTGTCAAGGCGAAAATCTACCCGGGCCATATCACGAAGCTCCAGTGCTGAAAACGCGGACACGGCACATCTTCCGATCTGGTCCCGCAGGGCCGGTGGAATTGTTTCCGGCCCCTCGTACCGTATTCTTTCGAGATAATTTCTCTTCTCCTCGAGAGAGTAGAGGAATTCCTCTCTCGCCTGAAGGGGGGTAATTTTCATCATGCCGGCAACTGAGGGGTTCCCGTTTCCGGTAATTCCGACCGTTATCTCGTCTCCTGGGAGGTATTCTTCCAGCAGTGCCGGTTGATCATACCTGTTCCAGATGCGGCGGATTTTTTCCTCCGCTTCCCGGGGGGAATGGGCTACAGAGTCCGAGAAAATCCCTTTTGATGATCCCTCGTACCGTGGTTTCACAACCATTCGGCTGAACTGTCCGAACAGGGATGGAAGTGAAGCAAGATCTTCGTTGCCGCGGAATGAAGCTGAAAAAGGCACTGGAATCCCTTCGGCCGCTAGGGCACGGCAGGTCAAAAGCTTATCCAGGGCCATTGCCATGGATACTGCGTCAGAACCCCAGAAGGGAATGGAGGCGCTTTCAAGCGCACACGGAACCTGGGCTTCCCGGCCCCGTCCCTGTCCCCTGCCCTCGGCTATATTCGCTACGAATTCGGGTGATTGGTTCTGCAGCCGTGAAGCGAAGTTTTCATCCTGTTCACAGAGGGATACACTGAATCCGAAAGATGCGATAGTCTCGGCAACTGACTCCACGGTAGAGAGGGGGTCGTATTCCTCGTACTTGTCATCAGGTTCCCCCTCACCTGCAGATTTTTTGAGGTTGAAGACAACCGAGATTTTTGAAACGGAACGCAACGGAACGTCCGGCTCGCAGCCGAAATCATCGTTCATAAACGATCTCCTCCCGGAGGGTATGATCCGGTACCTCTGCATTGAACAGGATCAGGGAAACGTTCCCGAATTTGATGGCCGCCTGAGAAAACCCTGTTCAGACTGTTGAGATACCTGTTATTTGCGGATTATATGCCTTTTCGGAAGAAATACAAGAGGGTTTTCAAAAAAAAAGAAGAGAGAAAAGGGGCCTCCGAAGAGGCCCCGAACGTTATGCTACTGTTTTAAAGACTTCTTTTTTCGCCTTGCAGATCGGGCAAATGTCCGGGGCGTTTCCTTCCTCGACGTAACCGCATATGGGGCAGAGGAAGAACACGGAGTCCTTTCCCTTTCCCAGTGAAGCCATGGCTTTTTTGTACAGTTCTCCGTGCACTTTTTCCGCTTCGTTCGCCAGAGTGAAGGAACGGTGGGCGTTCTTCTGGTCCTCTTCCTCGGCGTCTTTTATGAATGCCGGGTACATCTCCGTAAACTCGTAGGTTTCCCCTTCGAGTGCTGCCTTGAGGTTCTCGGCGGTGGATTTGACCCCGCCCATTGCCTTGAAGTGCGCAACGGCATGGATGGTCTCAGCTTCAGCTATGGTGCGGAAGAGCTTCGCCGCCGCGGGATATCCCTCTTTTTCCGCCTGCTCGGCGAAAGCAAGATATTTCCTGTTGGCCATGGATTCCCCCGCGAATGCTTCTGATAGCCCGCTCATCGTCTTTTCCATTTTTTATTCCTCCGTCATATTTATTTTTGGAATTCAAAAAAAAGCGGCCCCGTAAGGGACCGCTCATTGAAGCAGCGGCAAATGCCTACTATTTCAGCGCGATAACCGCCTCCGGCGTGATGACCCTGAAGGTGAACGACTCCGCGAAAAAGAGCCGGACCTTCCCACCGTTCCTCTCCTCAAAGCCGAGAGAGAGGTCCTGTCCCAGAACGAGTTCAAAATCTCCGCCCCTAAGGGAAACGAGGTATGATTCATCCTGGGTGGAGAGGATGATCTTCTCTACAAGGTTGCCCACATGTTTCGAAATGGGGTATCCCGGAACGCTGCTGTATACTGTTTTCCAGACCTTGGGAGATGCCACGAGGGCGTAGGGGCCTTCCACGGCATCCTGCTGGAATGTGAAGATACCCGCTGAAACGGCATTAACAAGGCTCTGCCCGTCGTCACCTTCTATTGCTGCCGTCCGCTCCGCAGCGATAGATGCAAGCCCATGGATACCTGCAGCAGAAAGTCCCTTATACACGGCATTTTCCTCGAAAAGGGCGATCTCTTTCGCTGCTTTTTCAAGGGAAGAAAAATCGGGGTCTTTTACACCCCTCGAGATGTTGTCAAGCTCCCAGATATCCATGTCGAATGTGTATCTGCTTTCAACAAGCGGCAGGACCCGGTTTACACCAAACTGCACGCCGCCGGTGGACTGAGCCGGGACCAGGTCAAGCCGACCCGTCGGGTGTGCGCTGTATGTCCAGCCCTTCGGTCCGACAATATCGGAGAACCTTCTTGCGGAAAGATTTGCCGTAAGAACCTTTTTTGCCTGTCCGTCGAGTTCTTCCCAGGCTTCAGGCGTGATAAGCGATGCCGATCTTCTCAATATGTCCATATCAAGTGCCTCCTTTACCTTAGCGGTTCTGCGGCCTGGTTATTTCAGGCTGCCGATGCCGAGTCCTCCGGATGAGGTGCCTTCCGCTGCTCCTGCCCCGGCTTCGCCTGCCGTTTCTACTTCGAGCAGAGGGGCAGACGTGAAGAGATACGTCTTCAGTTCCTTGTCCCAGCCCTCCATATTCCGCCTGAGCCATTCAATAAGCATTGCGGCATGCTCGATTTCCTCATCCCTGTTGTGTGCAAGGAGTTCTTTAAGTTCTGCGTTCGGGGTAACCGCAACTCTCTGGTTGTAATAATTGACTGCTTCCACTTCCTCCATGAGGCTTTTGAGTGCCTTCGCCTCATCTGATGTTTTCTGGTCAAGAAGATCGGCCGGTTCAGTGAATTGCATGGTATCGCTCCTTTCGTTCCGTTTATGTCCGGTTACTGGAAAATGGAGTTCCAGCCGGACAAATCTTTTGATTATTATACCCTTTGGGGAGAATTTTTATCAAAGGGCAGGCTTAAAATGTAGATAACCGTAGTTTGTAATCATTGTATATTGTCTGAATCCTAGTATAGCAAAAAAAATCATCCGGTCAATATTGGTCAGAATTTTTGTTGATTAAAATTTCGAAAATGAAAAATCAGAGCGGCTTCGTTCTGATACCGGATGCTGGAGAATTCAATCCGGGAACCATATTGTGAAATGATGAAAAATATCGATGTATGAAAGTCATGAACTCACGCTCTCAGGAGATAGAAAACGGTTACTGTCCCTTAAGGAAGGAGGGGGCATCACACTTCGGGATACCGGGCAGCGGTAGGGGCAGGGGATTCAGAATTCTGTTCGCAATGCTTTCTCTGCCGGGCCCATTCCTGTTTCTATAACGGTCTCCAAGCTCTCCGTTTTTATGATATTATAGCTGCAGGAAAATTATACGTCTCCGAGCCCGTTTGCCTAAAGGATCTCCCATGGCTGCGGGCCGTCAGGGTCTACCCGGAAACAGGTGGGCCTCCCGTTTCAGGCAAGGAGACAAAGAACGCGCAGAAAGTGCCGTCCCTTGCCGTATAGTGCAGAGGGGCGGCTTTTTTTGAAAAAAATATATAACAAGGGAGGAAATGAAATGAAACTTCGAAAGTACCTGGTCCTTTTCGCTCTTTTTACCGCTCTGTTTGTAAGCGCTGCAGGTGCCGCGGGGGCTGCGGAAGTCCTTCGCATGGCGACCACGACCAGTACGGATAATACGGGCCTGCTTGATTATCTTGCCCCTATCCTGCTCGAGGAGAAGGGGATCGAGATACGCTGGGTCTCCGTAGGGACTGGGAAGGCGCTGGAATACGGAAGGAACGGCGACGTCGACGTGGTCCTTGTCCATGACCCGGAGGCAGAGGAAAAGTTTGTTGCCGAGGGATCTGGAGTAAACCGCCGGAAGGTTATGTTCAACGATTTCATCATTGTGGGACCAGTATCTGATCCTGCGAAAGTCAAGGGGCTCTCCGTAACCGAGGCTCTGAAGAAGATTGCCCTCTCGGCGGCTCCCTTTGCGAGCCGCGCCGACAAATCGGGGACCCACATGGCGGAACTTCGACTCTGGGCTGCCGCAGGAATGCCTGAGCCTGACAAGGAACAGTGGTATATACAGACAGGCCAGGGAATGCTCGAAACGCTCATGATAGCGGGCGAGCGTAAAGGATACGCCTTCACGGACCGGGGTACTTTCATTAAGTACGAGGATTCCCGAAAGGAAGGGGCAGACCTGGTGATCACAGTGGAAGGTGATGCTTCACTGAAGAACCAGTACAGCGTAATGGCGGTCAATCCTGCAAAATGGGATAACATTCGTTATGACCTTGCCCTGACGTACATAGACTGGCTGGTTTCTCCTTCAGCCCAGAAGGCTGTTGCCGAGTTCAAACTCCTCGGGAAGCAGCTATTCTTCCCTAACGCAGGACAGTAGAAACAAACGAAGGGGCCGGTGAACTCCGGCCCCTTCGTTCAGTTTCCCCCGCTCGTTTACTGCCCTTCAATTGTGACTTTCTTCATTCTCTCAGCCTGGACTTTTTCGGCAACTTCAACTGTCAGGACACCGTTTTTGAAAGCCGCCTTTGCGGAATCGGGATCGACTTCTACCGGGAACTGTATGGAACGGGAGACTGTTCCGTAATATCTCTCACACCGGAAAACGTCGTTCTCATCAACGGTCTTTTCGTCAGCTTTCTCTACCTTGAGCGTGAGCCGGTCCTCGAAAACGTTCAGTTCAACCCTGGAAGGATCTATTCCCGGAATTTCGAACTCAGCGAAAATCTTCCCGTCCTTCCTGTAAAAATCCCCCCTTGGAATCGCAGGGACTTTTTCAGGATCAACGTAGCCCATTTCAGGGGAAAAATCTCCGAAGACCCGCATCATGTCCCGCATCATCCTGTCTGCAAACGAAAAGGGACTCACAGGCTGTGAAACATCATTGGGCCTTATGGCCAGGTACCTTCTTGTCATCATGCCCACCTCCGTTTGATCTTTATTAACCTTATAGTGATTATTATATTCGTCAGCATTGGTTAGACAAGGCGGGAGGGGGTAAAATAAGAGGATATAGAGAAGATTATCATCTGAAATACGTGACTTGCTTTTTATTTCTTTTTTTTCCTTGTTTTTACTTTTTAAGGAAAATGCCAGGGTGTACAATCCATTCATATCAATTTTCTGCGAAGGAGAGGTCTGTTCATGAAAAAAGACATTGGCGTATGCACTCCGCTGTATCCTGCCCCTGCCCTTGTGGTGACGGCCTATGACCGGCAGGGGATCCCGGGGGGGCTCATGGTTGCATGGGGTGGAGTCTGCAACTCGGAACCTCCGTGCATTTCAGTGGCTGTGGCAAAAAACCGTCATACGCTGGAAGGAATAATGAAAAGAAAGGCATTCTGCGTGAATGTCTCTTCCGAGGACGTGATATGCGAGGCTGACTTCTTCGGACTTGCCTCAGGAAGAGACGTGGATAAATTTGAAACGGCCGGGCTCACTCCCCGAAAAGGAGACCTGGTCGACGCTCCCTTAATTGAAGAGTTCCCGATTTCCATGGAATGTGAAGTTGTTCAGTCCATGGATCTGGGCTCGCATTTCCTTTTCGTCGGGAATGTCGTGAAAACGTGGGCGGTTGAGAAATGTCTTGATGAAAAAGGGTATCCTGACCCACTGAAGGTAAAGCCCCTTGTTTTTGCCCCGAAATGCGGTACGTATTATGCCCTTGGAAGGGTAGTGGGGAAAGCCTACAGTGAGGGGAAAAAAAAGTTCAGGGGAAAATAATGGATGATGCTCAGTTTGCAAAAATGTTTGAGAAAACGGGTCTCGGCTGATTTTAAGCCGAGATCCGTTTTTTCAGATGTCTTGCCGATTTTAGGGTGCCTTTGTTTCCCCGTTTTTCTTTGAGAGAAGAAAAAGCACTATCACAACCGCAGTGCTGCCCAGTGCCACCACAATATTGCCGTGTAGGGCGAGAAGTCCTGCAACTCCGAATGCAAGGCGGTGGAGAGAGGGAAGCCTGCCCTTTGCAAAACCGGTAATGGAGAAACCGAGGCCTGCAAGTGCGCCCACACCACTGACGATTGATGTCAGGTTGCCCACAAGGGAGCTCTTCAGCAGCAGGCCCGGGTCGTAGCAGAACGCAAAGGGGACGATAAATGCCAGAATGCCCAGTCTGCAGGCGGCAAAACCGGTCCTGTTGGGGTTCGATCCCGCAATGGAGGCTGCGGCGTAAGCAGCCAGAGCCACTGGAGGAGTTATATTGGATATGATGGCGTAGTAAAAAACGAACATGTGCGCGGCCAAAGGCATGATGCCTATCTTGGCCAGGGCAGGCACACCCAGGGCTGCGCCCAGTATGTAGGCGCTTGTAGTAGGCAGCCCCATCCCGAGTATCAGCGAGACGACAGCGATAAGGATAAGGGCGAGGAGCGGTATCCCCCTTGAAAGGGTGAGCACGGCTCCCACAAACTTGAAACCTATTCCCGAGAGCGCCACTGATCCGATGACGAGCCCTGCCGAGGCGCAGGCGGTACATATGAGCGGGATGTTTTCAGATCCGTCGTGAATGGCCTCCATAACTCTTTTCGGGCCCATTCTTTTGCCCCGGGTCAGGAGTGAAACGCCCCAGGCAAGAGAGATGCCTGCAATTGCCCCGTACATGGGCGTATAACCGGCAAGAAGCATGTACACGAGGAGCACGATGGGAGACATCATGTACAGTCTCTTCACAACCGATTTTACTGACGGGAGTTCATCTGCCGGAAGTCCCTTGAGACCGTCCCGAATGGCGGTAAGATGGACCATGAAGAGTACTGTTCCGTAGTAAAGAAGGGCGGGAAGCAGTGCGGCGATCATGATGCTATTGAATGGAACACCCAGGAGAGCAGCCATGACGAAGGCACCCGCCCCCATTACAGGGGGCATGATCTGCCCTCCCGTGCTTGCTACGGCTTCGACGGCTCCCGCAAAGTAGGGAGTGTATCCGATGCGCTTCATCAGGGGGATGGTGAAGGAACCGGTTCCGTATACGTTAGCGACTGCCGATCCGGAGATTGAACCGAACAGTGCGGAACTGAGCACCGCAATTTTAGCCGGGCCTCCAGGTGCGGTTCCGGTAAACGCCTGGGCGAATTCCATAAAGTACTCACCGACCCCGCTCTTTTCAAGAAAACCGCCGAATATAAGGAAGATCATGACAAAAGTCGCCGAGACTCCCAGGGAAGAAGAGTAAATACCCTCATCGGTAAGGAACATTCCCTCGATGAGCCGTGGAAACTCGGTAGGAACGCCGCGAAGCAGTTCCGGCATCAGCGGCGAATCGCAAACTACCGTGTAGACGGTAAAAAAAAGTGCCACGAACACGAGAGGGAGCCCCACCAGCCGCCGTGTCGCTTCCAGCAGGAGGACGATCAGCATCGTCCCGAAGACCAGCTGGGCCATTGTCAGGTCGTCTACACCCTGCATGCGCATCATGATCTCGTCGTAATTCAGGATGCTGTAAAGGCCGGGAAGCGTTGAGAGAATGGCAAGAATCCAGTCGTACCACGGAACAGAAGTTTCGACTGGCTGATCCTTTTTGCGTTTTATGAATGGGTAGAGGACGAAGCACATCGGGAGTACCCATGTGAGGTGGATGGACCGCTGAAGATACGCCTCGAAAGCTCCAAAGACTGCCGTATAAAGGTGAAAAAGCCCCATGGCAAGAACGTAGGCGTACAGCCCTTTTGCCACAATACCGTCTAATTTCCTCATAACTGTTCCCTCCTTGAAAACAAGGGGATCCTGTTTTCGTTCAAAAATCGCTAAACAAACAAGGCGGGCTGCCGCAGCCCGCCTTGTCTGCCTGCCGCAGATATTCTACTTTTTCAGAACCTCGTTCCAGTATCTTACAGCACCGGGATGGCTTTTAATAGCCCCGCCCGGAATCGCAGTTGCCGGTGAAAGTTCCTGGATGTCAACGACCGCCTTCGCGAGGGTATCCTGGTTCTCGTGCATTACCTTGCAAAGGTCGTAAACGAGCTGTTCATCGAGGTCGTTCCGGACCACGATGCAGGTATAGTCACCGACAACTTTAACGATCGGGTCTTTCTCGGTTACGGACTTATAGATTCCCGGGTCAACTGTGAACGTAACTGTACCGTAAGCTTCACCGATTTTGTCAAGGGTGGCCTGCTCGAGGCCCAGAAGCACGATATCCGTCTGGCTCTCGATCTGCATGACAATGGAAGCGACCTTGCCCACGGAGAACGCGAATACGTCAAGATGGTTGTCGGCAAGAAGGTCTGCGCCGCTGGAGTAGGATGCGTATTCAACCGATCCGCCCCATTCCTTGAGTTCCTTCCTGTAGTCGGCTACCCCGAGTCCCGCCTTGAAAATACCATTAACGATGAACTCAGATCCTGTACCTGTCTTCAGAGTGGCAAAACGGGTGGCTATCTTCCTGGCGACAAGGTCGTCAACCGATTTGATCCCGTGTTTTTCCACGAAATCCTTCCGGGCTATAAAATAAGTGTACTGTGTGTACAGGTTTGCCATTATCGTGGCGTTTCCTGTCGGTTCTTTGAAGGGGGCATCACTGGCCTTCTGGCCCACTGCCACCATAGAGGTGTTGGAGAATCCGAACTCTCCTTTTCCGTTGTGGGCATTGATGATATTTGCGACAGCTCCTCCGGTAATGCTCGTGGTGGGGATCAGTTTCGATGTCCAGAGGTCTGCAAGGGCTCCGCCCAGTGCGAACCAGTTTCCGCCCGGAGGTCCCGCCATGAACCTGAGCTGGTCAGGTTTCACGGTACCGGCCGAAAATGCCGAGCCTGCCGTTGCGAGAAGAAGGATTGCTGCAATAAAAAGTATCGTCCGTTTTTTCATTTTGTCACACTCCTGTTATTATGGATTATAGTACCTGCGGCAGTTCTTCCGAAAAATGATAATGGTATCCGAAACCGGTGTCAATAAAACTGGTTATTTCTTATTTGAAGTATACTTTTGAAAGGGGTATTTTTATGAGTTTTTCGTTCATCTCCAATGAAACCATATCAGAAGATTTTTTCCCTTCCGGCAAGCTCCCCCTGAGAAAAGACCTTCCCGACACATTCACATGGAACCTGTACGCTATTTTTCCCGATGACAGTTCCTGGGAGGAATCTTTCAAGCAACTCGGGGAAGAACTGAAGCATCTCGGCACTTTCAGCGGCAGGCTTTTCGAGTCGCCGGAAACTCTGCTGGAATTTCTGCGGACAGAGGAGAAAACCTCCGAGAAGATGGGGAAAGTGTACGCCTTCGCTGTCATGAAGAGTCACGAAGATACGTCCGATGCGCCGTACCAGGCCATGTCGGAAAGGGCCGGCTCGTTATACGCAGCCTTCGGTGCGTCTCTTTCCTTTTTCAGGCCTGAAGTGCTTGCAGCGGGAGCGGACGAAGTGGAAAAAACTCTTGACAGCCTGCCGGAACTCGGTATGTACAGGCATTTTTTTGACGATATCCTCCGTACCGGAGAGCACGTTCTCTCACCGGCCGAAGAGATGATCCTCGCGAAGTCGGAAGAGGTGGCAAGGACTGCAGAAAACGCCTTTTCGCTTCTGACGAATGCTGATATGACCTTTCCGGAGGTAATTGACGAGAGCGGCCGGCCAACAGAGCTTTCAGAGGAGAGATATTACCTTCTGAGCAGGTCCCGCGACCGCAGGGTCAGAAAGGAAGCATTCGAAGGACTGTATTCGACCTATGAAAAGTACAGGAACACCCTCGCGGCCCTTTACTCCGGAAGTATCCGGTCGGACCTGTTTTATTCAGGGACGAGAAAATATGCATCTTCCCTGGAAGCCTCCCTTCACGGAGATAATATCCCTCCCGCCGTTTACCTGAATGTTGTGGAGGCTGTCAACGCAAACCTTGACGCGCTGCACGGCTACATGAAGGTCCGGAAAAAAGCGCTCGGCCTGAGTGAACTGCACATGTACGACCTGAACGTACCCCTTGCGGACGAACCCGATGCCCCCATTCCATACAGCCGGGCCAGGGAAATGGTTGAAGAGGGGCTTGCCCCTCTGGGTGACGAATACCTGAACGTACTGAGGGAAGGGTTTTCGTCCAGGTGGGTCGATGTGTACGAAAACCAGGGAAAGAGAAAAGGCGCCTATTCATGGGGCAGCTACGGGACACATCCCTACGTACTGCTCAACTACAACAGAACGCTTCGGGATGTCTTTACTATAGCCCACGAGATGGGCCATTCGCTCCACACGTGGTTTTCCCACAGGAACCAGCCCCAGGTATATGCGGATTACACAATTTTTCTGGCGGAAGTGGCTTCTACCACGAATGAAGCCCTTCTCCTGGAATCAATGCTTGAAAAGGCCGGAAAAAATGAGAAGATTTTCCTCCTGAACCACTACCTGGACCAGGTGAGAACGACTGTCTACCGCCAGGCAATGTTCGCGGAATTTGAGATGGAAACCCATGCTCTCTCTGAAAAAGGCGAAGCGCTCACAGCCGACCTTTTGTGCGGCATGTGGAAGGATCTTAATCTCCGGTTCCATGGTCCGGATATGACTGTTGACGATGGCATATCGGTCGAATGGGGACGGATTCCCCATTTTTACAGTGCCTTTTACGTGTACAAATACGTCACAGGATTTTCAGCCGCGGCATGCCTTTCCAGGCTGATCCGCAACGGAGGGGAGAAAGAGCGCAGGAACTATATGCGTTTCCTCTCGAGGGGGAGTTCGGCGTACTCCCTTGAAATTCTCGGGGAGGCAGGGGTGGACATGACATCTCCGGAACCGCTCGAGCAGACCATTTTGAATTTCAGGGAGAAAACCGCTCTTCTGGCCGGACTGCTCGGAATTTAAAACAGGGGCGGCCGGAAGGCCGCCCTATTTCAACAGTTTCCGGGCGTTCTCCTCAAGCCGTTTCACCATTTCCCATCCGGGATAGGAGAGGCCCCTTGCGGAGGAATAAACACATTGAATTTCCCATGACAGCTGTTCCATACCTTCCAGAAGCACAGGCACAAGTTCTCCCGATGCGATTTCTCTACGCACCGAAAGGGCGCTTGTAACCGCGACTCCTGTACCCTGCAGGACAAAGTGCTTTGCCATCTCTATCTCATCCGTTTCAAGGAATCCTCCGAACCGTATCCTGTTTCTCAGGAGGAATTCATCCACGTAGGTCCCGAGGGGGCAGTCCCCGGCAAAACGAATAAGCGTCTGCTCCTCCGTTTCACGTGTTGATGCCTCTCCCCTTTGAGCCCATTTGTGGGACGGAGGAGCCACGAGGACGAGGGAATCCTCTCCGAGCGTCCTGTATGTCAATGCGGGGTCCCTTAATGACGAGAAGTTGCGTCCGAGAACAATAAGTTCAACATCCCCGTTTCTGAGGTCGGAAAGGATTTCGGTGGTGTTGCCTGATTTTATGGATACGGATATGGAGGGAAAGTCCGACCGGAATGCCGAAAGAGCGGGGGGAAGGACGTAGTAACCTGCGAAAGGCGAAACTCCTGCTTCCAGTTTTCCCGATTGGAGGGACTGCATCTCGCGAAACCGTACGGGTATTTCATCAGCCTGCCGGAGAAGGTCGGACGCCAGTACATAAAGTGTTCTGCCTTCAGGGGTCAGGGAGATCGATCTTCCTTTCCTTTCAAACAGTCTGATGTTGTTGCTTTTTTCAAGTGAGGCGATGTGCTGGCTTACCGAAGGCTGTGAAAGGAAAAGCTTTTCAGCGGCATGGCGGAAAGACCTCTCTTCCACGACAGAACAGAATACTCTCAATTGATGAAGGTTCATGCCGGTCTCCTTTTAATATAAGAAATACTAATGTATTATATCATTTTTTCTTTCTTGAAAATAATAGTGTCTGGTGTATCTTGAAGGGGCAGAAGGGAGACAGGTCAATGAAAGAAACCAGGAAAACCGATCTCATTCAGCTCTGCAAAGAACTTCTCCGCCGTCCCGGGGTATCGGGCAGGGAAGGGGATGTCGCCCGCTTTATCTCCGGGACTATGAGGACCCTCGGTTATGATGATGTCTCGACTGATTCCTATGGAAACGTCGTCGGGCGGCTGTTTTTCTCCGGGGGAGGGGAACGGGTCCTCCTGACCGCCCAGATGGATCACGTGGATGCTGGGGATGTGGCCGAATGGTCCAAATATCCTTTCGGGGCATTTATTGAAGAAGGACGGATTTACGGTCGTGCCGCATCCGACCAGAAGGGGGCGCTTGCCTCCATGATCATGGCGGGTGCATTTTTGAAAGCAGACAAGAGGCGGCGCCTTAACGGAGAGCTCATTGTGGCCGCGGCCGTGCACCAGGAAACCTTTGAAAATGTAGCGTCACGGGCCATAGGTGAGTCGACAGACCCTACATGCGTAATCGTGGGAGAAGCCTCCTCTCTCTGCCTCGAAAGAGGCCAGAGGGGACGTGCGGAGATCCGCCTCGATACATTCGGAAAAATGGCTCATTCCTCTCATCCCGAGCATGGGATCAATGCCGCGGATACCATGAATTCACTTCTCTCATTTATCAAAAACCGTTTTGTTCCTCCCAGCGACTCTTTCCTGGGGCAGGGTATCCTTGTGCTTACGTGCATTAACACTACGCCTTCCTGTGCAGGAGGCGCCATTCCCGAGAAATGTACCGCACTTTTTGACAGGAGGCTTCTCACGGGGGAGTCGCTTGAAGGAGCAGCCCGGGATCTTCAGCGGGTTATAAACGAAGCCTCTGCTGTTATTCCCGGGCTGAGGGCCAGGGTTTCATTTCCCGTAACTGAAGGCAGATGCTATACAGGAGCGCCGATACGGGGAAATCATTATGCGCCTGCATGGGTTTTGCCCGCTGATTCCGAGTACCTCGGGATCCTTTCCGGAGCCCTCGAAGATGCAGATCTTCCGGCTGAGATTTCCTCAAGGCCCGGTTTCGGAACCAACGGATGCCACTATGCTGTTGAACGAGGAGTCCCGACGGTTATCTATGGACCTTCCAGGCGTGAACTTGTCCACAGGGTCGATGAATTTATTGAGATAAAGGAACTGATCGGAGCCTGTGAAGGGTATTATGCCATGGCTGGAAGGCTTCTGTCCCGCACAGGTACCCTTTTAAAAGTCCGGGGTACAGCTCCGGCGATTTTTTCCAGTGGAGGGAGATAGGATGGGGAAACCTGTAGAACTCCGTTGCGTACTCTGCGGAGCACACTATAAACCGGGAGAAGTTGAGTACACGTGCCCGAAATGCGGGCTTGACGGTACTCTTGACGTTTTGTACGACTACATGCAGGCAAGGGCGGACATGACAAAAAGAGCTCTTGCTGAAAGACCGTTTTCCCTATGGAGATACAGTGAGATCCTTCCTGTTTCGAATCCTGATTTCATACCGTCACTTTCCGTGGGCTGGACTCCCCTTTATGAATGTTCCAGTGCCGCCGGAGAGTACGGGGTAGGCATGTTATGGGTAAAGGACGATGGTAGGAACCCCACGGGCTCGCTCAAGGACCGGGCCAGCGCAGTGGGCGTTGCCCGGGCTCTGGAGCTGGGGAGGAAAACAATAGCCTGCGCGTCGACGGGAAATGCAGCCAGTTCCCTGTCGGGTTTTGCTGCCGTCGGAGGGTTGAAAAGCTTCATCTTCGTCCCGGAAAAGGCTCCGTCCGCCAAGGTTGCCCAGCTTCTCGTGTATGGTGCAACGGTGATTCTCGTAAAGGGAGACTACGCAGACGCATTCGGCCTCGCGACAGCAGCCATCGAAAAATACGGATGGTACAACAGGAACTGCGCCATAAATCCCTATCTCGTGGAGGGGAAAAAGACCTGTGCCCTCGAGATAGCCGAACAGACCGGCTGGGATCTTCCGGACAGGATTTTTATTTCAGTCGGAGACGGCTGCTGTATAGGGAGCCTGTACAAAGGATTCAGCGACCTCCTTGCCATGGGTATGATCTCCGGTATTCCGAAGATTACCGGTGTGCAGGCTGAAGGAGCGCGCCCGGTCTTTGAAGCGTTCAGGGCAGGAGCCGATCGGGTCTCATTCGGGCCTGCGGAGACAGTTGCAGACAGTATTTCTGTCGGTGCGCCAAGAAACTGGGCGAAAGCGCTTCGTGCGGTGCGGAAAACTGATGGAGATATGGTTTCGGTTTCAGACGAAGAGATCTTGTCAGCTATACCTGAGCTTGCCAGGAAAACGGGAGTTTTCGGAGAACCTGCCGGGGCGGCTGCGTTTGCAGGTTTCAGGAAAATGGCCGGGGAGGGAAAACTGGGAAAAGATGAACGCGTGGCTGTAGTTGTTACCGGAAACGGGCTCAAGGATATAGAGAGTGCCAGGAAGTCGGTAGGGGCGCCGATAGTTTCGGAGCCATCCATTGAATCATTTTCAGTGCAGCTTGAAAGGAGCGGGTTCCAATGCTAGAGAAGGGCCAGGAGTATCTTCGGGAAACAGATCCGGAAATTTTCAGCGCGATTTCGGAGGAACTTGCGAGGCAGAGAAACGGCATAGAGCTGATAGCCTCGGAGAATTTCGTCTCCCGTGCAGTCTTGGCGGCCATGGGTTCTGTCATGACCAACAAGTATGCGGAAGGGTATCCCCACGCACGATATTACGGAGGGTGCCACGTGGTGGACAAGGCCGAGGATCTTGCCCGGGACAGGGCGAAGGCGCTGTTCGGCTGCGATCATGTGAACGTTCAGCCCCATTCGGGGTCACAGGCAAACATGGCGGTCTATTTCTCCGTGCTCCAGCCGGGAGACACCATCCTTGCCATGAATCTCGCCCACGGCGGTCACCTGACACACGGGTCTCCGGTCAACTTTTCCGGACGCCTCTACAATGTTATCCCCTATGGTGTTGACAGGAAGACGGAACGGATCGATTTCGCGGAAGTCGAGCGTCTGGCCGTGGAACACAAGCCGAAGATGATCGTCTGCGGAGCTTCCGCCTATCCCCGCGAGATAGACGCGGAACAGTTCAGGGCAATCGCCGACAAGGTCGGTGCGCTGCTGTTCTTTGATATCGCCCACATTGCAGGTCTCATTGCCGGAAACTGCCACAAGGATCCGGTGCCTTTCTGCCACTTCCTCACCACCACCACCCACAAGACACTCAGGGGTCCCCGGGGCGGAATGATCATGTCGACGGCCGAATACGCCAAGGCCATTGACAAGAACATCTTCCCGGGCATGCAGGGGGGGCCGCTGATGCATATCATCGCGGCGAAGGCCGTGGCGTTCAAAGAAGCCCTTGAGCCCTCTTTCAGGGAATACCAGAAAAAAATAGTGGAAAACGCAAAGGTTCTCGCCCAGGAACTTCTTACCCTTGACTACCACCTTGTTTCGGGCGGAACGGACAATCATCTCATCCTGATGAACCTCACAGACACGGGAGTAACCGGAAAGGCTGCGGAAGCCGCGCTCGACAAAGCCGGAATAACGGTGAACAAGAACGCCGTCCCCTTCGATACGCAGAGTCCCTTCATCACCAGCGGCATACGGGTAGGTACGCCTGCGGTCACCACGAGAGGATTCGGCCCCGGTGATATGAGGAATATAGCCCGTTGGATCGACAGGGTCGTACGGAACGTGGAGAGCGAAAAAGAGATCGAGGCCGTGCGGTCAGAGGTGCTGGAGGCATGCGGCAATCACCCCCTGTATCCGGGGCTTGAATAACAGAGGAGGCAGTTATGAAATATGCTATCGACCTGACCGTTCACGAAGAAGGGCTGAAGCATGCCGTAGAGCTGGCCAGGAAGAGAAATATAGTCATCCCGACATTCCGGCAGATGAAGGATCCGGAAAACCACACTCCTGCACCCATAAAGGAAAAACTGAAAAAAACGGGACTTTGGGACGTGAACTCGGCGAACCTGTTCCGGATCACCTGGAAGAACGAGCCCACAAAGATGGGCGGCCTGTTCGGCAAGGTGAATTTTATCGAACTTCCCACCGCTCT
>Ga0228535_1002274_pt1 | contig 19645 bp, 18 predicted proteins | sample SJ1metagenome_FD_168457 | JGI IMG/M metagenome (GOLD analysis project Ga0228535, IMG submission 168457) | Enriched culture of PCE-dechlorinating microbial communities from Ithaca, New York, USA - SJ1 | ecosystem: Engineered > Modeled > Simulated communities (microbial... > Unclassified | place... | reverse complement strand
TGCCATTATCGTATCCCTGTTATCATAGCTGTAATTGTAGCTATGTTCTGCAGATGTGTCAATGACTATTCGCTTATATCTATTAGAGTTATGTAATTCCTAGCTATAATTCTGCGGAAAATTAGGAAACGCTTAAAACAACCCCAGATGGGGACACCCTATGAAATGTGCGAAAGATTATTGACAGTACCTTATTCGAACTCTTGGAATATAGGCCGAATTAAATATCTTATTTTGGGGGATGATGATATAGACAAGGTTCAAATCCGTCAGCGCCCATTTCATTTTTCAATATCCCAATAGCTGGGAGTAAGGTCTCCCCTTAAGCACCGAAGAAGGCCACGCCGCATCGGCGGTTATCTTATAAAGTTGATACTTTGCCTCCTTCTGCGCGGGTGCAAGAGGTCCAATGATTACTACTGATCTCTATAAGAGTCATGTCTTTAATAGAACAGGAGTCATCTTTATATTTACATCTTCCTTGGAAGGGGCATCCTTTAGGAAGGTTAATTGCACTTGGGATTTCTCCTTCAAGCTTTATATTAGATCTTTTTGATTCTACTCTCGGGTCAGGTATAGGAATAGCTGATAGTAAAAACTCTGTGTATGGATGAAGGGCTTCCTTATACAATAAATTTGAAGAAGCTATCTCTACTATCTTACCGAGATACATTACGGCTACACGATCAGAAATATATTTTACCATCGATAGATCATGTGCAATAAATAAATAAGTTAATTGCATCTCTGCTTGAATTTTTTTAAACAAGTTTACTATTTGTGCCTGTATTGAAACATCTAAGGCAGAAATGGGCTCATCACATACAAGAAACTTTGGATTAAGGGCAAGGGCTCTTGCTATGCCTATTCTCTGCCTCTGTCCCCCAGAGAATTCGTGAGGAAATCTATTAGAGTGTTCACTATTTAATCCAACTAATTCTAAAAGCTCGTGTGTCCTTTCTTTGATTTCCTTTGAAGAGGAATACATATTGTGTATGATCATTCCCTCAGCTATAATCTCTCCAACAGTCATACGAGGATCCAGTGAAGAATAGGGATCCTGAAAAATAACCTGAACATTTTTAGTATAAACCTTTCTCTGTTCTTTACTATATTGCAGTATGTTATATCCATTGTATAAAACATATCCATTTGTTGGTGGGTATATATTAGCAATTACTCTTCCTAACGTAGTTTTTCCACTTCCCGATTCGCCAACAAGACCTAAAATTTCATCTTGCATTATATCAAAACTTACATCATCAACGGCTTTCAAAATCTGGTGCGAGCCCACTTTAAAATATTTTTTGACATTTTTAAGTTCAAACATTTTTTCATTTTTCATAATCTACACCTCTATTCACGGTTTGATATTCAATGAAGTAATCACGAAGAAATTTATGCATTGTTTTCTGTGCACTTCCCTCCATTAAAAAGCAATAAACAGAATGCTTCTCATTTGCCTTATATTCCGTCGGAAATTTGTTATAGCAAATTTTCATCGAATATTTACATCGAGGGGCAAATGGACACCTTTCAGAGAGATTTAACATATCAGGAGGAGAACCTGTTATATACGATAATTCTTTCTTTTCATCAATATCAATCCTGGGAACTGAGGCTAAAAGAGCTCTTGTATATGGATGCAACGAATTTTCAAATATCTCTATTATTGGCCCAGTTTCAACAATCTTGCCTCCATACATAACAATTACTCTGGTTGCAATATTTGCCACAATCCCCATATCATGGGTGATTAAAATAATAGCCATTCCTAAATTTCTATTTAATTCTTTTAATGTCCCCAGAATCTGAGATTGTATCGTCACATCTAGTGCTGTAGTTGGTTCATCTGCTATTAAAAGCTTTGGCTTTGAGGCTATTGCCATAGCTATCATTACCCTTTGCCGCATTCCGCCTGATAGTTCATATGGATATTGGCTAATCCTTTTATTTGGATTCGATATCCCTGCATCTTTAAGTAAATCAATAGAATATGCAATCGCATCACTCTTCTTCATTTTATTATGAGAATAAATTGCTTCTATTATCTGTGCACCAATCTTCATTGTTGGATTCAAACCGGTCATTGGGTCTTGAAAAATATATGAAATTTCTTTTCCTTTGATATTTCGCATTTCTTGAAAACTATAGTTTGATATATCAATATTATTGTAAATAATCTTGCCGGACTTTATTCTTGCAGGTGGAAATGGCAATAATTTTGCTATCGATTGGGTCATTACACTTTTCCCTGAACCAGATTCACCAACAATAGAAACGATTTCTCCTCTATTGAGATAAAAGCTTACGTTTTGAACAGCCTTTACTTCACCAGCATATGTATCAAACGAAACAGATAAGTCGTATACATTTAGCAGATTTCCTCGAGTATCTAAATTATTATCCATGATTGCAGCCTCATTTTAATGTCTTAATTTGGGGTCAAGAGCATCTCGCAACCCATCGCCTAGCAGTTGAAAAGAGAGCATCGTAAGACTTATACATATGCAGGGAATCAGAAGGCGCATTGGATATGATGTTAATTGGCTCATTCCTAGGCTTACAAGTAATCCCCAAGATGACATCGGCGGCTTTATACCAATTCCTATAAAGCTTAAAAAAGCTTCAGAAAATATCGCTTGTGGCACAGAAAAAGTTAAATTTACAATAATTACACCCATTGAATTCGGGATCATATGACGCCTTATTATTCTCCGGCGGTCTGCTCCCAAAGCCGTGGCGGCAATTACATAATCTTCTTGTTTGATTGATAAAATCTGGCCTCTGACCAATCTCGCCATCGATAGCCACCCAGTTAAAGTAAGTGCTAATATCATCGGAATTATCCCGGATCCTGCGATTAATATTAGTAATGTTACCCAAACCAAATATGGAAAAGCTTGTAAAAATTCCACTATTCTCATTAAGAAGCTATCTATCTTCCCCCCAAAAAATCCTGATATACTCCCAATAATAATGCCTATTGTCCCTTGAAGTATCGTCGCCAAAACACCTATAAGAAGAGAGATTCTACCGCCAATCCATATTCTTGCCCAATAATCTCTTCCCAATTCATCTGTTCCAAACCAATGGCTAGCTGAAAATGATTGGTTAGCTATTTTTAGATTGCTATCATTATACTTATATGGGACCATTAATGGACCAAAAATCGCCATAATTATAAAGAAACTCAATATTAGAAGGCCCAAAATAGCTACTTTATTACTCTTAAATCTTCTCCAAGCATCTTTAAAATAGGTAGTACTCGGCTTATTTATTACTTCGACTTCATCTGGCTTTATTCCAACTTCTTCAAAATCAGTACAATCGATGCCTTCAGCGATAATACTTGGACTGGTAGGCATAAGTACTCCTTAACTCAATCGGATTCTCGGGTCAACTATGATATACGCTATATCTACAAGAAGATTCATTAGGACCAAAAAAGCAGCAAAAAAAATAGTAAGTCCAAGAACCATTGAATAATCAAGATTTGTAACTGAAGTAACGTAGTATTGGCCAAGGCCAGGAATAGCAAATACTTTTTCAACAACAAAAGTTCCTGTGATGACACTTGCTATCATTGGTCCAAGTAGCGTAAGTATTGGAATTAAAGCATTCCGAAGCTCATGTTTGAAAATAATCTGTATCTTAGAGAGTCCTTTTGCATTTGCCGTTTTAACATAATCAGAATTGGTTATTTCTAGCATGCTTGTCCGTGTATATTTTGCAATAGTGGCAAGTAGTCCAAGACCAAGAGCAAATGAAGGTAATATTGTAGACTTAAGATTATCGTACCCTGAGACAGGAAACCATTGTAATTTGACAGAAAAAAAATATTGAATAAAAAAACCTATAATAAACGAAGGCACAGAAGTACCAATAATTGCAATAATCATTGATATACTATCAATTGCTTTCCCTCGCCTGAGAGCAGCTAAGATACCAAGCAGAATCCCAAAAACTAATGCAAATATTATAGCCCTTATTCCAAGATCACATGATTTAGGAAATGACTGAGCAATAATATCATTGACTTTAATGCTTCTTAATTTAAATGAGACACCAAGATCACCTTTTAGCAAATTGCTTAAATATGTTATATATTGTTGCCATATTGGCTTATCAAGCCCATAATATGCATACAATGCTTCCTTTGCTCCAGCTTGCATTTTATCACTTGCAAAAGGATTACCCGGTAATATTTTCACCATAAAAAAAGTGATTGTTATAAGAAGGAACATCATTATTATTGCAGAAATAATCCTTTTCAAAATATACTTAAACATTCATTGACACCCCAAAGCAAACCAAGCCCTGATGGTGGTCAGGCATAAAAATTTGCCGACCACCATCATTCTTACCTATTACTTAACAATATGTGCATATCTAAAATCGAATAAAATACCAAACATACTAATATACATGTCTGGTATTTTATTGCTTCGTAATAAATAAGCTGCCCGTCTGGTCATAAGCGGCATAATGGGCGCCTCTGTAAGCAGAATCCGCTCAGCTTCAGTAAGCAGCTCATTCCTAGCTTTAGTATCAGTTTGTTGATTTGCCTTTGATGTAGTCTCGTAGAAATTCTGACCAATCCATCCTGTTTTATTCCAACCGCCACGGCTATCCCACATATCGAGATAAGTAAAAGGATCGTCATAGTCTGGCATCCAGCCACTCCAGCAAATATCATAGGGTGCACCGTAGAGGTTCTCCCAGAATTGAGCATAATCAAGCAAGCGTGGTATGACTTTTATACCTAATGTTTTTTGCCAAACGTCCTGGAAATACTCAAGAGCACTTCGATTTAACGTATTGTTCGTTGCAATGAAATCAAAATTGGGCATTTCAGAAGCTAAATTATACCCCAGTTCCTTGCATGCTTTTGACAAATATTCTTTGGCAAGAGCCAAATCTGAGTGAACCTTGAAATACTTCTCTTGAACTTTGCCATAGTCTCCCCATTTCCCACCAGCAGGATTGGCGATAGCAGGATTGATGACCTCTGTTGATGGATAATTCATAGGATACAGTGCGCCAACAAGATCCTGTCTATCGATAACATATGAAAGCGCCATCTGGAAATTTCTGTTACGTAAAATCTTGCCAGCCTCTTCAGAAGTCCCTTTCTGATTATAAATGATGAAAGTGACACCACCGCTATCGTACATCTTGAACTCAGGCCTTGATTGATTTGCCTTAATCTGATCTGTGGTTAATTGCAAAAAATCAATATCCCCAGTATTAAACATATTTAATCTTGTATTGTCATCTGCGACTAACACTATTTCCACTTGATCAAGTTTTACCGCCTTAGCATTCCAATAACTTGGATTCTTTACAAAAATCATTTTATCGCCATGCTTCCATTCCTTCAGGATGTAGGGGCCATTTGAACTTATTTTGTTGGGAGCTGAACCATACTCGTTGCCGAATTTTTGTGCTAAATCCATCCGTATTGGCGCTGTATAACTTGATGAAAGCAATGCCGTCATAAATGGGGTAGGAGTTTCAAGCGTTATTTGCAATATTTTTTCATTAACAACTTTTATACCGACCTCAGAAACATCCTTCTTGCCTGCATTTACTGCCTGGGCGTTCTTGATTGGGAAAATCAAGTATGCGAGATCCATCGCATCTTTTCTTGTAAGCATTCTTTTGAAAGTATCAGAAAAATCAGAAGCTGTAACTGCTTTCCCATCTGACCACTTGGCATTTCTGAGATGGAAGGTCCACGTTAGGCCATCCTTCGAAATATCCCATTTTTCAGCCATTCCTCCAACTATTTTGCCATTTACATTGTTTAACAGCGGTTCGAAAGCCATAAGAAGTGCAGTTGACGTAACAGCATCATTACCAACATGGGGGTCCATTGAAATAGGTTCAGTTGGCACAGCATACTTGAGCACTTGCTGAGCTGGCAGAACAACTACAAAACACACTATCATTGCCATAGCAATGACAAATGGTTTGCCTTTTTTCATTCCATTTTCCTCCTTGAAGATCAAAAATAAAAGGTTTTAAAATTCAACCTTTTTTATCCATATCTTTTACAGAGCGAAAAACTTATTTATGATGATTTATTTAATTCTATTATCTTTAAACAAGGAAAAACGTGGTTTGCCTTCCATCTATTAATTTGCAAGATTCGCCTGTAAATACAACATCTTCCTCTAAGCTCAGGCGAAAATCTTGTCCATTCCACTCGGGTAAAGGAGCAGTAACAGAAAGCTCCATTGTAAAGCAATAATTCTTGTCTAATGCTACATCACCACGCCCGCTACAGTATTCTTGTTCCCAAGGTAAACCAATAAGCGGCCCAGGTTCATGTAACAAATGCCCAAGAGAATGGGAATATACCTTTGGATTCGAAATATTCTTATCCCTTGCGCGATTTAATATATTTTTTAATAGTTGATTGCCCGTTAATCCAAATTTAAATTCCTTCATGAAAATATCTTGCAATTTATTTGCTTCTAGCATTATTGCTTTTATGCCACTAGGCGCATCTTGCTCATCATCTTTTAGGATATAAGCCCATTCTTGCATATCGGTATTGATTCCAAGATAAATTAACCCAACATCGCAATGGATGAAATCTCCTGGCCGAATTATTTGATCGTCTTCTCCATATGTTTTTTTCATGTCATCGCTACGCCTAATGGTGAAAGAAGGCCTAAACGACATTGGCATCCCAAAATCTATACATCTCTGCCAAAAATACCAACGTAAATCCTCTGAAGAAGTTACTCCTGGTGTTATTGCCTTTCTGCTATAGCATTCACCTATAACCGTATGTGCAATTCTAGCGGCATGATTGAATAGAATAACTTCACTATTCGTTAAAGTAGATAACCATTTAATCACCAATTTTTCAGCAGATTCTAAACGGTTATGATATTTCTTAGGTAAATATTTAAGTAATTGAGAATAGAGATTATATGTTAATCCCCCAGCCGCCCAAGCGACAGATCCTGTATTAATTCCTATTCTTTGAGGATCATAATCTTCAACAAGCTGTTTAAGTAAATCCCATTGTTCTTTTTCTATCTGTCCCTTATAAGGTCTTTCATAAAGATCAAAAGTTTCTGTCCCTGAAATATTTATTCCTTTAACTTCTCCATTTTTATTTCTTACAAAAACTAAAACTTGAAGAATTGGACACCATGTATCAATTGGAATCAGAGATAAGAAGACAGGATCAAGATTGTCTTCTTGGCAAAGAATAATCCACATATCAAGATTACTTTCTTGCATTGCAGAGGGAAGAACAGTATCTAGTCTTTCGTGTAAAATTTTTAGCATTAGGTCATTTCTTTGACGCATTGCCAGAACCAAAGGAAATTCAGAACCACATTTACTACTAAAAAAATAGTCATTCCCCATAGCAACCTCCCTTTACCTTACCTGTGGTACTCCTTTAAACATTAAACCGCCTTTTAATTAAGCAAAGGCCGATATAGTGTGATATTCTAATGAGATTCTCTGCATATAAGCTCCGTATCAAGAATATATGATGTTGATTTATGAGGACTGGTGGATCCCCTGAGCCAATCGATGAGTATAGTTGCAGCTTTATAGCCCATCTCATAAGGTTTCTGAGCAACCACAGTAAGCGCTGGGCTTAAATCTTCCATCCAGTTATAATTGTCATAACCTATAAGACTTATGTCCTCTGGTATGCAAATGTTGTTTTGTTTAAAATATCTAAACACTCCCATAGTGAGCATGGTGTCTATAGCAAAAATTCCATCAGCACCTGCGGCCACAGCTCGTTCAGCACTTTTCATCCCACATGCAATTGACTGTTCTACATTGAGGAAAATTAGATTCTTATCTAATTCTAATTTAGAATCCTGTAAGAATTTCTGATAACCAATATATCTATCATAGGAAGCAGATGTGCGCAGCATTGTACTAACAAATGCTATTCTTCTTCTTCCCTTTTTATACATTAACTCCAAAGCTTTATAAGTACCATTTTCATTATCAGAAACGACAAAATCAATATTTGAATCTTTTATCCTTCTATCTATTAAAACCAAGGGGACATTAATGTTTTCTATCTGCTTTATACATTCCCTGTCCATACTATTGGGAACCAGCAATACTCCATCAACCCACTTGTTTTCAAGGATACTGGCAGAAATAGGCGCAGATTGTCCAGATAACTCTGAATATGTACCAATAATTAAAGAATACTTATTCTGATCAATAAATGCATTTACACCAGCGATGATATCCATATAGAAATAATTGGTGGGTCTTCCCGGGGCGACTCTTGGAATGATAAGTGCAATCGTTTTTGACTTATTTGTTTTAAGAGTTTTTGCAGCCATATTGGGTCTATATCCAATTTTCTTTGCAGCCTCAAAAATCAATTGCTTATTTTTTGCCGATACGGACCGAGTTCCATTCAATGCGTACGAGACCGTAGCAGTAGAGAGGTTGGTCATTTTAGCAATTTCTTTCAGACTCATTTATTACCTTTAATTCAACGCTATTCCCATAAAATTTATCGTTATGTATTAAAATACATGTTAAACGATTAACCTCATTATAAACCAATATCTAAATATGTCAATAAGAAAAAATAAAAACTTTGGGGGATCTAGGCCTGGGAACAGGCTACTTCTTCCGTACCTGTCGATATAATAAGGTATAGGAATGGACGCTTTGTGTCGTTTCTACCTGCTGTGGATGAATGCGCCTCAGACTGGAAATACCTCTGACATTTTTCGAACTTCACACCTTATCCGCAGCAAGGATATACAGATCATTAGTTTGAAATTTTAAAAATATTCTTGAGCAACAAGAAAAGCCCTTTTGTATTTTCTTTAATAATTAAATATAGAACCGGGTCATCCTATCGACACATATTTTTTCAAAGATTTATCGCAGAGATAGCCGTGAAAAGATTGGTTACCAACATTATAATAATTACAGGACGCTCTATCCTGTTCTAAATTTTCTTCTTAATACTGCATCTTTCGTAGCATGAAAATATTCTCCAAAAGTTAAAAGATATCAAATATAAGTACTCAATCCGTCAGCGCCCGTCCCGTTCTTCAATACCCCAGCAACAGCGAATAGGGTCTCGGCTCAAGCGCGCGCCGGGAAATGCCGCACCACTCGATCACGTCGTAAAGCTGGCACTTTGCCTCTTCATGCGCGATGGCATCCTGCGTATTGCACACGCATTCAACCTCAAGGAAAAGCCCGAGAGAGGTAACCTCTACAACTTCCGCCACTATGCCTGTCTCGCTCTCCCAGCGCGTTCCGATTTTCTGTTTTCTGTAGACAAATCGCCCCTGGAGCCTCTCCACGAAGATTCTGAATGCGGCTTCATTGTCGATGCCGAACTCGAATTCGCGGTTGATCTCCAGGTCCCCGTCGAAAGTCTTATCCTTGAAAGTGATCGTCGTGTGGCCCGGCTCTCTCCGGATACGAAAACGAAAGGTGCCGGGATTCAGTGGATCTCTGCTCGATACTTCCCAGTATTCGTCGCGTTTGTCGACCTTACCCATAGGGCGCATAAATTTGGCTAAACGAGACTCTACATCTTCCCTGTTCTGAATCCGCGCCTTGAGCTCAATCTCCAGATTGTGCGCACTGTCCTGTTCTGCCACGGCTGGTATCCTTCTTTTTCAGACAATTTCCAAAACCGACGGATCATAATCGTCGGGCGGCATATATCCCAGCAAGTCGATGCATGTGGCGGCCAGGCTGGAAATTCCCTGGCCTCCGCGGAGCACTTTTTTATACTCGCCCCGACAGTCCGGATCATAGATGATGCATGGAATCGGGTTGAGGGAATGACTGGTCTTGGCCTTAGGCTGGCCGTCTGCATCGTACTGGACACTGCCGGTCTTCTTGTCGTGCTCATACATGTCGTCTGAATTTCCGTGATCGGCGGTGAGGATGAGTACGCCCCCCGCCCTCTCGACTGCTGCCCTTATTCTGCCCAGCTGTATGTCCATCCCCTCAAGACCACAGACGACGGCCTGGAATACTCCGGTATGCCCGACCATGTCGCCGTTGGGGAAATTGAGGCGAATGAACTGGTACTTGCCCGATTCGATGGCGCCAATCACATAATCCGCGATTTCGGCGCACTTCATCCAGGGCCTCTGCTCAAAGGGAACCCGGTCGCTCGGAATCTCGACATAATCTTCGAGCGTTTCAGAGAATTTGCCCGACCTGTTGCCGTTGAAGAAGTAGGTGACGTGGCCGTATTTCTGCGTCTCCGAAATTGCGAGCGACCTGAGCCCTGTGGACACCAGGTATTCGCCGAGGGTCCTGTCGATCGCCGGCGGCGAGACAAGGAAATTCCTGGGCACATGGAGGTCGCCGTCATACTGCATCATTCCCGCGTAGTAGACCTTGGGCCGCCTCACCCTGTCGAATTTGTCGAAGTTGTCCTGCTCAAAGGCAGCGGTGATCTCGATCGCCCTGTCTCCCCGGAAATTGTAGAAGACAACCGAATCGCCATCTTCGATCGTGCCTATGGGCTTCCCGTTTTCGACAATCACGAATTCCGGGACATCCTGGTCGATGATGCCCGGATTTTCCTTCCGGTAGGCCAGGATCGCTTCTTCTGCGCTCCCGAATTGTCTTCCGAGACCCCGCACGTGGCAGTCCCAGCCACGCTTGACCATCTGCCAGTTGGCGCCGTAGCGGTCCATGGTGATGTACTGCCGCCCGCCCCCCGATGCGATGCGGTAATCGGCGCCCTGCGCCCTCAGCTGGGCGAGAAAGGCCTCGAAGGGGAGGACATAATCGAGGGCGCTCTGGCTCCCCACATCGCGCCCGTCGAGCAGAATGTGGATGCGCGCCCGCAAAACGCCGTCCTTCCACGCCTGCGCGAGCATCGCCTTCAAATGCTCGATGTGGGAGTGGACGTTGCCGTCGGAGAACAGGCCTATAAAGTGCAGTGTCGACGCGTTGGAGCGCACATTCCCGACGAGGCCTCTCCAGACTTGTCCCTGAAACATTGCGCCGCTTTCGATCGAAAGGTTGACCAGCCGGGCACCCTGTGCGAATACCCGCCCGCAGCCGATCGCATTGTGCCCCACCTCGGAATTGCCCATGTCGTCATCGCTTGGAAGGCCGACCGCCCTCCCGTGCGCCTTCAGCCTGGTCGCGGGACAGCTCGCCTCCAGGGCCCTGAAATGCCGCATGTCGGCCGCAAGGACCGCATCGCCCTCTCTGTATGCGCCATAACCGACACCGTCCATAATGGCAAGCACAACGGGCCCTTCTCTCCCCTTCCACTTCGGATTCTTCTTCAGAGGTTCAACCATCGATAACTCCAATCATAATGCTATGACTGCGCAATACTGGCCTGCCCCGCGCGCGTCGCACGCGGTCGGACCTCACTCTCCAAAATACTCAATGAGCGTGTCGATGCCCACGTCCTTCACCTTCTCTTCATAGTTGAGGAAGGGCAGGCCGACCACGGAAAATGCGCGCACGGGCACGGCGCCGCAGCGCTTTATCATGTCGCAGGTGGCGTTGATGGTGCCGCCGGTGGCGATGAGATCGTCGATAATGAGAAAGCGGGCGCCGGGTTTGATGTCCTCGACATGCATTTCAAGGATCGCAGAACCGTATTCCAGCTCGTAGGAACAGGAGATCGTCTTGCCCGGCAGCTTGCCTTTTTTCCTCACGAGGAGCAACGGAAGGTTGCGCTTGTAGCAGAATGGCGCGGCGAACACAAAACCGCGCGCTTCGATGGCAGCGACCGCATCGAATTCGGTCTCCCCGTATAATTTGAGCATGGAATCAATGCAGTATTGAAATGCATCCGGATTTGCGAGGATGCTTGTTATGTCATAAAACAATATGCCAGGTTTTGGAAAACCCGGAACTTTGCGGATTGCATCGTCGAGGTTAAATCCATCGGCCTCGCTGTGGACCGCGCTGTCATTCACCATATGCCTTGCCTCTTTACCGCGGGGAATCATGGCGCGACCTTATAGAAGGTTGCGATGTAGTATACAGAATATGGCCTGAAATGTATATCACTTGAGCATCGCTCCCAGCAGGCCGAACACGAGGCTTAGGGCAGATGAGACCGCAATTTTTGTCCACATTTCACTGTCGGAGAGCGAGGTTGAAGATGACCACGGGGCATACGCCGAATCAAAACCATTGGAGACATATCTCGTTACGCTGATAACAATGCCGGTATAAAAATAGCTGAAGGGGAAAAGCCCGATCGAGAGGATGAGGGCGCGCCCGATCGTGCTCTCTTTGGAGTCCTTGTAGGAGAAGCTTGGGAGCGTCACCTGGGGGGTCGACGAGTCGGACTTCGTAGACGTTTCGGCCTGATTCTCTTCCCCGCCTGTACTTGTCTCCGAAGAAGACGTGGTCTCAGTGCTCTCCTGCGCCTCAGCGCGGTGCAGGGGAAAGCAGGTACCCGCAAGGAGGAGGAGAATGAGCATGGTGGCGCAGCTTCGCCTAAGCATTCCGGGCATCCCTTTCGCCAAAAATTGCAGTGCCGATTCTTACAAGCGTCGATCCTTCCCGTACCGCTATCTCAAAATCATTGCTCATGCCCATGGAGAGTCCGCCGAAATTGGAAAAATGGAAGCGATTTTCGACTTCTCTTTTGGCCGCAGCGAGCATTCTGAACGATCTTCGGATTACCGAGCTGTCCTGAGTAAAGGGCGCCATGGTCATAAGTCCGCAGAGTATGGCCCGCTCGGCCGCATGCGCGTCGACTGCAAGAAACTCAGCGTAGGCGTCACAGCCGCGCAGCAGCTCATCGAGATTCGGGAAACCCGCCTTTGAGTCTTCTCCGGTGTGAAGTTCCAGATAGAGGCGGAGAGGCTCAGGGCGTCCGCCAGCCCTCGTCAGTATTGCCGCAAGGGTATCGACGCTCTCTATGCCCTCTATCGCATCGAAAATCGTGAGGGCCTTGTTGATCTTGTTCTTCTGGAGCGTACCGATCATATGCAGGGAAGCATTCTCAAGGGAGGCGCGGATCGGAGGGTATTTCGCCTGGGCTTCCTGCACCCTGTTCTCGCCAAAAAACCTTATGCCGGCGAGATAGGCGGACCGCACGGCCTCTGCAGGATGAAATTTCGTCACTGCCATGAGCGAAACATCATCTGCCGACCTGCCCGCGGACTCTGCGGCCCGCGCGATGCGTTCCCTGACGCGCGCTATATTCTCTGCAATCACTGCTGGACTGTTCGGCATAATCAAACTCTATCAGCGAACGGCAATCTGGGCAAGATTCAGCGAACGATTACGAAAACCTTCAGAGTGCTGGTGTTGCCCGCATAATCGCTCACCTGCAGTTGCAGGTCGTGCTCGCCCCTTGCGAGCACAATCTGTCCGACACTATACGAGCCATCCGCTGCCAGAGTTTCCCGGGACGGCGCCGGGTTTTCCAAAAATGAGAGGCCGGCTTCAGTGCTCTTCGCGGCCATCAAAGAGCTGTCGACGACGCTTTTTCCGTCCAGGACAGCGAGGATCCGGTAAGGGGCAGAATACATGGGCGATCCCGGGATGATGGTGTCCAACGCGTCGATATATAGTCTGTAACTGCCCTGGGGGCAGGTAATCTTCCTGTCCTTTGCGGCCACTCCGGACAGGTCGATAAAAGCCGTGCCGCTGCCGTCGGACCTTGCCAATCTTGCGCTGCGTATGACGGGGGGCGTGCGGTCGTGGATCCAGGAGGCGAGAAAGATCGGGTTGACCCAGAGCGAACTTTTGGCATCGAAGAGCCGAAGGCCAAAATAATTCGGCGGATAGACGCCGGAGCCATTTCCCCCTGGAAGCGTCTCTCCTTTCTTCACGACGAGCTCGCTCTGAGCTGCCGACTGCCTGCGCTCTGCAGATTCGAGTGCCCGCTCCGCATCCAGGCCAGAAATAAGACTGACGTAGCTCTCCGGATGGAGGATCGCCAGCGCTCCTCCCAGCGGAAAGGAAAAAATCGTCTTCACCGGAGCATCGGCCTGAACATAGATGACCGTGCCGCTTGCGGGGACCTCGATGTCGGCAGTTGCCGACTCAAGCACAATGTCGCTTCTGGGTACCCGGCCATACAGGGAACCCATCTGTGGAGATTTCCCGGGCAATTGTGCGTTTGTGCGATCTCCCGGAAGGCTTCCGAAGCCGGATAGGTCCAGAACCTCCGGTATCTGAAAATCGAGGGCGCCCGGCATCGGCGCGGCGAGGCATACAAAGATCAAGGGAAGATACTTCATGCCCTTCATGGCCGCCACCCCTTCACAAGCTCAACCCCGTCCTTATAGACAATCGCAAGCCCGCCCTGCCCCCCTGAGATCGAGACGGCATCCGGGGCGACCCGCTCCAGAAGGCCATGCTTCAGGATAAGAATTCCGGTGCCGGGCGGATCGGAAGCCTGTATCTGCAAAACTGCGACCGTGGCGCCTCCCGTGGACTTAAGTGCAAAAAATTGTACATCCTCACCTTTGCCGGAAAGTTCCTCCTGTCCTGTATTCAACTCAATCTGCCTTATGTAGTTACCTTTTACATTGTAATACAGCAGCTGATTCCCGCGGGCGAGAATCACGTGCGAGTCATCCTCCGCAAAGGCCATGCTCGCCTGAAGCACTGCCTGCTGTCTGAGGCTCGACTCCGAAATTTTGGCATATGAAGATTCCGACTGCCTGTAGGTCTCGATTTTCTGGGGCGAAAGGCCCTTCAATACAACAACATACCTGCTGTCGCCGGAAACTGCGACGCCATACACGGTCCGGACCTCCTGAAAACCCGCCGGGGCAATGAAAACGAGTTTCCCCTGGGTGTCAAGAATATGCAGAGAACCGTCCAAAAGGCCCACGGCAATCACGCGGGAGGAGGCATCGAGCGCAGTGATGGGCATTGAGAATTCCTTCTCCCACACTATCGTCCCCTGTTCATCGATCCGCGCAATGCCCATTTGGTCACCGCGGACAAGAATTCTCCACAGAGCCTTGAACCATGGATATGCATATGCCGGGAGCGTCCGGCCCCGGCCGTCAGTTCCATGCAGCTGCAAATCTGTTGCGAGACTGTCATAGCTGATCCATCCCTGATCGTCGATCACTGCCCTTCCCTGATAGGGCAAGGCGTAGAGCCTGTCCGCAGCGGTGTCGACATACCCCAGCACTGAATCGCCGATGAACGACAGGACTCCATTTCGGGAAGACGGCAGGTCCGCCAAATCCCGAGCCTGAGAAAAGGGCAGGAATACGCTTTTCCCCGCCGCTCCTTCATGCCTCGCGCTGCGTACCGAAACAAGCGAAAAGAGTATCGCTGCCATGAAGAGGACAAGACCATAGGATCGCTTTCTCATCGTACATTGATGGTGCACGAGCGCGGCGAACGAGTCAAGGCAGCACAGAGCTTTTCCGGTTCGGCTTTATGGGATATATTGTTATGAGAGGATTGAGACTAGATGCAATCTGAATATGCTTCTCTGTTTAAGCGCGCCTGCAAAGCCTGTGAGCAGAGTTATGCTCCATACTCTCATTTTCGCGTCGGAGCCGCGCTGCTCTGCGAAGACGGCAGCATAATCACCGGCGTCAATGTTGAAAACCGGAGCTTTGGACTGACAATATGCGCCGAGCGCAACGCCATTGCGGCCGCGATAACTGCGGGCAAGACAAAGTTCAAGGCTCTTGTCATCGCAACACCCGATGCGGCCTATCCCGTCAGTCCCTGCGGGGCATGCCGGCAGGTGATATCCGAGTTCATGCCTGCATCCGCGCCAGTCATCTTCGGCAATACAGAAGATTCATATGTGACTTCAACCGTAGCGGAACTTATGCCGCACGATGCCCTGCACGACCTCTCTTCCGGCCACGCGCACGAAGGGCAGGGGCATTCATAAGAGCTCTTGGGAGTGAGACTGATTCAAAAGTTCGGCAGCATGCGTGCGGGAAACGTCGCTCTCCGAAGAGCCCGAGAGCATCCGTGCGATTTCGACTTCCCTCTCCTGACGCGACAGAGAGTGTAGAGACGTGTTCGTCCTCCCTCCGGAGACATGTTTGTCGACCTTGCACTGCTGGTCCGCCTGGGCAGCAATCGTGGCCAAGTGTGTCACGCAGAGGACCTGTCTGTATTGGCTCAACTGTTTCAGGTAATTTCCGACTGCGACGCCCACCTGCCCGCCGATGCCCGTATCGATCTCATCGAAGACCAGGGTCTCGACGACATCGTGGGCGGCAAGTACAGCCTTGAGCGCGAGGGCGAATCTGGAGAGCTCACCGCCGGAGGCGATGCGGGACAGAGGACGCTCAGGTTCGCCCGGGTTTGGCGCAATGTAGAATTCCACTTCATCGATGCCTTGAGATGTCGCCCTGTATGCGCCGTGTTCATCCATTGTCCTTGCGACGCGGAGGTTGACGTGCACATCGGGCATCCCCAGCTTCCGGATGATCTCTTCGATTGAAGATGACATCGAGACGGCGGCAGACAAGCGCTTCTCTGAAAGCTGAAGCGCTGCGCCGAGAGCTTTCTCCCTGAGGGATTTCACCTTCTGTTCGAGTTCGGCGGCATTCTCGTCTGCGTGGGCAAGTGTGTCCAGCGTCGTCAGGGCACGCTCATACCTGTCCAACACATCAGAGAGCCGGGGCCCGTACTTGCGCTTGAGCCTCTGAAGCTCGGCAAGCCTCTGCTCGATACTCTCGAGCCGGGCCGGATCGAAGCGGAGGTTGGCCTGGTATTCGTTTATCGATTCAGATACATCCTCAAGTTCATAGTATGCTGCGGACAGCCGTTCAGACAGGGAGGCCAGCCGACTGTCTATTGCCCTCGCATTTTCGATATCCGAGCGGATTCGTTTCAGAGCGTGCAGCACATCGGAGCTCTCGCCGGCTCCAAGCAGCCCTGCCGCCTCCGAAACCGCCCCGAACAGTTTTTCATGCTGGGAGAGTATCTTCTCTTCGGCCTCGAGCTGCTCATCTTCATCCGGTTTGGGTTTTACGGAGGCGATCTCTTTGGTCACGAATTCAAGATAATCCGCTTCCTGCGAGCGCTTGGCTTTCTGATCGAGGAGGTCCCGGTATTCCTGGAGCGCTTTTTTCCACTCGGTATAGGCACTCCCGTAGTTTTGAAGCTCCTGGCCCAGGCCGGCATACGCATCGAGCATATCGATGTGTGTCGCAGGGTCGATCAGTCGCTGATGCTCATGCTGACCATGAATATCGACGAGGTACTGGGTGAATTCGGCGAGCTCGGTCCTGGAGACCTGCCGGTCCTGGATCCAGGCGAGGCTCCTGCCGTTCTGTTTAAGGTTTCGACGGAGGAGTATGGCCTCTTCGGGAGCCCACTCGATGTCTTTCTCCCTGAGCCAGCCTTCAATCTCCTGAGTGTTGCGGGCAGAAAAGAGTCCGGAGACAGAGCATTCCGTGGCGCCTTCACGAATAATGGAGCTGTCCGCCCTCGCCCCCAGCAGAAAGCCAAGGGCGTCGACGATCAGCGATTTCCCTGCGCCCGTCTCGCCGGAGAACACCGTCATTCCGGCCGACAGCTCGAGGTCAATCTGTTCGATTATTGCGAAATTGCGCACCGAAAGCTGTTCAAGCATCGTTATCTCCCGACCAGCCCAATTTTGTCCTCAGTGCAGAGAAAAAGGCGTTTCCGGGAGGCACGATCAACAAGGCCTGCTTCTTATATTTTTCTATCTTGACCATATCGGCTTTCTGCAGGGAAACCGTCTCATGTCCATCCACAATCAAAATTGCGCCTGTCTTTTTTGTGTCGTCAACGGCAATCTCCACGGGGAGCGTGCCGGGGATGACCAGGGGCCTCGATGCCAGGGTGAATGGACAGATAGGATTGATGATGAGCGCGCTGATCTCGGGGTGAACGGCTGGTCCGCCAGCCGCGAGGTTGTAGGCGGTGGACCCTGTGGGTGTGGAGACGATGAGTCCATCTGCCCGATAATAGCCGAAGCACTCTTTGTTGACGTACAGGCACATTCTGATCATATGGGCACTGCCTTCGGAAGACACAACAATATCGTTTAAGGCGAGGCCTCTGTAGAGGAGATCCTTGCCCCGATAGGCCTGAACTTTCAGCATGAGCCGTCTGGATGCCTCTATTGCCCTGCTCTGCCAGCTATCAAAAGTGGCTGCCCATGTGTCCATTTTGTTGGCAGCAACAAAGCCGAGCGTGCCCAAATTTATCGGCAGAATGGGAATACCAAGCGGCCCCGCAAAGCTTGCTGCATACAGGAGCGTGCCGTCGCCTCCCAGGCTGACCATAAGGCCATAGCGGGAGAAATCGGGGTATTCTGAAATCGGACCGCGAAATGCAAGGATATCCGCCCGCCACTCCCGATCGCCCAACTGGGCCTGCACAATCTGCGCTGCATGACCGGCATCATCTTTATTGAGATTTGCAAATATGAGGGCGGACCTGCTTTCAGACATAATCATCTCCTATGGCAATGTCGCTATTATTTTGCCAATTTGGTCGACTTGCTGATTTGAAAGTTTATGATGCATAGGGAAGAGGACACACCTCAGGGCAATCGAGCGCGCAGAGGGAAACACCGTTTCGGAATTCTCCTCCATCACCGCCGGGCTCGAGGCGAAGGCGAGCTCCGCCTGCACTCCATGCTTTTCCGCGTAATCCATGATTTCCTTTGCACTTGTCTCAGAAAAAACCGGAAAGGCATAGCCGGGCCACAGTTCCGGCTCCTCAATCTGCAAACCTGCATGTCGAGTGCGCGCAAGCTGAGCCTGCAATATCTCCCGGATCGCCCTCCTGCGCTCCAACATCGAAGAATAGCCCTTGAGCTGCGACAGGCCCAAGGCGGCATTGTAATCCGTCATCTTTAACTCTGAAGGCAGCATCTCGTCGAGCGCGCGCAGTATCTGGGCATCTCTCTTGCCCTTGGCGCAGAGCAATGCCCCTCCTCCCGTCGCTATGGGAGAATCGGCTTCCAGGCCCCAGACCGAAAAATATGCGAAGGGAAGATTGGTCTTGGCCTGGCTGCCGTTTCCCAATGTCTGGGAGATGTCCTCAATGACGGGAACAGCGATTTTCTCCAGCAGGGATGGGGGAGGGAGCTTTCCCAGGGCGTCGAACAGGATGATCGCAGAAGGGTCGGCGCGCTGGACGCTCTCGCTGGAAGGATGGAGGGTCTTTTCTTCTACATCGAGTATTGTCGGGGCAAATCCGGCATCTTCCACAGCGGCTTTGTGCCAGGAGGGGGCCAGGGCAGAAATAGCTACTCTGGCGCCTGCACCCAATCCACAGATCTTGAGGGCTTTGAGCAGCGCATAATAGGGGCTCCTCAAGGCGATGGCGTATTCAAACTGGAATTGTTCCCTGATAGCCTTCTCAAAACGGTCGCTGAAGACCTCATCGACGACCGCGTCCTCGACCATTCTGCTCAAAACGAGATCCATATCTTTGCGGGTAATATAAGAGGAAAAAACAGATATCATTGATTTATAGTATCATTTTGATGTTCTGGGGGCAAGGCGTGGTGTATAAAAAAACCTGGCGACGACCTACTCTTCCACCGAATGGCAGTACCATCGGCGTTGGAGGGCTTAACTTCCGTGTTCGGAATGGGAACGGGTGTGGCCCCTCCACAATAGTCACCAGGTTATAATTCACTATGCGCTCAACCAAGGGCGTCATGTGCGCCCTTGCGGGAATCGCT
>Ga0228535_1002273_pt1 | contig 19647 bp, 17 predicted proteins | sample SJ1metagenome_FD_168457 | JGI IMG/M metagenome (GOLD analysis project Ga0228535, IMG submission 168457) | Enriched culture of PCE-dechlorinating microbial communities from Ithaca, New York, USA - SJ1 | ecosystem: Engineered > Modeled > Simulated communities (microbial... > Unclassified | place... | reverse complement strand
GGCCTGCCCTCGAACCGGCCCCCCCGAAATTCCACGGGACAATGGCCGCAGTGAGGGAGGCCGCTTTCCTCGCCCCCGGAGAACCGGCACCCCTCCTGGAGATTCCAGAGTTTTCCGTTGCGCCTGGAGAAGCCGCATTCCTTGAAGGGGGCAACGGGAGCGGAAAATCCACCCTGGCCTCCATGCTCTCCGGGGCCGTGCCGGAGCACAGGAGCGGCTCCATCGCCGGAGAAGTCCGGGTGCTCGGGGAAAACGTGACAGCGAGGAGCTGCCTCGCCTGGTCGCCGGACGTGCAGGCCGTGCAGCAGAACCCTGTCCTCTCCCTCTCAGGATGCACCTTCACGGTCCGGGAGGAAGTGGCTTTCGGTCCGGAAAACCTGGCGGTCCCTCCGGCGGAAATCCGCGCCCGGGTGGAACGGGCCCTCGATCTCGCGGGCATCGCCCACCTCGGCGACCGGAACCCGGCGTGCCTCTCGGGCGGGGAAGCCCAGAAGCTGGCCCTCGCCTCTGCTCTTGCCATGAACCCCCGGCTGCTGGTTCTCGACGAGGCTTTTTCCCGGATCCATCCCGCCGACCGGCACTCCCTCGCCTCCGTTCTCCGCCGGCAGGCCCTGGAAACGGGCTCGGCCCTGGTGGTCCTCGAAAAGCCGGGGAACACCTCTTCACCGTGGTTTCCACCGGGAGGGCATTTCCGGGACGGCCGTCTGCTCCCCGGGCTCTCGCCTGTTTTGGTCAAGCGTCAGTCATCAGGCCCTTCCCTTTCCCCCCGACAGAGGGACGACCGGCCGGTGCTGGTCATCGACGATCTTTCCTTCCGGTGGAAGGGGGAATCCTCTCCCCTCCTCCGGTCGGTGACCGCCGTCCTCCGCCCGGGAGAGCGGGCCGCCCTCACGGGACCGAACGGCGCCGGAAAATCAACCCTTATGCGTCTCTGCGCGGGACTTCTCGAGCCTGAAAACGGAGCGGTCCTGCTGGGAGGTGTTTCCGTGGGCTCCATGGCTCCCGGAGAACGGGCCGCCCGGATAGGCTTTCTCTTCCAGGACGCCGAACGGCAGATCTTTCACTCCACCGTGGCCGGGGAAGTGCTCTTTTCCCTCAGGAAGTCTCCCCTGTCACCGGACGAGCGCGTGGAATGTATGCGGCAGGCCCTCTCTGCGACGGGGCTCTCCGGGAAGGAGGAGAAGCACCCCCTCGACCTGAACGCCGCCGAGCGGAGGATGGTCGCGGTGGCCTCCCTTTCAGTCCGGGAGGGGGATCTCCTGCTGCTGGACGAGCCCACCAGGGAATTCGACCCCGGATGGCAGGCCCGGTTCGAGGAGTGGATGCTCTCCCGCCGGGAGGCCATCGTGGCGGTCAGCCACGATCCCGAATTCACCGGACGGCTTTTTCCTGCCGCCTGGAGCCTGGACAGCGGATGCCTCACAACCTGATTTTCCCGTTCCGCTTTTACCTGCATAGATTACTTATTTTGTAGGAATTCCCCTGCGTCCGCTGGCATTCCATACCCATGATGGTATATAATTTTTCCCGGGAAAGTTTATTTCATCGAACATCATTGCCGAGGAGGGACCACCCATGGGCAAATATGTGTTTTCAGTACCCGACATGTCCTGCGGCCACTGCAAAATGAGAATAACGAAGGCTCTCGAGGAAGCGGGGTTTTCCGGTTTTGACGTTGCGCTGGAGACGAAGACCGTGACCGTCGAGGCCGCCGACAGCGAGGCCGTTCGTGCCGCCATCGATGAAGCGGGCTATGACGCAGTCCTGAAGCAGTAGCCGGACCGGTTCGACGGGCATCAGACCCCCTTTCTTCGCGGAAAGGGGCTTTTCATTTTTTCGGAGGTCATCATGAACGAAACGAAAGAGCAGCAGTTCAAGACGAGCCTCACCGTCACGGGGATGACCTGCGCCACCTGCTCCCGCATGGTGGAGCGCTCCCTGAAGAAAGTGGACGGCGTGGTCTTCGCGGCGGTGAACCTGGCCACCGAAACGGCCTTCGTGGTATCTGACCGGGAAATTCCCCGGGAAATACTCGAGACGGCCGTGAAAAACGCGGGGTATTCCGTGTCGGACGAGCGGCCCGAGGACCTGGAGAAAACCCGGTACAGGAGGATACGGAAGAACGTGGCCGTGTCGTGGCTGGCGACGGCCCCTCTCATGGCCCTCATGGCGCTCCACATGCTGGGCCGCCATGTTCCCTTCTACCATCCCCTGGAGTTCCTGGGCGGGGCCGTGGCGATCTTCCTGGCGGGAAGGGACTCCCTGAAGGGGGCGTGGATCGCCCTCACCCATTTCCACGCCAACATGGACGTTCTCGTGGTGGCCGGCTCGACTGCGGCGTGGGCCACCAGCGCCCTCGCCTATTTCGGCCTTCCCGTGGCCTCCTTCGGAGCCGTGGGAGCCATGATCATGGCCCTTCACCTCACGGGGAGGTACATCGAGTCCCATCTCCGGGACAAGGCGTCCAAGGAGATACGCTCCCTCCTGTCCATCCAGGCCCGGGAGGCCCGGGTGCTTGAGGAGGACGGCCGGGAACTTATGATCCCCATCGAGGCCGTGAAGGAGGAAATGGTGCTCCTGGTGAAGCCCGGGGAGCGCATTCCCGCCGACGGCGCCGTAACTGAGGGAGCCACGTCGGTGGACGAGTCCATGATCACCGGCGAATCCCTTCCCGTGGCCAAGGGAAGCGGAGATGATGTCACCGGCGGGTCGCTGAACCTCACCGGCCCCTTCCGGATGAAAACCACCCGTGTGGGAGAGGACAGCTTCCTGGCGAAGATGGTTTCCCTCATCCAGGAGGCCCAGGGGGCCAAGGTACCCATCCAGGCCTTCGCCGACCGGGTGACCAACTACTTCGTTCCCGGCGTGGCGGTCCTGGCCCTGGTGAGCGCTTTCTTCTGGTACCGGGGAGCGGAGCGGTTCGGCTCCTTCCTCGACGGCGCCGGGCAGTGGATCCCCTGGGTGACCTCCGTGCGGGACCCTCTCTCCCTGGCGGTGTTCGCCTTCATCACCACCATCGTCATCGCCTGCCCGTGCGCCCTGGGGCTCGCCACGCCCATGGCCCTCATCACCGGCACGGGGGCCGCGTCCCGCAAGGGGCTCATCATCCGCAACGCCGAGGCCATCCAGACCGCCCGGGACGTGTCGGTGGTGGTCCTGGACAAGACCGGCACCATCACCGAGGGAAGTCCCTCCGTGGTCGAGACCGACCTTTCGGCAGAGGACCTGGCGGCGGCGGCGTCCGTGGAGGCCTTCTCCAACCACCCCCTGGCGAAAGCCATCGCTTCGTCCTCCGCTGAGCGGCGTCCCGTCGCCGGCGTGGAGGAAATCACCGGCGAGGGTGTCCGGGGTGTGGTGGACGGGGTGGAATACTTCGTCGGGAAACCCGGGGACCCGTCACGGTACGACGGGCATCTCTCCCTGGGCCGGACCGTGGTGGAAGTCCGGCGGGGGGGAGCGCTCGCAGGCTTTCTTGCCGTGGAGGACCCCCTCCGGGAGGACGCGGTGGAGGGCGTGAAGCGTCTTTCGGAAATGGGCATCACCTGCGTCATGGCCACTGGGGACAACGAAAAGACCGCCCGGGCGGTGGCGGCCCGGGTGGGGATCGTCGAGGTCCACGCGGGGGTCCGCCCCGACGGCAAGCTGGACCTTGTGCGGCAGCTCCAGGCCCGGGGGGGCAAGGTCCTCATGACCGGCGACGGAATGAACGACGCCGCGGCCCTCAAGGGAGCAGACATCGGCGTGGCCGTGGGGTCGGGCACCGACCTGGCCATCGACAGCGCCGACATCGTCATCGTCAAAGGAGGCATCTCCCGGCTGGCCGACGCCGTGGCCATTTCACGGAAGACCTTCACGGTGATCCGGCAGAACCTCTTCTGGGCCTTCGCCTATAACGTGGTGGCCATTCCCCTGGCCATGGCGGCCCTGCTCCATCCCGTCATCGCCGAGGGAGCCATGGCCTTCAGCTCCATCTCGGTGATCCTGAACTCCATGCGGGTGAAGTGAACCGGAAAACTCCGAAAACAAAGAAGCCCGGAAGTCCCCTGGCGGGAGATTTCCGGGCTTCTTGTTCCGGCTACTTCATGGCCGACATGGGAACGTGGTCCATGTCGGTGAATTCCTGGTTCTCCCCCGCCATGCTCCAGATGAAGCTGTAGCTGGAGGTCCCCGCCGCGCTGTGGATGGACCAGCTCGGGTTGATGACCGCCTCCTCGTTCCGGACGACGATGTGGCGGGTTTCCTCCGGCTGGCCGAAGATGTGGAACGTCACGCCGTCCTTGGGGATGTCGAAGTAGAAGTAGACTTCCATCCTCCGGTCGTGGGTGTGGCACGGCATGGTGTTCCAGACGCTGCCGGCTTCAAGCTGGGTGAGCCCCATCATGAGCTGGCACGTGGCGCACACCTCGGGGTGGATGTACTGGTTGATGGTTCGGACGTTGGCTTTTTCCGGGTCCCCCGTTTTTACCTTTTTCGCCTTTTCGATGTCGATGTAGCAGTTGGGGTGGGAGGTGTGGGCGGGGGCGCTGCTGAAGTAAAAATGGGCATGGTCGTCGTGGTTTTCGCTCTCGAAGATGATGCTTCTGTTTCCTGCCCCCAGGTAGAGGCCGTCCAGCTTCTTGAGGAGGAACCGCTCTCCGTCGGCGATGACCGTTCCCGGTGCCCCAACGTTGATGATCCCCATCTCACGTCTTTGGAGAAAAAACTCCGTCCCGATCTCCCTGCCGCATTCCAGCGACAGGGGTATGGTCGGGCATGCCCCGCCGGTGATGATGCGGTCGATGTGGCTGTAGACCATCCTGATCTCCTCGGGAATAAGCAGACGGCTGATGAGGAAGTCATTCCGCAGCCGATCGGTATCGTAGTGCCTGAAATCGTTCGGGTTCGCTCCGTACCGGACGTCAAGTTTCACAACGAGTCCCTCCTTCTTTTTTCGGAGGCTCCTGACACTTCCCCGGATCCGGAAGCTGCCGGGGAAAACAGCTCCTCCCCTGTTTGAAGTATGGCTGTTTCGTTCAGGATAACGAATTGCCATTTCGTTTAAAACTAATTATACCTCTGTATTTTTGAATTTTGCAATGCTCGAGCCCGGAACCGTCCGGGGGAGCTCCTTGCCCGTGCTTCCCGGCAATGGGCGTACGGGCAGAAAAAAAGCCCGGAAGCCCCCTTCAGAGGGGCGTACGGGCTTTTTTGTCTTTGATCAGCAGCTAACAGCTGCCGGAGCAGCCGGCTCACCCGCCGCCGCAGCTTCCGCTCCGGAGGCGTTCGATGGCCGGAAGAAACACGTCAAGAATGGGCTGCAGATGTTCCGTTCCCGCTTCGCCTTCCTCGAGACCGAGATGCTCCATGAGATCCTCGGCTGTGTCGACGCCGTTGGCTGCGGCATTGACCACATCCCTGAGGGTGATGTTCTTGCTCTCCACCACCATGGTGTCGGCAGGCTGTCTTCCCCAATCCATGAGTTATTCCTCCTTCCGTTCGAAAATCGGCCCTTGTTCCGAAAAAGGGTCCTCCGGAAGAAAAGCCGGAGGTATTATACCCTATTTCGGTATTTCCGCCATCGGTTCTTTTTCTTCCCCGGAATTCACTTTTTCCTGCGGGGGGGCGAGGTTGGGCGTCGCATTTGCTGACGGCGGCATTTCCAGAAAAAACAAATCCTTTGAGCGGAAAAAAAGCGACAGCTCCGAAATGATGTGTTCTTTGGAATACTGGCCGTGTTTTCTGAAGGCACATTCCCATACGATGGCCACGCGCCATCCCATTTCGTTCAGCAGGAGGAAGTTCTACCGGTCCCGTTCCCTGTTTTTCTCCAGTTTGCTTTTCCGCCATTCCCGCCGTGTTTCCGGAAGGCTTCCCCTTTTACAGTCATGAAGATGCCAGAAGCATTTTTGAACGAAAATGACAGTCCGGAATTTCGGCAGAACGATGTCGGGGGTTCCCGGAAGGTTTCTTCCGTGCAGGCGGAACCGGGAATCCTTTCCTGAAGAGGAGCTTTCCGAGCAAAACTTCCGGCTTCGTGTCCTTGGAGCGGACACGGCTCATATTCCGTCTTCGGTCCTCTTCCGAAAGGGTGTTCACGGTGGTTCAGACTGCCAGGTCCAGGGGCAGGTCGCTGATATCCTTCAGCCGGTTTCCTTCGATCATGGTGCGGATGAGCTCCGAAGAATCTTCCGAGCCGATGCGCTCTATCGCTTCTTTCAGTTCCGTGAGCGCGAAATGATAGACGCAGTCAACGTCCCCTGTTCCAAGGGCGATGGAGGCGATGCGGCTCGGCATGGGTTCCGCCGTAACCGCCACAATATGGGGTAGATGCCCCTTCCTGTTGCGGATGAGGTTTAAAGCCTCCGTCCTCGAATTCTGGCTCCGGTCGCTCCTGAGGGTCCATTTGCACGAAACGCTGGCGTGAAGAATGGAGCCTCCGCCGTTGACCTGCCTGAGAACCGTTCTGCCTGCGGATTCGCCGTCCACGATAGGGGCTTCCCGGTTGATCTCGTCATCCTCCTCCGGTTCCCGGAATATAACGATGTCGGGCTTGATGATGTAGTTCCCCCCCAAGGCGGTGGCAAGCTCCGGATGCAGCGCCGCCAGGTATTCCAGCTCGAGAAGGTGTTTATACTGCTCAAATCCCGCGATGGAAAGGTTCCTGGAAAAAACCCATTTTCCCGGGCGGAGATGGGTTATTTTCACAAAACAGTCCCTGAGAAACGAAAGGCATACATCCTCGAAAACCAGCCCTGCCGTTTGAGCCGTCAGGGGGCCGGTTCCGGCCTTTCCCTTCAGAAGAAGGAGCATTTCCCTGGCTATGGACGAACTGAGAACGCTTGAGCCGTCCGCAAAATTGGGAACGCCTCTTTCGTTTACCCGGATGAGTCCGGCCAACATATGAAGATGGAGTTGTTTTCTCGCCTGTGTGAAAAAACCTTCCATCACGAAACCCTCCGTTTTTTTCCGGTTTCTTCGAACAATTTTCGAAGAGCGGTCCTGACCTGCATCGCTACGGCGGAAGCCAGGCGGGGAGGGACGGCGTTGCCGATCTGCCGGGCGATTTCCGTCTTGCTTCCCCGGAAAACGAAATCATCGGGGAATCCCATGAGGCGGGCGGCTTCCCTGTGGGTTATGGGACGATGGTCTTCGGGATGGAGATAGCGCCCTTTTTCGGGCTTGAAAAATTCGGTCCGGATAGTGACCGAAGGCCTGTCCCACCACAGGCGGCCGAAAAGATCCGTGCCTCCGGACGTTTTCTTCCGCCAGCATTCAGGAAGAAGGTGGGGTGCGTTGTTTTGAAGGTCGAACCTGTTTCCGCCCGGAGGGACGGCCCTGTACCGTTCGAGGCTCATGGCGGTGGGGTTTCTTCCGAAATGCAGATCGAGAGGCGGCGGCTCATCCCGTATTTCTGTTCCGACCGGCTCGGGGAGGTCGCCTATTGCCTCGCGGACCGTCCGCCATCTGCCCGAATGAGTCGGCTCCGGCAAAGGAATCCCGAAGGGAAAGAGGTCGGTTTTCGCGCCTATGGTGACCGTTCTCTTCCTGACTTGCGGGGTCCCGTAATCAGCGGCGTTCAGCACGGCCGCATGGAGAAGGAAGCCGTTTTGTTCAGCCCGGCTGTTTATTTCCGCCATCTCCGGAGATCGAAGCAGTTCAGCCACATTTTCCATGACGAAGACCGACGCGCCGCTCCGGAATACAACCTCGAGAAAGGGCTCCCACAACGCCCTTCTCGGGTCTCCGCTGCGGTCTTTGTTCAGAAGGCTGAAACCCTGGCAGGGAGGCCCTCCTATCACCACGTCGGCCGCCGGGAGAGGTGTACCGGAAAGAAGAAACTGTTCAATATCCATGACCACATGGGTTCCGCCGAAATTGGCGGAGTGGGTCACCATGGCCGCATGATCAAAATCAAGAGAGAAAACGCAGGAGAAATCTCCGCAGAAACGGGAATCGGTAAATCCGAGGGTCATTCCTCCAGCCCCCGCGAAAAGGTCAATAAGCCGGAAAATGGGCTTCCCCTCCTTTTCATGAGCTTTTCTCTGTCTATTGTAAACGCTCCCGTCTTTTTTTACACGCCGTTTTGTTCTATTGTTCCCTCCCCGAGGGACGGTAGAAAGGAATTCCCGACTGCCCAGCCATGTCCGTTCCCCTGGTGACGGAATTTTCGGGTAGCCGGACGGTTGTTGCGGGATCCGTGTTCCCGGCGGAAATACAGGTTATGGGCTCCTTCTTTCCCTTCGAAGACCTGCCGAAGTGCCCCTCACTTCCCCTGCAGCAGGGACAGGATGGTGTCCATGTCCTTGTCTCCCCGGCCGGACAGGTTCGCCAGAACGATGTGGTCTTTCGGCAGGCTGCCCGCCGACCGGTAGACGTGGGCGAGGGCGTGGGAGCTTTCGAGGGCCGGGATGATCCCTTCCAGCCTGCATGTCCGCAGGAAGGCGTCCACGGCCTCGTCGTCGGTGGCGGAGACGTAGGACGCCCTGCCCGTTTCGGCGAGGTGGCTGTGTTCCGGACCCACGCCGGGGTAGTCGAGGCCTGCGGAGATGGAGTAGGCCGGCTGGACTTCGCCGTTTTCATCGTAGAGGACGTAGGAGTAGGAGCCGTGGAGCACGCCGGGCTTTCCCTTCGTGAGTGTCGCGGCGTGGAATTCGGAGCCCACGCCCTTCCCTGCGGCCTCCACCCCCACCAGGGCCACTCCGGGGTGTTCCACGAAGGCATGGAAGATCCCCATGGCGTTGCTTCCGCCGCCTACGCAAGCCACCACCTGGTCGGGAAGACGCCCCTCCTTTTCGAGAATCTGGGCCTTCGCCTCCTCGCCGATGATCTTCTGGAATTCCCGCACCATGAGGGGGTACGGGTGGGGGCCCACCACGGAACCGAGGAGGTAGAAAGACTCCCCCGCCTCCCCGACCCAGGCGGCGATGGCCTCGTCCACGGCGTCGGCAAGGGTGCGGGTGCCCGAGGTGACGGGGACCACTTCCGCTCCCAGGAGCTTCATCCGGGCCACGTTGGGGGCCTGGCGGCGCACATCCTCCTCGCCCATGTAGACCACGCACTCCAAGTCGAAAAGAGCCGCGGCTGTGGCGGTGGCCACACCGTGCATCCCCGCTCCGGTCTCGGCGATGACCCGCTTCTTCCCCATGCGCTTCGCGAGAAGGGCCTGCCCCAGGACGTTGTTGATCTTGTGGGCCCCGGTGTGGTTCAGGTCCTCCCGCTTGAGGTACACCTTCGCCCCTCCCAGCGCTTTGGTGATGCGGGAAGCGAAATACAGGGGGGAGGGCCGCCCCACGTAGTCCCGCAGCAGGTGGGTCATTTCTTCAGCGAAAGACGGGTCCTCCCGGCTCGCGAGATAGGCTTCCTCCAGTTCGCCCAGGGCGGAAAGAAGGACTTCCGGAACGTGCTGTCCCCCGAAAGGGCCGAAGGTCATGGATACCTTTTTCATGGCAGATCTCTCCTTTTTGTATGCGGAATTTGAACTTCTATCGCTGAAAGGGCGTCAAGGCCGTTCCGGGAGTAGCCTTTGCCCCCGACGCTTTCTGTTCTTATCTCACCGCCCCCCGGAGGGAGCGGAGAAAGGGGATGGCCTTCGACCGGATCCTTTCCCTGTCGGTTCCGCAGGGCTCGAGAAGGGAGATAAGGGCGCTTCCCACCACCACACCGTCCGCCGCTTCGGCGGCCAGGGCCGCCTTTTCGGGGGTGCTCACGCCGAATCCCAGGGCCAGGGGCAGGGAGGTGTACGAGCGGATTTTGTTGATGTACTCCTTCGGGGACCCTCCCGTCCTTCCGCTTTCCCCGGTGACGCCCAGGCGGGAGACGCAGTAGATGAACCCGGAGGCCCGTTCGCAGATGCCCCGCAGGCGTTCGGCGGGGGTGTTGGGGGTGACCATGAGGATGAAATCCACCCCCCGCTCCCGGAGAAGGGCAGCGAGGTGCTCTCCCTGGTGGAAGGGCAGGTCGGGGATGATGACCCCCGACACTCCCGCCCCTGCGGTGTCGGCGGCGAACTTCTCCTGGCCGTAGGCGAGGACGGAGTTCATGTACCCCATGAGCACCCGGGGGGCGGAGATTTCGTCCCGGAGGTCCTTCAGCATGCCGAGGATCTTCTTCAGGGTGGTCCCTCCCGCGAGAGCCCTCTGGGACGCCTGCTGGATCACTGGGCCGTCCGCCAGGGGATCGGAGAAAGGGATGCCCACTTCCAGCACGTCCGCACCTTCTGTATCCAGGAGCTTCAGCAGGTACGCCGTTGTGTCGAGATCGGGATCGCCGGCGGCAATGTAGGTGACAAGCGCTTTTTTGCCTTCGAAGGCCGAGCTGAGGGTTTTCATGACCGTTCCTCCTTTGACTGCAGGGACAGGATGGTGTCCATGTCCTTGTCTCCCCGGCCGGACAGGTTCACCAGCACGATTTGTTCCTTCGGCAGGCTGCCCGCCGACCGGTAGACGTGGGCGAGGGCGTGGGAGCTTTCCAGGGCCGGGATGATTCCCTCCAGGCGGCAGGTGCGCCGGAAGGCGTCCACCGCCTCGTCGTCGGTGGCGGAGACGTAGGACGCCCGTCCCGTTTCGGCGAGGTGGCTGTGCTCGGGGCCCACGCCGGGATAGTCGAGCCCGGCGGAGATGGAGTGGGCCGGCTGGATCTGGCCGTCCCCGTCGCAGAGGACGTAGGAGTAGGAGCCGTGGAGCACTCCGGGTTTTCCCGCCGAGATGGTGGCGGCGTGGAGGCCCGTCTCCACTCCCCGTCCGGCGGCCTCCACTCCAACCAGGGCCACTTCGGGATGGTCCACGAAGGCATGGAAGATGCCCATGGCGTTGCTTCCGCCGCCCACGCAGGCCACCACCTGGTCGGGAAGGCGCCCCTCCTTTTCGAGAATCTGGGCCTTGGCTTCCTCGCCGATGATTTTCTGGAAGTCCCTCACCATGAGGGGGTAGGGATGGGGGCCCATGACCGAGCCGATGACGTAGAAAGAGTCTTCCACGTTGGTAACCCAGTCGCGGATGGCTTCGTTCACCGCGTCCTTGAGGGTCCGGGTTCCCGAGGTGACGGAGACCACCTTCGCGCCGAGCAGGTCCATCCGGGCCACGTTGGCGACCTGGCGGTGCACGTCCTCTTCGCCCATGTAGACCACGCACTCGAGGCCGAAGAGGGCCGCGGCGGTGGCGGTGGCTACGCCGTGCATTCCCGCTCCCGTTTCGGCGATGATGCGCCTCTTGCCCATCCGGCGGGCGAGGAGCACCTGTCCCAGGGCGTTGTTGATCTTGTGGGCCCCGGTGTGGTTCAGGTCCTCCCGCTTGAGGTACACCTTCGCTCCCCCGAGGGATTCGGTGATGCGGGGGGCGAAGTAGAGGGGCGACGGCCTGCCCACGTAATCCCGCAGCAGGGGGGCCATCTCGGCGGAGAAGGATGGGTCCCCGAGGCTGGCGAGATAAGCCTCCTCCAGTTCGTCGAGGGCGGGGACGAGCGTTTCGGGAACGTACTGCCCCCCGAAGGGGCCGAAGTACATGGATGTTTTCATTGATGGTTTCTCCTTTCGGAATGGTCGAATTCTTTTACGGCGGCCAGGGCGGAGGCCATTTTTCCGCTGTCCTTCACACCCGGGGCGGACTCTACGCCGCTGTTCAGGTCCACGCCGAAGGGGCGGACGGCTTCCAGGGCGAAGGGGAGGTTCTCCGGGCCAAGGCCCCCGGCGAGGAGAAAGGGCCTGGCGAAGGTCCTTCCGGCCAGGAGGAAGTGGTCGAAGGGCTCTCCGGCGGTATACGTTTTCTTTCTGCTGTCCAGCAGGAAGAGCCCGGCATGGCCGTACCTGCCCGTTTTCTCCAGGTCTTCGCCAGTCTCCACGGAAAAGGCCTTGATGGTCCCGAGGGACCTTCCCGAGAGCAGCGAAGGGTCCTCGGAGCCGTGGAACTGGATGGTGTCGAAGGCACCGCAGCGTTCCACCTTGAGCACCTCGTCGGGCCCGGGGTCCATCATCACGGCCACCCGGCAGACCGGGGGAGGGACCGCCGACGCCAGCTCCGCCGCAGCCTCGAGAGAGAGCCGCCGCGGGCTCCCCGGAACCAGGATGAAGCCAAGGGCCGAGGCGCCGAGTTCGACGGCCCTCTCCACGTCCTCTCTCCGGGTCATGCCGCAGATCTTCACGTAGGTCATGCCGCCCGGACGCTCCTTTTCTTCCGGAATGACCGTATGAGAGCGGAGGGGTCGCCGGACCTCATGAGGGCCTCCCCCACCAGGATGGCGTCCACCCCTGTTCCGGCCAGGAAGGCTGCGTCCTCCTCCGTTCGCACGCCGCTTTCGGAGACGATGATCCGGCTCCCGGTCCCTTCCCGCTGCCGGTAGGTTTCCATAAGGCGCTCCGTGGTGCGGATGTCCACGGTGAAGTCGTCGAGGTTCCTGTTGTTGATGCCGATGATCTCCGCTTCCGTGTCCAGGACGGACCGGAGTTCCTCGTCGGTGTGGACTTCCGCGATGACCTCCATGCCCAGGGAACAGGCCAGGGACAGGAGTTCCCCGAAGCGCTTCCTCTCCAGGGCGGCGGCGATGAGCAGCAGAGCGTCGGCGCCGAGGAAGAGGCTTTCGTAGACCTGCACCTCCGTGAGGATGAAGTCCTTCCTGAGGAGGGGGAGGGCTGTCCGGGGGCGGAGGGACCGGAAATCGTCGGCGCTGCCCCCGAAGAAGGAGTTGTCGGTGAGGATGGAGACGGCGTCGGCTCCGCCCTGTTCGTAGAGCCGGAGCTGCTTCAGGGAATCCACCGACCCGTTGATGATCCCCCTGCTGGGGGAGGCACGCTTGATCTCGCCGATGACCGAGAGCCCGCCGCGCCGAAGGGCCTCGGACATCCGCCTTGACGGCCTCGTCATCTCCGCCGTTTCCTCGAGCTTCTGCTTCAGTATGCGGTCCAGAATCATGGTGCTCTCCTCCTTTCAGGCGGACCGGCGGACCGGTTCCGCGAAGGTCCTGACCTTCTCCAGCACCGATGCCGCCCTGCCGGAGTCGATGCTCTCCGCCGCGAGGGCGGTTCCTTCCTTCCAGCTTTTCGCCCGCCCCGCCGCGAGGAAGACCGCCGCGGCGTTGAAGACCACGGCGTCCCTGGGGGCCCCCCGCTTTCCGGCCAGCACGTCCTCGATGAGGGCGGCGTTTTCCGGGGCTGACCCTCCGGCGAGTTCTTCGTTCCCCCGCAGGGGCAGTCCCCCGTCGGCGGGTGAGACCGACTCCTCCCGGATGCCTTCGGCGGAGAAGAAGACCACCCGGTTCGGCCCGGCCAGGGACAGCTCGTCGAAGCCCCCGTGGCCGGAGATCACCATGCCCTGCCGCCCTAGGGACCGGAGAACGTCGGCGACCAGGGAAAGGAGGGCTGCGTCGAAGACCCCCATGACCTGGTGGGTAAGGGGGGCGGGGTTGATCAGGGGACCGAGGATGTTGAACAGGGTCCGCACGCCGAGGCTTTTCCGGATCTCCGCCACGTTCCCCATCACGGGGTGGAAGTGGGGGGCGAAGAGGAGGACCAGCCCCGCCGCGTCGAGGCACGCCGCCGCCCGCTCCGGGGAGGAGGGAAGGGCCGCTCCCAGGGCCTCGGCCACGTCGGCGCTGCCGCATCTGCTGGAGACGGACCGGTTGCCGTGCTTCGCCATGGGGATTCCCCCTCCGGCCGCCACGAAGGCCGCCGCGGTGGAGATGTTGAAGGAACCCGCGCAGTCTCCCCCCGTGCCGCAGTTGTCGGCCAGGAGCCCCGGCCGGGCGGGGACGGCCCGGGCTTTCCGCAGGAGCACCCGCGCAGCTCCCCCGATCTCGGCCGGGGTTTCGCCCCGGGCCCGAAGGGCCGCGAGAAAAGCCGCCACCTGGACGGGGGGAACGGTACCCGCCATGACCAGATCCATGGCCTCCTCCATTTCAGTGCTCCCGAGACGATGTTTTTCCATAACCCGTGAAAGATACGGTGCGAACATGATGCTCCCTCCTTCGAATAAAAAAAGGCGGGGGAGAGAAACCTGTCCGGCTCCTCTCCCCCGCCCGGGGTACAAAAAGGGCCGTGAAAGAAGATCCCTTGTGGGACCTGCCTCCACGGCCGTAAAGTGCGCGCTTTTTATTGGTTCGCGAGCTTTATGGTCACCGGCGGCAGGCTATTTGGCCCGCCACCACCAGTTTTGGTTGAGTGTGTTCCGTATCATGACAAATGCCTCCCGGAAACGAATTGGGGAGAAGATACCACGGTTATGCCCGATCTGTCAACAGGTTAATTTTCTCCTGTTAATTTTCTCCTCCCTTTTCGGGCCGCCTTTCCGAGGACCGACCGTATTGCCTCGGCGGACCGGAAAATGTCGTCGTCGGAGGTTGCCCAGTTCGACACCGAGATGCGCATGGCGGCCATTCCCTTCCAGACGCTTCCCCCTGCCCAGCAGGTGCCTTCTTCCTGGACTGCCGCCGTGACCGTGCGGGTGAAGGCGTCATCGTCGGCATCCTGACGGGAAAACCGTACGAGGACCTGGTTGAGCACAACATTGTTGAGAATGCTCACCATGGGATCCTTCGACAGGAGCGAAGCCATGAGGCGGGCCTGACGGCAGTTCCGCTCCACCATCTCCCGCACCCCTTTCCTTCCCAGGCTTTTCAGCCCGCAGTACAGGGGAAAACCCCGTGTCCTCCTTGAGGACTCCGGGACCCACTGGGAGGGATCGCGCAGCTCTCCCTCTCCCGCGATATAGTAGGGGGCGTTGAGGGCCATGGATGCCCTGTGGGCAGCTCCGTTTCTCACTATGGCGATCCCCGAGTCGTAGGGAACGTTCAGCCACTTGTGGGCGTCTGTGGCCCAGGAATCAGCGAGCTCTATGCCGCGTGTATGGTGATCCAGGGACGGCAGCACTCTCCCCCAGAGCCCGAAGGCACCGTCCACGTGGACCCAGGCCCCCTTCGCCCTGGCGGCGGGTATGATCCTGGCGCAGGGATCGAAGGACCCCGTGTTTACATTGCCAGCCTGAAGGCAGAGGATCACCGGGCCGGAAGCTGTCTCGAGGGCTTCCGCCGCTTTTTCGGGAATCATCTTTCCCTGCCCGTCGGAGGGGACAGGGATCACGTTTCCCGTCCCGAAACCCAGCATCCTCAGGGCGACCAGGAGAGTCGCATGGGCCTCCTCGCCGGCGATGACGTTCACCCGGGGAGCCCCCTGGAGACCGTCTTTTTCCACGTCCCAATCGGAGCGCCTGAGGACCTCGTGCCGCGCGGCGGCGAGGCAGGTGAAGTTGGCCATCTGGCACCCGGTGACGAAGCCGGCCGATGATTCCGGCGGCAGGGCGAGGAGGTCGAGGATCCATTTCGAGACGATCTCCTCAACGGTGCTTGCCGCCGGGGAGGAAACCGCAAGGACCGCGTTCTGGTCCCAGGCGGAGGAGAGCCAGTCCGCGGCGAGGCTCGCCGGAAGGGCACCCCCTGTTACGAAGCCGAAATACCGTGGCCCGGCGGAACCCGTGAGCCCGGGTTCCGCATCTTTCGAAAAGGAGGAGAGGATTTCGGTAGGGTTCATCCCCTCTTCGTTCAGGGTTCCCCCGAGGTTCTTCCTGAGTTCCTCCGAAGAGGCCCGGGGCCCGACTCTCCGGAATGGAAGGGCTTCAAGCCAGCGGATGGACTTCTCCGCTGTTTCCCGCAGCAGTCCGCTTTCGCAGAAGGGAATCCCGTTCCGGTCCTTCATTCGGGCAGCTCCTCTCCGGAAAAGGGAAGCGGACCGGAATAATCGATTCCTCTCATTGGCTCTCCGTTCACCAGCAGGGTGAATACATCGGGGCGGGCATAGTGCCCCATGACGTCGAAGTCGTAGCGGGCTTCCACCACCGAAGCGAGGTCCAGGTCGGCGCAGAGGATCTCCTCCCGGTCCCACGAGGGGCCTGCGAGGTAGTTCCCGAGGGGATCGATGATGGCGCTGCCGCCCCGGCACAGAATGTCGGGCTGGGATTCGAGGTCCCTGTAGCACTGAAGATCACGGGGGTACATGGCCTTCGTGACGAACTGGTTGCACGAGAGAACAAAGCACCTGCCCTCGAGGGCGATGTGGCGCATGGAGCACTGCCACCCGTCCCGCTGATCCGCTGTAGGGGCAAGGTAGATTGAGGGATTCCGCCCGTAGACGGCAGCCCGGGCCAGGGGCATGTAATTCTCCCAGCAGATGAGCCCGCTCATGACGCCGTAGGGCGTGTTTACAGCCGCAAGAGTGCTGCCGTCCCCCTCTCCCCAGATGAGCCGCTCGCTTCCCGTGGGCTTCAGCTTTCTGTGCTTCGCAAGGAGGGATCCGTCAGGGCCGAAATAGAGCAGGGTGCAGAAGAGGGTCCCCCCTTCCCGCTCCATCACGCCGATGGAAAGATAAACCCCGTGTTCACCCGCCAGCTCTCCCAGCTGTCCGGTCTCCGGGCCGGGGACGTCGATTGAGTTTTCGTAATACCGGCTCCAGTCCTTTCGGCCCTCCATGGTTCGGTTACCCACCACCGATCCGAAGGAGAGCCCCCTGGGGTAGCAGGGAATGAAGGCCTCCGGGAACAGGATGATCCTGGCTCCCTGTTCCGCTGCTTCTCCCGTCAGCTTCCGGATCCGTTCCATGGTCCCCTGCCTGTCCATGATCACCGGTGCGGCCTGGACAACTGCCGCCCGGACAACACCCCTCTTCAGACCCATGGTGTTTTCCTCCCCTTGGAAAAAATAAAAAAAGGGGAGGAGATTCGCTCCTCCCCAGCGGTATAGTCCTACAGCGCCCTGTGTTTCTCCGCGATTGCATCGGCAAGGGCGTCCAGTTCCGCCAGGTCTTCAGCCCGGGGCTTCCCCTTGCACATCACTGTTCCGAGGACTTCCGCCTTCAGGTTGGGGATCAGGCCGGAAATCTGCTCGACCGCCTTGGTGCCCCATCCGTAGGACCCGATGATGGCTGCGTACTTCAGCTTCGGCCGGAGTGCGTTCGCGAGGTGGGCCGCCGAGTAGACCGCCGGGTGGGGACCGAAGTGGACGGTGGGTGTGCCGATGACGATGGTCGCGGCGTCCACGAGGTCAATGGCGAGCTTGCCGATATCCGTGACGGTAAGCTCGTACTTCTGGACCTTCACGCCCCGCTCCACCAGTGCGTCGAGAAGGTGGTTCACCATGATCTCCGTGCTACCGTGCATGGAAATGTAGGGGATGGCCACGAAGTTGGACACCCTGTCCGAGATCCAGTCCCTGTAGGCGTCCAGGATGAATTCGGGCTTGTCATAGACGGGCCCGTGGCTCGGGGCGATCATGCCGATCTCGCAGCCCTCGAGCTTCTTCATGTTGTTCCGGATGATGGACCGGAAGGGCATCATGATCTCGGCGTAGTACCTCTTGGCGCCCTCGTAGATGGCCGGGCTCTCCCCTGCGAATATGTCGGAGGTGGCAAGGTGTGAGCCGAAAAAGTCGCAGGAGAAGAGGATCTTTTCCTCCTGGAGGTAGGCGCACATGGTCTCCGGCCAGTGGACCCAGGGGGTGTGGATGAAGGTGAAGGTCCGGTTCCCCAGGGAGAGTGTCTGTCCGTCGTCCATTGCGTCGATGACGCTGCCGTCGATGTGGAGGTGGTCCTGGAGCAGCTCCCTGGCCTTCGTGGAGCAGACCACCCGTGCCTCCGGGTACTTGGCGAGCAGGGTCGGGATAGCCCCGGAATGGTCCTGCTCCGTGTGCAGCGAGATGATGTAGTCGATCTTCTTCACATCTTCCAGCTGGTCCAGGAGAACGTACTCCAGCTCCGGGTCGGCGGTGTCGATGAGTGCGGTCTTTTCAGATCCCTCTACGAGGTATGCGTTGTAGCTTGTCCCCTCGGGGAGCGGGATGAGCGAGTCGAAAAGACGGCGGTTCCAGTCCACTGCCCCCATGAGGAAGATGCCGTCGCGCATGGTTCTCTTTTTCATTGCAGTCTCTCCTTTCACAACGATATGTCCATCGGGTGGAAAAAATTGCTACAATACACCCGGCATGTATCTACGTTCATAGTAAATTATAGACATCCGCGGCTTTTTGGCAAGAGAAGTCCGGGCGGGAGCCATCGTTCCGGGACCCGGTCCAGTTCCCGTTTTTCAGAGGTGACGGCCATGATCCGTGAAGACACCATACTGCCCGCCGGCTGCAGTCCGGAATGCGGGGGATGCCCGGACGGGTCCTTTACTGCAGACCAGTCCGTTTCAAGAAAGCAGTCTCGGGCGGCGCGGGCCCTCGCCCGATGGGAGGACCATATCGGCGGTGTCATATCCGTTTCCGGGGAGAAACGGCTCGGTTATCGCGACAGGACCGCCCTCGCGGCGAGATGGACGCCCGGGGAGGGATGGCGGTTCGGAATGGAGGGAATCCGCGGCCAGGGTGCTGTAAAGATGCGCTTTCTCCGTCCGAGGCCTTTCGTTTCCCTTCCCGGGTGCCCTGTCCATTCACCGGGTGTCAGGAGAATGCTGAACCTTCTCGCCTCCTCACTGCCTCCCGATGAGCCAGCGGGATCATTTCCACTGGCTTTTGTCTCCATTTCAGGAGTGCAGTGCACCCTTGTCTTCAAGGCAAAGAAAGACCCGGGAGACGAATGGTTTTTCTCCTCCCGGGGATGCTCGGCCCCCCTTTCGGAAACCATGCCTGCCACCGGTATGGAGGGAGTCTGGGTCCACATGCACCCTGCCGCCGGGGTGCGGCTCTTCGCGAAGGGAGGGTGGAGGCTCGTCTGGGGAAAACCGAGATCGGCGGACTGCAGGGGACTCCTCTACGGCCCCGCTTCATTTTCCCAGCTTATCCCCGAACTGCACGGACAGTCTCTCAACAGCGCCGGAGAGTTTCTCCGTCCCTGTCCCGGAGATGCCGTACTTGACCTCTACTGCGGCACCGGGGCGAGTATGGCCCTATGGGCCGCTGCAGGAGCTGCCGTCATGGGAATCGAGGCGGGCGGTGAAGCCGTGGACTGCGCCCGCCTTAATGTTCCCGAAGCGGAAGTTCTGAGGGGAACCTGTGCGGACCGTCTTCCCCAGGCGGAGGAATTCCTTCTGTCCGTTCCCCCGCGGAGGCGCATAGTGTACGCAAATCCGCCCAGGACAGGCCTGGAGTCCCCGGTGAGGAAAGCTCTCGCGGAAAGGCTCTGCCCGGCGAGGCTCGCCTATCTTTCCTGCAGTCCGGGAACCCTCGCGAGAGATCTGGCAGTACTTGAAAAAGGAGGGTTCACAGTTGAGCGGCTCATCCCCTACGACTTCTTTCCCCGGACCGCAGCGGTCGAGGTGCTTGCACTCCTCAGGGGGCCTGAGGGGTAAAAACAAAAAAAAGGCGGATGTCCGGCTCTGGTTTTTCCGGCCTGGCATAGCGCCCATCTGGTAAAGTATGAGCGCAGATGCTTGATTTATCATGCAACCGGAGCCGGGGCGAGTGAAAAGACGGCATGTTTCGATTGCTTTCCGTGCTTCATCCCGTTATCATGAAAAAAAGCAGAAGCTCATGCGTTTTTGCATTTAATCAAAGGCATTTTCAAAGATGATCATAAAAAGAAGAGGTGCTTTCAATGCTGAATCTTGCTTTAAGAAACTGCCGCGTTCTGGACGGAACCTAAATCCGCAGGTTCGTAACTTCAAGTAAAGGGATAGGTCTCCGGACAGGGAAATGAGGTGTCTTTGTTTCCCTGTTCTGATTCTTTCTTCCTGTTTGTGTCTTCTTTTCGCTTTTTCTCCT
>Ga0228535_1002272_pt1 | contig 19668 bp, 15 predicted proteins | sample SJ1metagenome_FD_168457 | JGI IMG/M metagenome (GOLD analysis project Ga0228535, IMG submission 168457) | Enriched culture of PCE-dechlorinating microbial communities from Ithaca, New York, USA - SJ1 | ecosystem: Engineered > Modeled > Simulated communities (microbial... > Unclassified | place... | reverse complement strand
CCATGATAGAGCAGGCTCCGTCCTTCCATGGCATTCTCTATGAATATCCTAAGAACCGTGCGATTTTTTTGTCTTGAACCGTAGGGAGCACAAATGCGAAAGACAAACGCATTTTCCAAAAACTTTCGGAGACATTCTTGTTCCATAGTAATTTTTTCTTTCTGATAGGCACCACGAGCTTCGACAAAGAATGATTCGTCTACTTTTTCTGCGTAAGGAACTCTATAGACGCTGGAGCTTGAACAATATATAAATTTTCTCGCTCCAGCGTAAAGAGAAGTCATAACTAGGTCTATGTTCTTATTACGAGCACCTGCCTTCTCCACTTCTTCCCCCTGAAAGACAGAAGGAACCACAGCAGCGCAATGAACAATTCCGTACAGGGGAAGCAGTTGCTCCAGTTTCTCACGTGCCCCCTCTTCTTCGAGGTCGAGGTAGCATCTCGTCCAGGGGAAGGTTTCATGAACACCGGAAGGACTCCTGTACAGGGCAAGAACATCGTAGCCGGCATCGAAAAGCACTCGACAGGTCTCTCCTCCGATAAGCCCGCCCGCTCCCGTGACGAGAACACGACGTTTCTTTCGGTCTCGAGATTGCGTCATCGATATTGTCGCAGCCATTCTTCCAGATTCAAAAGAGACCAGATGAAAAGGCGACGGTTTTGGCGCCCTTCGAGATGTTCGGAGATCAGGGAGTCCACTCCGGAAACATCAAAAATCGAATACAGCCTCGCCCTGTCACGCTCGAGAGTCCTGCGCACGTACTCAATGCTCTCCCCCTTGAACCATGACGCATCCGGAGCGGAAAAACCCTGTTTCTGCGCGGAGGTGATCTCGTCCGGGATGTACCGTTTCATGACTTTCCGCAACAGGTTTTTCCCGTCGTTCGTCTTCTGGAAGTAAAGCGTCGACTTGTTCACCGGCTCGTTCTCATTGATGCGGAGGACGTTTTCGAGATTCGAGATCTTCATCCGAACCGGCAGTTTCATGGCAAAGTCCACCAAATCGTTGTCGAGGAACGGAACCCGGGTTTCCAGGCTATGGGCACTGGAAAGCTTATCCTCTACGACCAGCAGGCCATGGAGAAAGGTTTTTGCCTCGAAATACAGGGAATGATTGATATACTCCTCCGGCGAACAGGGTGCCTGATTCCGGTCCGCGAAAACGTTCTTGAAAATATCCCGGGTCCAGACGTGTTTCACCTCGTTCCAGACGGGCTTGAAAAGCTCCCGCAGGACCGTATTGGGAACGAGACGCTGCCAGTATTGGTAGTAACGGTCGATGTAGTCGTCAAAATCGGCACAGACAGCCGCCCGGTAATACCGCCAGGGATATCCTCCGAACAGTTCATCCCCGCCTCCGCCGGAAAGGACCACTTTCACGAACTTGGAAGCGAGCTGCGCGGCATAATAGTTCGGATAGCTCTGTCCCACGCGCGGCTCTTCGAGATGCCACGCCAATCTGGGCATGACCCGCTCCATGTCCCCCGCTTTGAGAACCATCTCGTAGTGCTCCGTCTTGAACAGATAGGACATGTATTCGGCCTTTTCCCGCTCGTCGAATCCGAGCTCGAGGCCGGAAGCGGAATGGAGATCGAAACCGCACGTGAACGTTTTCATGTAGGGAAGTTCCGTGGCCGCCACGGCGGTGATGGAGCCCGAATCCATGCCACCGCTCAGATAGGCTCCCACATCCACATCGCTCACGAGCTGACGCTTCACAGCCTGACGAAACAGGCGATCCAGTTCTTCCGCGTATTCTTCCTCCGAACAGACATTCTCGGGTTCACGAAAATCAAAATCCCAATAACGATGCACCTGCAGGGTCGTTTCCCGGGTGCCGAGAGAAAGCCTTGCCCAGCATCCCGCGGGAAAGATCCTGATTCCCTTGAGAAGCGTCTTGTCCGTGAAGATGTTCTGAAATGTGAAATATTCCAGAAGTGCTTCCAGATCCAGATCACGCCGCACATCGGGATGGGCGAGGATCGCCTTCTGTTCCGAGGCGAAGAGAAACTTCGGGCCGAGAAACGTGTAATAGAGGGGTTTGATGCCGTAACGATCCCTGGCCAGGAACAGTTCCTGCCTCGTCCGGTCCCAGATCGCAAAGGCGAACATGCCGTTGAACCGCTCCACGCACGCGTTCCCCCACTCCATATAGGCGTGGAGAACAATCTCCGTATCCGTACGGGAACGAAAGACGTGACCTTTTGCCTCCAGATCCTTTCGGAGTTCACGGAAATTGTAGACCTCTCCGTTGAAGGTGATGACGAACTGTCCGCAGTCCGATGTCATGGGCTGGTGTCCCAGGGGAGAAAGATCGATAATGGCGAGCCGACGATGACCCAGCCCTAGAAAACTGTCGATGTAGAACCCCTCGCCGTCGGGGCCCCGGTGAGCCATCGCGTCGGTCATTTTCCGGAGCGTCACCGGCGAGACGGGCCTTCCGTTCACGTTGAAGACGCCGGAAATACCGCACATCAGCGCTGTCCTCCCTCCCGTATGGCATCGATGACGTAGGCGAATTCCTCGTCCGTCATTCCGAAATAGAGAGGAAACGCCACGCTGAGGCGATCCGCCGCGTAGGACATGAGGTAGTCTTCGTCGGAAAGGCCATAGGTGTCTCTGTAATATCCGAGCGTGTGCACCGCATGGGTTCCCTGGCGCGTGGAAACCCCATGTTCCTCGAGAAACGACATGAAGGCGTTTCTTTTTTCATGGAGACTGTCTATGCGATCCCGGGTGAGGCTCGAAAGATCTTCCGGAGAGGCGAAAAGGCACACGTAGGACTGATACCCCGAAACATACCCTTCAGGAACGAGAGGAGGCGCGAGCCAGGGGAATTCGCGCAAAGCCTCGTCATACCGCGCCGCCACAGCCCGGCGTCCTTCGAGAAGCATCTCCGCCTTCTTCATCTGGGAAACGCCCAGGGCACCCTGAAAATCGGTCATCCGGAAGTTGTAGCCCACCACGTTGAACTCGGGAAGAAAAAAGCTCCCCTTCTGGCCATGCCGCTCCCGGTCCGATCTGGACGCGCCGTGATCCCGCAGGGAAGAGACGCTTCGCGCCACGTCGGCGTCGTCGGTGATGACCATGCCGCCCTCTCCAGTGGTGATGGCCTTGCGCGGGTGGAAGGAAAAGCACCCGGCATGCCCGAAGGTGCCGGAGTGTCTTCCGTCGAGGAATCCACCAAAGCTGCATGCGCAATCTTCGATCATCTTCATTTCGTAGTGGTCGGCGAGTTTGCGGATTTTTACGAGATCGGCGCAAAGACCGAACTGGTTGACGGGCATCACCGCTTTTATGGTTCTTGCTTTGTCGTCGGAGAGAATTCGTTCGAGTTCGTTTACATCCATGCAGAATGTCCGCAGATCGACATCGCAGAAGATCGGCTTCGCTCCCACCGCTTCCACGGCGTTCGCCGTCGCCACATAGGTGAAGGATGGCACCGCCACGGTATCCCCCTTCCCGATACCGAGCGCGAGAAGAGAAAGATGCAGTGCCGTGGTGCAGTTCGACGTGGCTACCGCATGAGACGCTCCCGCATAGGCGGCGAAACGCTCCTGAAACTCCGCAACATACGGCCCCTGAACGACCCATCCGGTATCGAGAGGCTTTACGATGCTCTCTCTCTCCTCCACGTCGAAATAGGGTTTCGTGATGGGTATTTTCATCGTCGTCCTCACGGTCAGGCCTTCTTTCGTCGCTGTTCGACAAGCTCCTTGTGGGCGCTGCGCCACTCGATCAGTCTGCGCAAGCCCTCCTCAAGCTCCACGGTATAGGTGAATCCCAGGTCTTCCGTCGCAAGGCGCGGATCACCGATCCGGTTGGTGACGAAGGTCTTACCGGCGGGCTCGTACTGAATCTGCTGGTCCGATCCGGTAACCTTGAGGATCATCTTCGTGAGATCGAGGATGGATGTCTGGACACCGGAACCGACGTTGTAGTTCCTGTCGGTGGCCGGGGACTTCATGGCGCAGATGTTCGCCCGGGCGACGTCGCTGACGTAGATGAAGTCGTAGGCCTGCGAGCCGTCGCCGTAGACCTGAGGCGGAAGTCCCTGATCGAGACGGTCGAGCATCTTCATGATAACGGCGATGTAGGTTCCTTTGTAATCCTGACGGGCTCCGTAGACGTTCATGTACCGAAGCCCGGCGTAATCGAGGCCGTAACGGTTGTAATAGGCGCGGCACATGTGTTCACAGGCGATCTTGGTGGCCCCGTAGAAGGTCTTGTTGTTGTAGGGGTGATCTTCGGTCATGGGAAGTTCGACGGCATCGCCGTAGACGGAGGCCGAGGAAGAGTAGATGAGTTTTTTGACCTTGTGACGGACACAGGCCTCAAGAACGTTGAACGTCCCTTCAATGTTGACGTGGAAGGCGCTTCGCGGATAGTCGTAACAGTGAAGCAGCCAGAGAGCGGCGAGATGGAAAACGTAATCCTTGCCCTTGACCGCCTCGTCGAGAATATCCGTCTGGAGAATATCTCCTCCCAGTTCAAAGACCTTGACGCGCGGATCCCGGAGGGACTGTGCAATGTTGTCCTGCATCCCCCGGCTGAAATTGTCGTAGATCGCGATCTCCGCCACGTCTTCTTTCAGGAGTTCGTCCACCACATGGGAACCGATGAAGCCGGCACCGCCGATGACAAGGATTTTTGCACCAGAAACACTCTCATTTATCATTTACATTCACGCTCCTTTTTCCCATAAACGTCTATTATTTCTTGAAATATCTTAATTTTATTCTTTTTCGACGCACTCTCCGAAAAAACCGTTTGCGCGTGTTCTCGTGCTCTTTTAGACAAACGCCATCTAGTCTCTATATTGTCTAATAAAAAATTTATTTTATCGCATAACATTTGGACATTTCCGAAATCAACAAGAAGTCCTGTATCATTATCAACAATTGCCTCTGATTGCCACTCAATATCATATGCAACGATTGGACAGGAACACATCATGGCCTCTATCAAAGAAAAACCCCCAAGAACAGACAAAACGACATCGGATTTACGATATATCTCATAGACTTTATCATTATTTAAAAACCCAACAAGCAGAATTCTAGACTTAAACTTTTCGCTTAGTTTTTTTTCTATTTTTTCTTTTTCTGATCCATTTCCCACAAAAACAAAAATAACATCATCTCTACTTGAACAAATTATTTCTGCGCACCTGATTGCATCATAAATATATTTCTCTCTTTCTAATCTGGATACGCATGTAACCCAAAAGACGCCTTCCCTTTTTTCTATTTCCACACTGTCATCTAGCCTTATATCCCTAACTCCATGTCTAAAAATTCTAATCTTATTTAAATCCGCACCTCTACTTTGAATATAGTTAGATAAATGATTGCTGATCGGCAATATCATGGTTGATTTATCATAAATAAATTTTTCAATTTCAAGGGAAATAAAGCTCGCTATTTTTGAAAAAGTTCCGCTGCATTTTTTTATATAAGGTATTTTTGAATAATCCATATGTATGGAAACAGAAAATGGTTTTTTAAGAAAAATTGAAACAACATAACAACAAACTCCACAAACATAGGGATCATTGGAATGAATTATTTTTACATCATATCGACTGCAGAGCTGTATCATTTTATAAACAGCTTTCACTAATCCAGACAATTTATTACCTGTTATTTTAACCTCGTTAATTACAACTCCGTTACTGATTTCAATTTTAAAATTATTATTTCCCCACAAAATGAGTAGTAATTTTTTTGTGAATCCAGTTTGATTAATCCCGTAAACATCAAGAGTTCCAAATTTATTATACATATCTTGAATGCTTGCGCCAGGGATAAATAACAAGATAGCGTCATCACTTCTTGTTGCAGTTATATAATATTTAATAATACTAAAAAATATCATCAAGCTGTAAAACAAACTTACCACCAGCTCTTTCATGATTTTTATTATATTTATAAAAACCATAGCAAGCACCCTTTCAAAAATGCTTATTTTTTAATATTTCATAACTATTATTCTTGTATATTAATAAAAAATTTTCCTCGAGTATCTTTTTTTTGATTGATTCAGCGTAGGGCAAAAATAAAAAAATATATTTTATTGAATATTTTTTAATAAAAACATTAATATCTATTTTCATTATTGGGAAAATTGGTTCAAGCTTTTCGAAGCCTATGGAATGCCCTCCCCATGCTATCGGCTTCCTCGAAAAATAAGCCACCGCATCGCATAAATACATTGGAATACACAAGACATTGCCTTTAGGCAACTCTCTTAGTTTTTCCAAGGTTTCTCTTAAATTAGCATCAACAGAAAAACTGCCGGCTCTGGCCTTCTGTCGCAACCGTCGCAAAACCCAGAGAAAGCCCATTCCGTTGCAGAGCGCCGCACCCACGCTCCAGATTGAAAAACCAGGGGCGACAAGCATTCCCGCGAGCAGCGCGGTCGGCACCGCCGCATTGAACTGATAGAGGATGCCCGCACCAAGACATTTGAGTTGGGGAACGAACGTCGTCAGGAGAGCAAAACTTTCGACAGCGAAAAACCACGCCCAGAATGCGGAACGGCTCTCCGGAAATACATCCCCTCGAACTATAGCCAAGGCGGCGAAAAGACAAAGCGATGCGGGAAGCATCCCCGCCAGGAGCTTAAGGTGATGCAGCACACCGCGAACTCCCTCCCTGTGAAGACGAGCATCCCTGTACTCGGTCGACCGCAGGTGTGCGTACAAAGGCGAGTCGTAATACTGGTGCGCGTTGAGCCAACGCCAGTTCCTGTTCCAGAAGGTAACGATGTCCCAATGGGCCAAGAGTACCTTCCAATAAAAACCTCCACTGAGGAGAAACGCCATGGCCAGACCTGCGAGAAAAACCAAGGAAGCCGTCTTCCATCCAACGAAAGGCGAGAGGAGCAACAGGGAGAACAGGGTCAATTGCAGCGTCATCTTGTGCAGCAACGCAATGAGTCCGAGCAGCAATCCCGCGGCGAAAACCACGGCCGGAAGCGGCAGATTTCGCTGAAGCAGAAGCAGCATGAGCGCCGTGTAAAGAAGATTCCCGAGCGTTCTCGGATTGAGCTGCACATTGTAGTCCTCGAGAACCGGGGAAAGCGCGTAGACGAGCGCCGTCACCGAAGCGGCGACCATTCCGAAGACGAAATGCACATAGCCCGCAATCAGGACTCCCGTCAAGGCATCAAGGACAGGAGCGACAAGCCAGCCTGCCCGTTCCTCCACTTTCTCCGGCAATTTTCCCACAAGCCAGGGAAAGAGCGGAGGATACCACTGTTCCTGGTGTTCGAGCAGATAATAGGGAAGAGTAACGGGAATACGCCCCGTTCTGCGGTATTCCTCCAGGTACAGTTTCCAATACCAGTTGTCGATACCGTAGGCACGTGACCAGACGAAGGGAATCAACCGCGCACCGAGGACAACGCCGAAATACACCGCCAGGGCAAACGAATTTTCGAGGATGCTCATGAACGCCACCGCACCCTGGGCACTCCGAATCCCGAACAGAGATCACACAGGGAAGGTCTTCCCCCCTGGCGGATATTTCTCCGGAGGGAACGCATCCTCGGTGAATTCCAGATTTCGCTCACAGACTGACGAAACACATTACCCAACACGTGTTTGCCTCTCGGGTCGCGGCAGCAGGGAACGACATCGCCGTTCACCTGGATCGTGAGGGAAAAGTAGATCCAGGAGCAGCCGTACCAGGGAAGTGTCCAGCGGGGACGGAGGATATGCTCCTCTTCAAATCGTTTTCGGTCGTAGAGCCAGAAGGCATCGTCATCGGGAATCATTTCCACTCCCTGCGCATAGGTCCGGACGCAGGGTGAAATGATGTCCACATCATCGACGCCCCATTCCTCCATAGCCTTCTTCCGAAACGTCTCGATCTCATGCACATTGTGCCGCATGACAATGAGCCCTGCGGTGATTCTTGGGATCCTCCGCCCCTGCTTGTCGCGCAACGCCACGGTGCGCCGCAGGTTCGCAACGACACGCTCGAAATCAGACCCGACTCTGTATGTTCCGTGGGTCGCCGCACTGGCGCCGTCCATCTGAAAACTCACCATGTCGATTCCGGAATCTACGAGGCGCTCCGGATCCACAAAATCCCCGTTGGTGCAGGTTTCGACGAAAATGCCCCGTTCCCGGGCGAGACGGATCATGTCGTAGGCATGGGGATTCAGGAACGTTTCTCCCATGAAATAGAGCATCATCGCCCCCACGGAATCAGGAAGCCTGCCGAGAATAGCCTTGTACTCGTCAAGAGACATGAGCTGCCTGGGCCTTTCAAGGCAACCGGCTCCCGTTTCGCAAACCGGACACGTGAGATTGCACACGGTCGCCGGCTCGATGGTGACATGCACTGGCCGCCCCAGACTGCGCCCGCTCCCGGCAAGACAGGACAGGCCGTTCAGCACATAGTCCTTCCATCCTCTGGGACGGTGAACGAGAAGTTTGGCCGTCAGAGAAAACCCTTTCCACAGCTTACCCGCCGCATCCATTGATCATTCCCCCAGCCATTGATGCAACTGCACCAAGCCCCAGCGAAGTTCCGGAGAAAGGAGCTCTTTCGGTGTTTTCCCTTCGAAAGCGCCTTCTCCATCGTTTCTTCCGGGCAACGAAACGACTCCGTTGCGGCGAAGCCTGGAGAGAGAGCGCTTTTCAAGCGGTGCGAGATCCGCGTCGAGCCATCGGCGCACAGGAACGGCGAAGCCTTTCTTCGGGCGCTCCACCAGCTCTTTCGGCACATAGCGATGGAGAAGTTTCCGAAGCAGGTATTTCCCCTTTCCGTCGCGCACCTTGAACGCCGGCGGCAGGCTCCAGGCGAACTCGACGATGCGGTGATCCAGCAGGGGAACCCGCGTCTCGAGGCTCACTCCCATGGCGGCACGATCCACCTTCACGAGGATATCGTCGGGAAGATACATGCCGAAATCGAGAAACATGAGGCGCTCCACGAGGGATCCCTTTCGGGGCCAGCGGGACGGCGACGTGAGGAGCGAGGCGCCCTCGGAGCAGCCGCACAGGTGCCCCGGGTCCTGCGTGTGGGACACCAGGCTCCGGAAGGCGTCTTCCGGCGTTTTTGCGGCGGTGAGCGCCGCCAGTTTTTCGAGCCTCGGAGCATCGAGGCACCCTGCGAGATCTTTCGGCACGAGGTTTTTCAGGCCGGACCGGGCCACGCCGCGCAGGAGAAAACCGGCGGCTTCGCGCAGGGCAAGAGGAATCCGGGAAAGAGTCCCCCAGAGCCGCCGCATGTGCGCGTAGTTCGTGTATCCGCAGAACAATTCGTCTCCGGCGTCGCCGGAGAGGGCGACGGTGACGTGCGAACGGGCCAGCCTGGCCACCAGGCAGGTGGGAATCTGGGAGGAATCCGCGAAGGGCTCGGTGTAGATCTCCGGAATTCGGGGAATAACCTTCATCGCCTCCCGGGGGGTGACGTAGAGTTCCGTGTGCTCCGTGCCGAGATGCCGCGCCACGGCCTTGGCGAAATGGGCCTCGTTGTACCCCTCTTCTTTGAACCCGATGGTGAAGGTCCGGACGGGCTTGCTCGACTGGGCCTGCATGAGAGCCACCACGAGGGAGGAATCGATGCCCCCCGAGAGAAAGGCGCCTACGGGGACATCCGCGAGCATCTGTCCCCGGATGGATCGCCGGAGCAGAAAATCGAGCTGATCCACCGCCTCTTCCTCCGTGCCGTGGAAGGGGTTGTCCAGAGCGTGCTCGAACCGCTCCCGGGGAGACCAATAGTATCGAGGACGGAAAGGAGCGTCGATTTTTTCGGGATCGATGCGGAGGACTGTTCCGGGCAAGAGCTTGAAGATGCCGCGATAAACGCTGTGCGGCGCGGGAATATAGTTGTGACGGAGGAAAAGCGCCAGAGTACCTCCGTCGAGGTCGGCGCGGAAAGCCGAATGTGCCCGCAACGCGGCGAGATCCGATCCGAACAGAAACCACGAACCGGCCCGTCCGTAGTAGAGCGGTTTTTCTCCGGCCCGATCCCGGGCGAGGACGAGAGTCCGCTCCTGTCTGTCCCAGAGGCCGAAGGCGAACATCCCCACCGCACGCCGGAGGGATTCCTCCACGCCCCAGGTCTCGAAGGCGGCGAGAAGCACTTCCGTGTCGGAATGTCCCCGCCAGGGGCGCGCGCCCCCCGCCTTTTCCAGTTCCTCCCGGATGTCCAGATAGTTGTAGATCTCTCCGTTGAAGGTAATGATATAGCGCTCCCGGGGAGAAATCATGGGCTGGTGCCCTTCCGGCGAAAGATCGAGGATGGCGAGACGGCGGTGTCCGAAGGCAACCCCGCACTGTTCGTCCGCCCAGACGCCGCTCGAATCGGGACCACGATGCAGCATGCGATCCGCCATGGACGCGGCAAACTGCTTTAGACGCTCTTCTCCCGTGGAACGAGACAGGTCGAGGCATCCCGCAAAACCGCACACGGCGTCAGGCTCCTGCCTGCCCGTTGGCGGTCCAGACCACCAGGGCCTTGTCGAGATGCAACGTCTCTCCCATATGGTTCACTTCCTCGGGCCGAAGGACGAGAACGCGGATCTTCCGCTTGAGGATCTCCTCGGCGGTGTTCACGAGACGCTGCAGGTAGTTCCAGTCGATATCCCCCACAAGCACAAGGTCGAGAATGCCCGAGTCCACGCCGCGGGCGTAGTCGCCGGTGATGAAGGCCATGTGCAGATTGCCGATGCGTGAGAGGACGCGTTCCACGAGCTGGTCGATGCCGAGGGTCTTGCGAACGAGATTGTGGATTTCGGGGAAGAGGGTGTGCTGTGTGTTGGCGGAAAAGACCTTTGTCCGCCCCTCCGTCTCGGAGGCGAGGAGTCCCGCCTTTTCAAGACGGTTCAGCTCCACCCGGACGGCGTTGGTGGACTCGCCGAACTCGTCGGAAAGCTCCCGGAGGTAACTGCGGGCCTCGGGGTTCAGGAAGAACTTGCACAGAAGCTTGATACGGGTTTTTGAGGTGATGAGGGAATCGAGCACGAGAACAACTCCCTTACCAAGAAAACGCACCCAAAGGATTGCGCCGTTACGAGTAAGAATATGACTCAAAACGAAGCATGTCAAGGGGCGCTGTGTGGAATCTCCCCGGAGAGGACACGCTGTGCTGTTGCCCTCGCTATCCTTTTTTCGGAGGGCTGCCGAGGAGGGTTTCTTCGTAGAGCGTTTCGTAGCTCGCGACGACGGCACGAAGATCGAAGCGTGCCCATATCCGCGCTCGTGCGGCTTCGCCGCGACGCCTCCGCACCTCGTCGCTCTCCGCGAGCAGAGAACGCCATGCCGTTGCCAGGGCGTGAGGGTCACCCGCAGGAACGACGAGTCCCGTGTCTCCCACAATGAAACGCACGTCTCCCACATCCGTGGCCGCCACGGGAACGCCACAGGCCATGGCCTCGCCTATCACATTGGGAAAGGATTCTCCCCGGGAGGAAAGCGTCGCCAGGTCAAACGCTGCGGAGAGCCGGGGCACGTCGTCTCTCCGCCCGAGGAAGCGCAGGTCGCTCCGCTCCGCTTCGGACAACGACGACTCCACACAGGCTCGGAAAGCGGGGTTCTCCAAAGTGACGCCGTCACCGCAGAGAAGAAAGGTCGCTCTTCCGCCCATGCCTCGAAAGAGGGACACGGCGCGGAAAAACGTGCCATGGTCCTTTTGGGGGTCGAAACGGGCGACAAGGCCCACGAGAGGCATTCCGGAAGGGATGGAGAATTCCACCCGAACCCTCGCTGCGGCACTGTCATCGGGGGCGAAGCGTTCCAGATCGAACCCGTTGGGAATGACCGTGAACTTTCCCGCCGCGTAACCTCTGGAGATGTGCAGCGTCCGGGACATTTCGGAATTGCACAGAATATGCGCCGGAATGCGTCCGGAAAGGCGGGCGCAGAGGGAAACCACGGCGAGCGTGCCCGCCTTGTTCGCCGACTCATCGAGATTGGCGTGACGGATGTTCCAGAGTACCGGGAGTCCCAGCATTTTTCCCACCACGCCGCCCAATAGATCCGCGTGGTACATCCATGTCTGGAGAATGTGCGGAGGAGTGTTCCGGAGATATCGGACCAAACGTGCCATCGCCCGGGGATCGGGGACGCCTCTCGGCATGCCGAGACTCGTCACGGCAATTCCGGAACGGCGGATCTTTTCGGCCGTCGGCCCCTCAGGCAACATGGAGACGACGGAAGAGGCGAAGCGGTTTCGATCCATGCGCTCCACGAGCCTGGCGAGCATGCTTTCGGCCCCGCCCGTTCCCGTTCCGGTGATGAGGTGAACCACTTTCCAGGGCATCGTTCGCTCGTTTTTCTCCATTCTAGCCGCCGGCGACGTTCCTCTGCCGGAGATACCACGCGGCGCAGGTACGCAACCCCTCCCGAACGGTCAGCACAGGAGTGTATCCCAAAAGGGTTTTGGCCTTCGCTACATCCGCGAGAGAATGGCGCACATCCCCGGGGCGGAAGGGCTCGTAGAGGGGGCGGAGAAGCGCCGCACCGGGGCGGACAGGCTCAACCAGATCCCGGACGATTTCGTAGAGTTCGTTGAGGGTGATGCGCTCTCCCACGGCGACGTTGAAAACTCCCTGAACACTGCTTGTCCCGGCGAGAAGATTCACCTGCACCACATTGTCCACGTAGCAGAAGTCGCGGCTGGTCTCGCCGTCACCGCAGATGGAAACGGGTTTTCCCTCGGCGAGGGCCGCGAACCACCGAGGGATGACCGCCGCGTAGGGACCCTCGGGATCCTGACGGGGACCGAAGATGTTGAAATAACGGAATCCAAGGCAGGAAAGGCCGAAGACGGAGGAAAACACCGCCGCATAGTCCTCGTTGATGCGCTTGGTGAGCGCGTAGGGCGAGAGAGGTTTGCCGATGGTCTCTTCCACCTTGGGCAGAGTGGGGTGGTCTCCGTAGACCGAGCTCGACGAGGCGTAGACGAAGCGGGAAACCCTCGCGTCCCGGGCGGCGAGGAGCATGTGCACGAAGCCGTCCACGTTCACCTCGTGACTGGTCAGGGGATCCTCTAAGGAGCGGGGGACACTCCCGAGGGCGGCGTGATGGAGCACCACGTCCACTCCATCGCAGGCCTCGTGACAGGCAGCGGCGTTGCGGATATCTCCCTCGACGAAACGGAAGCGTCGCGCCGCCTCGTCGCCGCAGGAGGCCAGGACATCCTCCAGGTTTCTGCGGTGCCCCGTGGCGAAGTTGTCGAGCCCCACCACGCGCTGGGAAAGGCGCAGCAACGCTTCCACGAGGTTGGAGCCGATGAACCCGGCGGCGCCGGTGACGAGCCAACACCGCGGCGAGGCGAACAGATCGTCCAAAACGGGCCGGGGAAGGCCGTAGGGAAAGGTACTTCCACAGGCGCTTCCGTGAAATTTTTCTTCGGTCATCAAAATCGCTCCTCTCAGGGAGGCGTCTCGGAAGATCTCGGCGCCTCCTCCACCTTACGGACGCACCGCAGACACAAAAAGCACACGACATGCCGCAACGCCATGCTGCGGCACGGACACCGCCACAACACCGATCACGAACGATGACGCCATCATGGACGCCGCTTTTGGCGACGCCGACGCCCATCGATGCGCGCACACCACTTCAGCATGGAGAACACACCATCACGCGCCATGTTGTGTTGCAACAACACGCGCGTACCGACCGACGGGGTGCTCTCCACCCTACAAGCTCCAGTAGAGCACGTCCTCCCCGAAGGTGCCTCGTTCGAAGAGGGATTTCACGTCCACGAAAATCCCCTTGTGCTCCCGCAGGGCCTCCTCGAAAAAAGTGCTTTCCCGCTCCCGGTAGTCGTCGTGCGCCACGGCGAGGATCACCGCGTCCAGCTCACGCATGTTCTCAAGAGGTGTGAGGGCCAAACCGTACTCCCGCTCCGCCTCGGCACTCGTGACAAGAGGATCCGTTACGAGCGGCGAGATGCCGAAGGAACGGAGTTCCTCCACAATGTCCGGCACACGGCTGTTGCGCAGATCCGGCACATTCTCCTTGAAGGTAAGGCCGAAAATGCCCACCCGGACCTCGCGGGGAGAATATCCGGCCCGGGAGAGAAGTTTCACCGTCTTCCGCGCCACGAAGCGCCCCATGTCGTCGTTGATGCGCCGTCCGGCGAGGATGACCTGGGGAATGTACCCCAATTCCTCCGCCTTGAAAGTGAGATAGTAGGGATCCACGCCGATGCAGTGCCCTCCCACGAGGCCCGGCCGGAAGGGAAGGAAGTTCCACTTCGTTCCCGCGGCGCGGAGAACATCCTCGGTGCGAATGTCCATCCGGTCGAAGAGAAGGGCCAGTTCGTTCATAAGGGCGATGTTCAGATCCCGTTGCGTGTTCTCGATCACCTTGGCCGCTTCGGCGACGCGGATGCTCGGGCAGGCGTGCACTCCCGCCTCGACAACGGCCCCGTACACCTCAGCGACAGCCTCAAGGGTCTTTGGGTCCTCGCCGCTGACGACCTTCACGATGGTATGCACCCGGTGATTTCTGTCCCCGGGATTGATGCGCTCCGGCGAATAGCCCACCGTGAAATCCTCGCCCGGCGTAAGTCCCGACACCCGGGCGAGCAGGGGGCGGCAGATCTCTTCCGTGACCCCGGGATAGACCGTGGATTCGTAGACCACGATGCTCCCGGGAGAAAGCACGGAACCCACCGCCTCGGTGGCCCGGATCACGGGACCGAGATCGGGCCGGTTCCACCGGTCCACGGGGGTGGGCACGGTGACGACCAGAACGTTGCACTCCCGAAGATCCTCCGGTCGGGAGGTGACCCGGAGCGACGACGCACGAAGCTCCTCCGGCGAGACTTCTCCGGTGCGGTCGAACCCGTTCCGGAGCCCTTTGACGCGTTCCTCGTCGATGTCGTAGCCCACGACGGGAAACTTTCTCGCGAAGGCCACGGCAAGAGGAATGCCCACATATCCCAATCCGACGACACCGATGCGATAGTTCATGGACGAACACGACTCCTTTTTTCCGCACATACCCCTGTCCTCCCAGAAGGAACAAGGCGTGATCCGACGAGCGATCCGGTTCGGAGAACGAACCCCGGAAGCGTTTTTCGTTTTTTCTTTTTTCAGGTGCTCATTCCAGTCCCAAAAGCTCCCGGTAGAGCGCCTCGGAAAGAGCAAGCAGACGTGACGTGTCCATTTCGAGAGCCCGGCGACGCCCCCGGTCCGCCCGGGCTCTCGCCTCCTCCGGGCGGGAGAGGACCTGGCAGAGGGCCGTGCACAACGCGACCGTGTCCCCCACGGGAACGAGAAGACCGCAGTCGCTCCGGAGCAGATCCCGGATTCCCCGGGCATCCGCCCCGATCACGGGGGTCTCCATGGCAAGCGCTTCGAGGACGCTCACCGGAAGCCCCTCCCGCTCGGAGGGGAGCACGAGGGCGGCGGCGCCCTTGAGCAGCACCTTCACATCCCGGCGGTAGCCGGGAAAGCGCACGCGTTCCGCCACGCCGAACTCCGCCGCAAACCGCTTCGTCTCCTCCAGAAGCGGCCCTTCTCCGGTGCAGACCAGGTACGGCGCAGGCGCAAGAGGCGGTAGTCCTGCGAAGGCCCGCAGCAGATCGCGATGGCGCTTGCCCGGATTGAACTCCGCCACCATCAGAAAGAACGGCGACTCCTCGGGAAGGCGCATTTCTTTCCGCACCGCGGCGACGCACCCGGGATCCACGCTTTCCCGGGCGAAGGCGGCGGTGTCCACACCCACTCCGGGAAACAGGTGAAGCCGTCCCGGCGGCACGAGTCGGTGGCGCCGCGCCGCCGTCTCGTCCTCGCCGTTGATCACCACGAGTCGGTCCGTCCAGCTCCCGGCGAGTTTCTCCAGCGCTAGAAAAAGCGCGTTCCGCAGAGGTGGACCGCCCTCGAAAAAGTGGAATCCGTGGGCCGTGTAAACCACGCGAAGCCCACGGGACCGCAGCCGTCGCAGGGCCAGGCGGGTGACGAAGGCCGCCACGGGGGTGTGGACGTGTACAAGATCGTATCCTTCCGTCTCCGCGAGAAGGCGAAGGCGTTTCGCCGCCGTCGCGAGCGATGTCACGGCCAGGGGATTTCGGGAGAAGGGCACTTCCTGCACCGCGTCGAACGCAGCGGTGCAGGAAGGGCATCCGGAGACACCGTCGGCGGCGCCGTCCACCCGCCATCCCAGAGAGCGAAAATACCGTGCGTAGGGCAGGAGAAAGCTCCGGAGGGTCACCGCGACGGTAGCGACGAAGAGAAGCCTCGGCGCAGCCCCGGAGCTCACCGGAAACGATCCTCCCCGTCAACGAAACCGCAACGCCGCGCCGCTTCAGGAGCGGTGTCGCCGAACCGCATGCCGAAAAACAGCCCCTTCCGTTTCTTCCACGTTACCAAGGCACTCACGACGGGCAGGTCCTCACGCCCTCGCTTCGAGGCAACGCCGAACGCACCGGATCACTCGATGCTGCTCCTCCTCGGAAAGCCCCGATCCGGAGGGAAGACAGAGCCCCGTGGCGAAGAGGCGGTCCGACACGCTGCTTCCCCGGGGGTCCGGTTCGCTCCGGAAGGCGGCTTCGGGCGCGACACCACCGTGCGGATAGAAAAGAGCCCCGGAGAAGAGGGGCTGCAGATGCATAGGTTTCCAGACGGGACGGGCCTCGATGTTCTCCGCCTCCAGGGCGGCGAGGAGTTCCGCGGGGGCGTGCTTCGTCGCGCCCGGGTCGAGGGTGAGCACGGAAAGCCACCGGTTGGAACGGCTCCAGGCCGGTTCGGGCATGAAGGTCACTCCGGGGAGGTCGCCCAACGCCGCGGCGTACCGCTCGAAGATGGCCCGTCGAGCCCGGATGCGGTCATCCAGCACGGTGAGCTGCCCCCGCCCCACTGCGGCGAGGAGATTGCTCATGCGGTAGTTGTAGCCGATCTCCGAGTGCTGGTAGTGCGGCGCCGGATCGCGGGCCTGGGTCGCCCAGAAGCGGGCCTTCCGGATCGCCTCGGGATCGTGCGCCACGAGCATGCCGCCACCGCCGGTGGTGATGACCTTGTTCCCGTTGAAGGAATAGATTCCGTAGACGCCGAACGTGCCGCTCTCCCTGCCCTTGTAGGTGGCGCCCAGGGATTCCGCCGCGTCCTCCACGAGGGGAACGCCGTATCTGTCGCAAAGTTCCTGAAGGGGATCCATGTCCGCGCTCTGTCCGTAGAGATGCACCATGATCACCGCCTTGGGAAGGGCTCCTTCCCGGTCGGCGTCGGCGAGAGCCCGCTCGAGCGCAGGCGGGGACATGTTCCATGACTCCGGCTCCGCGTCGAGGAAGACCGGAACGCCTCCCTCGTAGAGCACGGGGTTCACACTGGCGGAAAAAGTGAGGGAGGAGCAGAAGACCCGGTCGCCCCGCCGAATTCCGAGCAGCTTGATGGCAAGGTGAAGCGCCGCCGTTCCCGAACTGAGGGCAAGCGCTCCCGGCACGCCCACCCGAGAGGCAAGCTCCCTCTCGAAAGCATCCACGTGGGGCCCCAGCGGCGCGATCCAGTTGGTGTCGAAGGCCTCCTTGACGTAGTCCATCTCGCACCCGCTCATGTGCGGCGGAGAGAGATAGATGCGGGACTGTGTCTCCTGTGCTGCGATACGATCGCTCATGACATCCTCCTGCCTTTTTCCGCGGCGCGCCTTCGCGTCGCTTTCCGCTTCACGAACCTGGCCGGCAAGGCCTCGACATCGCCCCTCGCGTGCCGCGTTTTCACGGCACACTTAAGAAGCAAGAAGCGTTTTCTCCAGGGATCGCCCTTTCCGGAAGTCGTTCGCCTCCCGGAAAATCACTCCTCCTCCGGAGCTTCTTCCTTCCGAAGGGTTCGCAGAGGTCGAGCGGGCACACCCACGGCGACGACGCGCTCCGGAAGATCCCGTACCACCACGCCCCCGGCCCCCACGACCGTCCAGTCCCCGACGGAGACGCCGGGAATCGCCGCGCTCCGCACGCCGAAAAAGACGCCCTTTCCCAAAGTCACGCCTCCGGCGAGGCACGTTCCCGGCGCAAGGTGCACTCCCTCCCCGATACGGCAGTCATGGTCCGCAAGAGCTCCCGTGTTGACGATGCAGTGCGCTCCGATCTCCGTTCCCGGCTGAAGGATCGCTCCGGCGAAGACCACCGTGCCGGGACCGATCCGGACCGATTCGTGCACCCACGCCCGGGGGTGGATCGCCGTCTCCCAGTGCACCCGGAAAAAGCGGCGCGCCAGGGAAAGACGGCAGGCATTACCCCCTACCGCGAGAACCGCCCGTGGTTCGTCGAACCCGAGGAGCAACTCCGTCGGCCCCGTCACGGGAACACCGAGAAGCGTCTCCCCCCATCGGGAAGAGGCATCGTCAAGCACGGCATCCACGGCGAGACCGCACGCCTGGAGGAGGCTCAGCACCACCTTGCCGTGCCCTCCGGCACCGACCACGAAGCGTCCCATCCGCTCACCTCCGCTCCTCGCCGTTCCCTCGGAATTCCTCCATCGTGCTCTGCCCCGGCGCGGCGATCCCCTCCCGGCGGAGCACAGCGACGACGGTCTTCGCCAGAATCCGCAGGTCAAGGCCGAAGGTCCAGGTGTCCACGTAAACCACGTCGAGGCGGAACTTCTCCGCCCAGGTGAGGGCGTTGCGGCCGTTCACCTGGGCGAGACCGGTGATGCCCGGACGCACCTCGTGCCGGCGGGCCTGCTCCGGAGAATAGCGGTCCAGATAGGCCAACAGGAGGGGGCGTGGCCCCACGAGGCTCATGTCCCCCCGGAGGACGTTCCACAGCTCGGGAAGTTCGTCCAGGCTCGTGCTCCGCAGAAAACGCCCGAAGGGGGTCAGGCGCTCGCCATCGGGAAGAAGCTGTCCCTCCGCATTCCTGGCATCGGTCATGGTACGGAATTTCACCATCAAAAAGGGTTTCCCTAACAGCCCGGGGCGCATCTGCCGAAAGAAGATCGGCGAGCCGAGACGAAGACGGATCAGCAGCGCCAGCAACGCGAAGAGCGGCGAAAACAGGATCAGCACCGCCCCGGAGACGGCCACATCGAAAGAGCGTTTTGTCCTCGACTCCGCCGCAGGAGCCCGTCTCACGCCGGACACTCCTCCGCAGGCGTTCCGCCTCCGGGAGCATAGGTAGGCACCCACGCCCGGAGTAACGTCCTCGCCGCCTCGTCACCTCCGGCGAGGGCACTGGTGAGCGCCTCGGCCAGGCGTTCGCCGGATCTCGCTTCGAGGCGGGTGGCGAAGATTTTTTCGTGCGTGGTCCGCAGAACATGATCCGGATCGTAGAAGAGTTCCTCGAAAAGTTTTTCCCCGGGACGGAGCCCGGTGTAGACAATGGGAATATCCCCGTCGGGTCTGTAGCCGTGAAGACGGATGAGCATCTCCGCCAGAGCGGCGATGCGCACGGGTTCACCCATGTCGAGCACGAAGAGCTCGCCCCCCTCGCCGATGGCCGCAGCCTGGAGCACCAGGCTCACCGCCTCGGGAATGAGCATGAAGTAGCGCCGCATCTCCGGATGGGTTACCGTCAGGGGACCGCCATCCCTGATCTGCTTCTCGAACTTGGGAACCACGCTCCCCCGACTGCCGAGGACGTTCCCGAAGCGCACCGCCAGATAGGCCGTTCCGGGATAGGCGCCCTGGGCCTCCTGGAGCAGCATCTCCGCCAGTCGCTTGGTAGCCCCCATGACGCTCGTGGGGTTTACCGCCTTGTCCG
>Ga0228535_1002271_pt1 | contig 19669 bp, 17 predicted proteins | sample SJ1metagenome_FD_168457 | JGI IMG/M metagenome (GOLD analysis project Ga0228535, IMG submission 168457) | Enriched culture of PCE-dechlorinating microbial communities from Ithaca, New York, USA - SJ1 | ecosystem: Engineered > Modeled > Simulated communities (microbial... > Unclassified | place... | reverse complement strand
TTTCTATCATTGAGACTGTTTCCCAGTATCTGCAGTACCGTACCTAGTATCAGCATCAGGGAGTGCGAGAGCTTTATATCCTCTATCTCTTTGCAGTACAGGTAGAATAGTTCTCCTATAGTTCTGTCATCACAGTTGTTGCGCGCTTCTATGAAAGCATCGCATATCTCAGGAATGCGATGCTTGTGGTGGCTGCAAGCATGTCGTAGCTTCTGCCCTGGAACTCTCTTGCCGGTGCAAGGTGGGATTTGCAGACCTTGAAGAAGCTCTCTATGTCCCAGCGTTTACCGTATATACGGAGGATCTCTTCTTCGCTTATGGCTGTATCGGTGCTCATTATTGTAAGCCACTTATTGGAGTTCTTCACACGTATAAATATGATCCTTGCTTTGATGCATTTGTCCAAGGGATCTGTTTTATGCACCCGTATCATGACACAGACAAAACCTATGATCTGAGAAGAATGAACTGCACCATTTTGGGTACTGTAGACAAGCGCGAAAAACTCTTTAAGTATCTGAGTACAGCTGAACCCGGCTCCCTTATAAAAGTTGAAACGGCTCAGCAGACTAGAGATATTAAGCTTCTGAAATAAAGAGTATATGGATGATTGAAACAGGCGTCCTCTATAATGTTTGCCATGGGAAAGCCTCCTTGTTTGTTGGTATTGCTTGATTTGTGATGATTTCAATTATACCGCTCAAGGGGCTTTCCCTTTGCTTTTCAGTGCGTAATCCTATATGTATTTGTCAAGGGTCAGGCTACTTTTAGAGGTGGGAAAGTTCAGCTAGATAACTAACTGTGATACTAAGTTTTGTCATAAATAATCCCTTAAAAGTGTGCCGCGGTCAATGATTTTTATTTCATTTGGGATAGCTTTTAATAATGCCCATAAACATGCGATGTTGCTTGAGATTACTGGCTTCTTAATTTTCTTTTCTAAGTTTTCACAAATATGAAATCCCTCAACATTAGTACAACTGATAAACACTGCCTCGGAATCACTGGTGTCTGTTTTTAATACTAAATCCTCTATTACCTCAACGGGTTGTGTGCGAAGTTTTTCTGCTGAAATTATTTTGAGCCCTCGCATAGCAGCAATAGAAATGCCATTGCTCTCAAAAAAAACTTTTTCTGCCTCGTTTATGTCATCAGTATAAGGGGTAACCAAGGTAATTTTTTTTGCGCCAAGAGATTTTATGGAATTTATCATAGCCCACGAAGCAGTTATTACGGGGCATTTACAGTATTTCCCTATAATGTTGACGATGTTAGAATTACCGTCATTGCCTTGAATAAAGCTGCCACTTGTACAACCGTATATGACAGCTTCTGGAAAAACTGTAGCAATCATTTGTGCCGCTCTTTGCAAGTCACTTTCCATCGCTTTTAGTGTTTCTTCTGTTGTATCATCCAACATTACTCTGGTTGAATAAAAATTAAATCCTAAAAGTTCTTTGCACCTATTCAGTTCAGGTTCCATGCGGATATTGACTGAAGGCAGTATCAGACCAATTCTTCTTTTGGTCACGTCATTGTTCATCTTATATTCTCCCTATCAGAAAAAGTTTAATATTACTTTAACTATTATAGCAAGATTTAATGATAAGGCAATGTTGAAAACAGGTTAAAGTAGCATTTGCATGTTGAGTGGCAGAAGAAAAATATCCAAGTTTAATTTCAGTTTTCTGGTGTGGATTGACCTATGGTGCTTGACTTTTTTTTCAACGTAGCTAGAATAGGATCCAATATTACTAGATATTTTTATGGCAATAAATATTGGTAATTTGTATGTAGTCAAAATTTAAGAAATAAGGGAAGGAGGCTCTTCGGTATACGGCACAGTTTGGGGTTCTAAAGTAAAGACCTATTTGATGCAAAAACTAATGACACTGAACTTTTCCACCTACCAATAGGTTGCTGAACCTTGAAAAATCTATATAGGTTACGCACATAATACCAATTGTTGTCTTATGTAGTTTGGTAGTGCATTCATGAAGGCCTCGGTTATTTGGTTTTGTATTTTGTCTTTTCTATCATTGAGACTGTTTCCCAGTATCTGCAGTACCGTACCTAGTATCAGCATCAGGGAGTGCGAGAGCTTTATATCCTCTATCTCTTTGCAGTACAGGTAGAATAGTTCTCCTATAGTTCTGTTATCACAGTTGTTGCGCGCTTCTATGAAAGCATTGCATATCTCAGGAATGCGATGCTTGTGGTGGCTGCAAGTATGTCGTAGCTTCTGCCCTGGAACTCTCTTGCCGGCGCAAGGTGGGATTTGCAGACCTTGAAGAAGCTCTCTATGTCCCAGCGTTTACCGTATATACGGAGGATCTCTTCTTCGCTTATGGCTGTATCAGTGCTCATTATTGCAAGCCACTTATCGGAATTCTTACTACGCACAAATACGATCCTTGCTTTGATGCATTTGTCCAAGGGATCTGTTTTATGCACCCGTATCATGACACAGATATACCACTTTGCCTTTCAGTGCGTAATCCTATATGTATTTTTCAAGGTTCAGACTGCCTTTAGATGTGGGAAAGTTCAGTTAATAAGAGGAGGTAATGAAATGGAAAACTTTGGACTTTGGTCGTTGTTACCACCGCTCGTTGCTATAGTTTTATGTGTTGCCACTAAGCAGCTGGTAGTATCTTTGTTTATTGGGGCATTTGCTGGTGCAATGGTGCTGGTTGGTGGAAATCCAATTATTGCCTTTGTTACAACAATGTCTTATATTGTTAAGACCGTTGCAAGTGAATGGAACGCCAGTATACTTGTTTTTACAGTTGCACTTGGGGGATTTATTGGGTTGCTCGGTAAATCTGGTGGTATGCAGGGCTTGGTCAATATGGTTCTTAAATCGATTAACACCCGTATTCGCGGCCAAATGGCTGCGGCTATTTTGAGCGTTCTGCTATTTTTTGATGATTATACAAGTATAATTCTTTCCGGAGTAGTCGCTCGTCCAATCACAGACAGGCTGAAGGTATCAAGAGAAAAACTTAGTTATATAGTGGACAGTTGCGGAGCTGGCGTTGCTGCTACTGCGCCTGTCTCAAACTGGACAGCTTATGAAGTTGGAGTTATCGGTTCTGTTTTGGCTAGTATGGGTATTACTGACAGTGCATACATGGTTTTTCTGCGCTCAATACCCTATCGTTTTTACTGTCTGTTCAGCGTTTTGTTTGTTTTTCTTATCATTCTTATGGCACGCGATTTCGGTAAAATGTATGAAGCGGAAAAAAGGGCAATAACAACGGGACAAACCTTTAGACCTGACTCGACGCCAATGGCAGGCTTGGACGAAAAGGAGTTTTCTGCTCCTGAAGGAGTGTGTCCTCGGGCTCGTAATTTCTTTATCCCACTTGTCACTTTTTTTGTTGTGGCTTTTGTTGGTTTCTTTATTTCTGGCGGTGGTTCTGCAAAATACGCAACTGAAGGATTGGCGGGGATAATGGGTTCGGCTGACGTAATAAACATGATGATTGTTGCTGTAACATTTTCAACTATTGTGCTTGGTGTCATGATGTTTTTTCAGAAAATTATGAATGTTACAGAAATAACTGATGCCTGGACAAACGGAATAAAAGCCATACTTTTTACACTTATATTTATTGTGTTGGCTTGGGCTATAGCTGCGTTTTGTAAATCATTAGGCACAGCTAATTTTATAGTAGGTGCGCTTGTGACAGCAAAATTTCCTGCTTGGATATTGCCGTCTGCAGTATTTGTGATTGCCGGCGCGATTGCATTTGCAACAGGATCGTCTTGGGGGACCATAGCACTTGTTCTCCCGCTTGCTTTACCGGCGGCGGTAGGGCTTGATGCCAACTTTAGTGCTACTTTAGGCGGAGTACTGACTGGAGCAACGTTAGGTGACCATATTTCACCAATTTCCGAGTCGGTAGTAATGTCTTCTATGTCGGCGTCAGTTGATCACATGGATCACGTATTGACTCAGTTCCCTTATGCATTTGTCTGTTGTGGGATAGCAGTTGTATTTGGTTTTATCCCCGCTGGCTTTGGCGTCCCTGTCTGGATATCTTTGGCAGCAGGGGCGGTTGCAGCTGTCCTTTTCGTACGTTTTGTCGGTAAAAAAACGGATGAAGCAACTTTCGGAGTCAAACACAACATAGAAACTAGAGTTGAAAACTGTAAATAAAAATTAGTATTAAGTTGTCCTGTATCAAGATAAGCAAAAAACGATGCAGGACAACTTTAATTGGAGGTATTATATTCTATGCATAACTATAATGTCATAGGGAAAAATATAAAACGAGTTGATGCTCTAGAAAAGGTAAATGGTACCGCGTGTTATTCTGATGACATAACTTTTCGAAATATGTTGCATGCAAAAATGTTACATAGCCCACATGCGCACGCAAGAATATTAAATATTGATATCTCAAAAGCAGTTAAACTTCCAGGGGTTCGTTCTGTTATTACTTCAAAAGACATACCGTTTAACTCTAATCTGGGAGAAGAAAAAGGTTGGATATTAGCCGAAGAAGAGGTCTGCTATATTGGAGATCCTGTAGCAATTGTAGCAGCAGATAGTATAGAAATTGCAAGCAAAGCATTAGGCTTGATCAAAGTCGATTACGAAATATTGCCAGCAGTCATTTATTTAGAGGACGCAATGAAGGAAAATGCTCCAATAGTTTGTCCTGGAACAACGACAAATTTGATCATGGATAAACATTCAGTAAGGGGTGATGTTGAAGCCGATTTCTTACGTGCTGATGTAATTGTTTCTCACACTGTCCATTTCCCTCATATCATTCAAGGCTATTTAGAGCCTAATAGTGCGACAGCTGTTTATCTTAATGGTGAACTGACGATATATTGTGGGTCGCAAGCTTGGCATAGGCTAAAGAAGGACGTTGCTTCACGATGTGGCATAGCAGAAAATAGGGTTATTATTCGTCCGATGTCAATGGGTGGAGCTTTTGGAGGGAAAAGTGAACAAATTACCGCTATCGTCGCTGGGTTACTGGCAATTAAAACAAATAGACCTGTTAAGTTTACGCGTTCGCGCGAAGAGGATTTTTATGATTCCCACCCTACAGTTGAAATGATTGTAAAGGTAACGCTAGCTGCGGATAAAGAGGGACATTTCCTGTCCCGTAAAACAGAATATCTGGGAGATGTTGGTGCTTATGGAGTTGCGGGCACCTGGGTACTTGGGGTAGCAAGCTACCGCGCTGATACATCGTATAAATTTAATTCTGTTGAAGTAAGAACAAAGGGTGTAAGACTTAATCGTACACCAACTGCAGCTTATAGGGGTTATGGTAACCAACAGGCGCACTTCGCCCTTGAGACGACTATTGATGTATTAGCTAATGAATTGAATATCGATCCTAGTGACCTTAGATTAAAAAATTATATATCACCGAATACGATAAGTATTCACGGGTACCATATTAGTAGCTGTGGTTTGAAAGAGTGCATGCATAGAGCAAGGGAACTTATTGCTTGGGATGAGTTGCGTTACAAAAAGACCGAAAATAAGGTAGGGGTCGGTTGTGCAACGCTTGTACATGCAGCAGGAAGTCGAGCCGGCGATCCGGAATTCCCAGGTGATAGCGCACTATTACAGTGTGACATGGATGGCAAACTGACAGTTTGGGCTGGTGAAGCTGAATTTGGACAAGGCGCAAAAACAGTAATGGCTCAAGTTGTTGCCGAAGAATTTGGAGTTGATGTAAGTGATGTCAGGGTAGTCCTTGGTGATACGCAACACACACCATTCGCTACGGGTACTCATGGAAGTAAATTGACTACCATTCTTGCTAATGCAGTATTATTCGCATGTCAAAAAGCAAAAAAAGAGATATTAGATGAGATAACGACAATCACTGGCAGTGGCATGTTAGAGATAAAAAACGGAAATATTATTAATTTTAAAAAAGATGTACTGATGACTTTGCAAGAAGCCTTACGTGAGGTGTGTCTGAAACGAAGCGGTGCGCCTATTATAGTTATGGGAGAATACCGCCCTGCAGCTGTTCTTTTGGACGAAACAGGCTACGGCAATCTGGCACCAACTTATCCATTTGGAGTACAAGCAGCAGAAGTAGAAGTTGATGAGGAAACTGGCCGAATATATGTCAAGAGAATCGTATCCGTGCATGACAGCGGAAAAATAATAAATCCTCAAATGGCAGCTGGAGAGGTTTATGGAGGTGTTTTGCAGGCGTTTGGTTTTAGCACAATGGAGCACCTGGCTGTAAATAACCAGGGGTTGTTATTGGGCGGTACTTTACTGGAGTATAAAATACCCACGATATTAGATGCCCCAGATATTATCGCAGATTTTATCGAAACAGTAGATCCGCATGGACCATATGGTGCTAAGTCATTGGGTGAACCACCGATAGTATCAGTATTGGCTGCAATTTCAAATGCTGTATATGATGCAATTGGCATCACTTTGAATGATGCGCCATTCACGCCGCTTAAGGTTTTAAAGGCTATTAAAGAAAAAACAAAGAAGGTGTAAGTAAGTGAATATTGTTGCTTGTATAAAACAGGTCCCTGACACGGTTGAAATTAAAATAGACAGGGAGACGGGAACTCTAATAAGAGAAAGTGTTCCAACGATACTTAATCCATTTGATTCATATGCGCTTGAAGAAGCACAGCTTATCAAAGAACAATGTGGTGGAAATGTTACAGCCATCACAATGGGTCCGTTGCAGGCGATCGAAGTATTGAATGAAGCATATTCTTTAGGTGTTGAAAACGCTATACATATTTGTGACAGGGCATTTCGTGGATCAGATACATATGTAACAGCTAAGATATTGGCTGCTGCCATTCGGAAAATAAGTAATGTGGATTTAATTTTATGTGGTAAACAGGCTATTGATGGTGATACTGCGCAAGTTGGACCGGAAATAGCAGAGTTTTTAAATATACCTCATGTTTCTTATGTTAAAAAAATTCATGAAGTTAAATCTGATTCAATTATATGTGAAAGAATGATCGAAACAGGAATTGAAGTCATTAGTGTAAAACTTCCCGCACTATTAACGGTATTAAAAGATATAAATAGTCCAAGACTTCCATCTTTTAAGCTAAAACGTAAAGCAAAAGAAAGGATTACCCCTATGTGGGGAATTAAAGATCTAGGTTTCGAGGAAAAAGATGTTGGCCTAATAGGATCACCGACAACTGTCCTTAAAACATTTACTCCTGAAGTAAAATGCAGTTGCAGGATGCTTAGCGGCTCTACAGAAGAACAATTGTGTGAGTTGGTAACAATAATTAAATCTGCATGCTGAAAGAGGAGGAAGTTTATTGTCTGTGATTAATGTAATAAAAGATAAATGTATTAGTTGTGGCGTTTGTGTTAATGTTTGTCCTATTTCGGCGATTAGTTTAAATGCATCGAATTGTGCAGAAATAAATGATGCCTGTAATTTGTGTGGTGCCTGCATAGCTGAATGTAGTGTCCAGGCTATAGTGAAAGAAAGTTTGGATATAAATAAAATCGCTGATCTTGATGTTTCGCATCTTATTGATTGTCACGATATTTGGGTGGTTACTGAAATAAGGGAAGGTAAGATTGCCACTTGTACATTTGAACTTCTTGGAGAAGCGCGAAGACTTGTTAATGGAACAAATTACAATGTTGCTGCAGTATTGTTGTGTAACGAAGCAAATTCTTTTGAGAGGGATTTGATTGCAGCAGGAGCTGATAAGGTTTATTCCGTTAATAATAAAATGTTTAAGCGCTTTACAGACGGTCCTTACAAAGAAACTATATGTCGATTAGTAAAAGAAGAAAAACCATTAGCAATATTATTCTCAGCTACAGCCATGGGGCGTTCTTTGGCTCCACGATTGGCTGCCTCGCTCCATACTGGCTTGAGTGCCGATTGTACTGAACTTGAATTACATCCTAATGGCATCCTCATACAAACGCGCCCAGCTTTTGGCGGGAACCTATTTGCTAGTATTATATGCCCACGTACCTACCCACAGATGGCAACTGTGCGACCCAAAGTAATGCGCCCAATTCTACCTGATTATGACAGAATTGGTCATATTATTAATAAAGACTATTTGGCTGTTAACGAAGGGGAGTTAGTTACTACTATCATAGAATACATAGCACAGGAAAATGAAGTTTCTGTTGATGATGCAGAGGTTGTCGTGACAGCAGGCTTCGGTGCTTCTACCAGAGAAGGGTTGAAACTGGTTGAGGAACTTGCTTTAGAGTTAGGGGGTGCTGTTGGCGCTTCAAGAAAAGTTGTGGATGCTGGCTTAATAAGTTACGAACATCAGGTTGGACAGACAGGTAAAACAATCGGTCCGAAATTGTACATAGCGTGTGGTGTTTCTGGTGCGATACAGCATGCTGTTGGCATGAACTCTTCAAAAAAAATAATAGCTATTAATATTGATGCTGATGCACCAATATTCCATTTTGCTGACATAGGCGTAGTGGCCAATCTTTATGAATTCCTGCCCAAACTGATTAAAGCCGTAAAAGAAAACAAAAAGATTAATTTGCAATGAACAGACAGCTTTGGCATGAAAGAGGGGATCGATATGTCAGAACATAAAAAAATTGTTTTGAGCATTACTGTGAATGGAGAACCAAGACAAGATCTTATTAACGAAGATACAATGCTCCTAGACTACCTCAGAGAACAACTTGGACTTATCGGAACTAAAAGAGGATGCAACTGTTCTGAATGTGGCACCTGTACAGTGCTTTTAGACGGTCGTACTGTATATTCATGTTCAACACTTGCAATTCAGGCAGAAGGGAAGGAAGTTATCACTATAGAGGGAGTATCTACTCCAGGGGAACTTCACCCTATACAAGAAGCTTTTGTAGAAGCGGGGGCAGTACATTGTGGATTTTGTACACCAGGATTCATTCTTAGCACAAAAGCGCTTTTGGATCGTAACCATAATCCTAGCAAGGAGGAAATTAAAGAAGCTCTCGCCGGGAATCTCTGTAGATGTACTGGTTATGTACAAATAGTTGAAGCAGTCCAGTTAGCCGCACAAAAATTGTACGGTTATACGATTAAGGGGGGAGTTTAATGGTTTTTCAGGTCAAAAGACCCACAAAATTAAGTGACCTGTGGGATGTCTTTACTGAATACCCTGAAGCATATCCTATTGCAGGTGGAACTGATATTTTACCACGTTTAAATCAAGGGATCGAGCACCATGATGTTTTTGTGTCATTAGAGGGCATTCAAGAATTAAGAGGGATTTCCTTTAAAGAAGATGGTTCTATTTCTATCGGTGCATTAACGAAATTGGTTGAGATAACTGAAACACCCGATCTTAATATATTTAAAGCACTGAATCAAGCATGTTCAAAAGTAGCTTCCCCACAAATCCGGAACCAGGCAACAATAGGCGGAAATGTTTTGCAAGAAAATAGGTGTGTATATTTTAACCAGTCCGTTAGTTGGCGTAGAATAGAACCATGTTTTAAACTAGGAGGAGACAAATGTTACCAGTATACCGGAAGTCCAAAATGTGTTGCCCTATTTCAATCGGATGTTGCCCCAGTCTTAATGTCATATGGTGCGAATGCAGTTTGGAAAGGGGCACGAAAAACTCGAACAGTGCCATTAAGTTCTATATACATGGAAGCAGGTAAAAAGGATAAAACTCCTGATGAAATATTAGCTGAGTTGATAATACCACCGTTCTCTGGTGTTTTACATTCAGTATACGTAAGAGAAACTATCCGAAGGTCTTTTGATTTTCCCTTGGTAAGCTGTGCACTTACTCTAATTGAAAAAGATAGTACTATTGACAGTGCATGCATGGTGATGGGAAGCGCAGGAGTAATGCCCAGAATTGTGCCTGGAGTTGAGGATTTACTGCTCGGTCTCAAGATTAATGATCTTGGTGCAAAAATTGAAGAGTTAAGAACAATGGGGTCAAAAGAGGTTTTTCCGTTTAAAGACAGTAGGACAGATGTAGTAACGAGGAAAAATTTTGCAAAGGCGCTTATTAAAAAAGCTATTAACTCAATAATAAATGCATAAATAATTTTTAAAAGTTTGATAAAACATAAAATTAACATAAAAAACAAGGAGGTATTTGATATGAAGAATTACGATGTAATTTTTGTAGGTGGATCACTAATGGCGAGTGCGACGGCATATTCATTGCTTAATGAAAACCCACACCTCAATATTTTGTTGATCGAGAAAGATTCAACGTATAAATATGCAGCAACTCCTCTGGCACTTGGTGGTATACGTCAGCAATTCAGCGAACGTACGAATATTCGGATGGCTAAGTCAAGCGTCTATGTCTATGAAAATTTTGGTGAATTGATGGAAACCAAAACATTTGGGAAACCTGATATTGATTTACGTCAGGGAGGATACCTTTTCCTCGTGGATGAAAGCAAATGGCCAATTGCTCTAGAAAACGCTGCAGTCCAAAAAGAAGAGGGCGTAGACTTGAAAATACTTTCCGTAAGTGAGTTGCAGTCAATGCTGCCTGAAACCGACCTTACTGGTATTGTCGGCGGGACCATTTGCCATAAAGAAGGAGTTTTAGACCCGGCATCTGTCCTTGATGGATACCTCCATAAAGTAAGAGAACTTGGAGCAGAAATAATTAATGATGAAGTTATCGGCATGAAGATGGAGCATGGTAAGATTGCCTCTTTAACTTGTAAATCCGGTTCGGAATACTCATCTGCGGTTGTTGTAAATTCCGCCGGCCCATGGGCAAAAGAGATAGGGAATATGATTGGAGTTGAAATACCGGTAGAGCCCCTTGCTCACGACATTTATGTTGCAAGAATGCCAATGGATGCTAATGTTGGATATTCTTACACTACAATGCCTACCACGACATGGTGGTATAGGGAACATCAAGATCGAGATACTTTGCTTTGCGGAAAGACGAAACTTGACTTTGAGTTTGGGTTTAACTTTGATGTTGATATCCCCTATTTTGAAGCAGAAGTTTGGCCGGACTTGGTTGAGAGGATGGAAAAACTGGATAATCTTAAGTTGATCAGAGCTTGGCGTGGCTGCTATGAATACAACAAAATTGATTTTAATGCAATCATAGGTCAACATCCGGACGTACCAAATTTCTATTTAATTAATGGTTTCTCTGGACATGGCATGATGCAGGCACCAGCAGCTGGGAAGGGGCTTGCTGAATCTATCCTTTATGGTGAATACAGGACTCTGGACTTAAGTACAATGAGCGTTAAAAGGTTTAAAGAAAACAAGCTCATAATTGAAAAAGCAATAATATAGCTAAGGAGTAAATAAAAATGAAAGATTTACGTTCATTGTTAAACTGGCTTGAGGCATGCGGGCAGCTTGCTCATGTTATTAAAGAAGTTGATCCCGAATATGAACTAGTTGCAGTAGCAAAAAAAATCAATGAAAAATATGGTAAAGCAGTATTTTTTGAAAAAGTCAAGGGTTCTAAATATCCCGTTGTTTCTTATGTTTTATCATCAAGGGAAGGAATAGCTAATTCACTTAATATGGAACCGCATCAAATGACACACCAATGGAGCCGGAGAGAAGAACAACGATTGCCATACAAAATTGTTGACGACGGTCCAGTACAGGAGGTTATTGAACCGAAACCAAATTTATATGATTTGCCATTGTGCATTCATAGTGACGGAGATAATGGCAGATATATAACAGGCGGTGTTTTAATTGCCAAACATCCTGAATTAGGGATGATGAATGCCTCATTCAATAGATGTCAGCTCGTTGATGAAAAGACACTTAGAGTTAGAATGATGCCACCTCAACATTTAGGAGTATTTTACGAAGAAGCGGAGAAAAAAAACGAACCGTTGGAAGTTGCAATTGTAATCGGTGCTCCCCCATCTGTAATGTATAGCGGTGCTTCAAAAATACCTATTGACAGGGATGAATTGGAGTTTGCTGGTGCGCTTTCAAACCAACAGCTGGAAGTAGTTCGTTGTAAAACAATTGATGTTCTTGTCCCTGCAAGTGCTGAGATAGTTATTGAGGGCAAAGTGCTGCCGCACATCAAAGAGGAAGAAGGCCCCTTTGGAGAGTTTACAGACTCTTATGTGCCGGTGATGAAAAACCATGTATTTAAAGCCACATCGATTTCACACCGAAAAGACGCCATTTGGCACGATATATTCGCCGGTGGTACAGAAGACCTGAACCTTCTCGCCTTACCAATTGAATCTGAGATATACAATCATATCCGAAAGTTTGCAAATCCTGCTGACATAATAGATGTTTGCGCTTCTCCGTTCGTTTTTGGAAGCTTCATACGTATAAAAAAACGTGATGAACAGCAACCTAAGAACATTCTACTTTCAGCCTTGGCATCATACGCCTGGACTCAGTTTGTTGTTGTAGTAGACGAAGATGTGGACATAAGAAAACCGAACGATGTTTTTTGGGCTATACAAACACGCTGCTGTCCTGAGAGAGATGTAATTATAATTCCCGGTGTATCATCCTATTCAAGAGAAGATGTCAAAGATGAAAACATGGGTAAATTTGGCATTGATGCAACGGCACCGTTGAACAAAGCACATATTTACAAACGTCGTACAAATAGAATGGACAATCTTATTGATATAGATGAATACTATAGGCAATAAAATAATTACTGACATGAAAAAGGAATGGTGTAATTCAAATGGATCTTAAATATATTGGAGAAGCAGTAGATCGTTTGGTAACAGTGCCAATGTCCAACTGGACAATACTAAAAGGATTGCCATTAACTGAAACATACGAATCGGCAAGGGCAAAAGCAGGTCAACCGATTACACTTAAAGCAGCAAGAATGCTTAATGAACACGTTAAAAAGGGTGATACTGTTCTTTTGCTTTCTGGCTTCGTGATTCTAAACTGGAATCGTCCTGAAACAGATGGTCCGGTTGGGGTTGCGGCATTAGCAAGGAGTCTTGATCTAGCTTTGGGAGCTGTTCCCGTAATTTTAACGGAAGATATCTTGAAGTATAATTTGACAAAAACAACTGAAGCCGCTGGATTGATAGTTTGCAACGACGAAGAACAACTGCGTTCAGGGGGCAGAGGGCGAAAGGCCGCGGTTTTAGGTTTTCCGCTAGACCACGAGGAAGCAAAAGAGAAGGCCATAGAAATACTTGACAGGTTTGACCCAAAAGCGGTAATTGCTGTTGAACGTCCAGGTTGGAATGAAAAACGTATCCATCATAGCGGTATGGGATACGATATTTCTACAGTAACGGCGAAACTTGATTATCTATTTCTTGAAGCACAAAGGCGGGGCATACTAACAATTGGAGTTGGGGACCTTGGCAATGAGATGGGGATGGGTTATGTAAAGGAAGAAATAAAATCGCTTATCCCAAATGGAGCAAAATGCCTTTGCGGATGTGGAGCGGGTATTGCTTGTGATGTGTCTGCAGATGTGGGGCTCATCTGTAACATTTCAAACTGGGGAGCTTATGGTATATGCGCATGCTTGGCGGCTTTGGCCAACGAGGAAGAAGTGCTTCATGACGGGGATATGGAAAAGAGGATGATTCGTGCCTGTGTTGATGCCGGAGCGCTTGACCCAGTAAGCGGCATGCTTATCCCAAGGGTTGATGGAGAACCAGAAGAGATAAATGCATATATAATTGAAATGTTGCGTGGAATTGTCAGGCATGCTACCACAGGAAGCATATTTACCAGAAGCTATAAATCTACTGGCAGTATCAAAGAATAAAATATTATTATTGAGGGCTCTGGGTTATATTTTTGTCTCAAAGTCCTCTTCTCTTATATTTTAAGAATGGAGATAGATATTATGATTGGCAAAAATATTATACGTGTGGACGCTTTGGATAAAGTGATGGGGAGAGCTAAATATACGGAAGACCTTATCCCCCCCCATGCGCTGGTAGGAAAAGTCCTACATAGTACTTTTGCTAATGGCATGGTCAAATCTATTGACATAAGAAAAGCCGAGCAAATGGATGGCGTCGAAAGGATCGTAACTTGTTTTGATGTGCCAGATATCCAATATGCAACTCCGGGTCACCCTTGGTCCTTAGATCTAGAACATCGAGATGTTGCTGATCGTAAAATACTAAATCAACGGGTTAGGCACTATGGAGACTGCATTGCAGCAGTTGTTGCTAGAAACGAATCCATTGCTGATGAAGCGATAAATTTATTGAAACTAGAATATGAAGAATACCCTGTTTTGCTTGATCCAATTGAGGCAATGGATCCTGCTTCTTGTCTCATTCATGCTGAATTTCCGAATAATATATTAAAAAGGACTTCTTATTCTGAAGGTGATTGGCAAACTATTGATCCTTCAGAAGTTTACGTCAAATATGCTGCGACTTACAAGACTAACCCTGTTAAACACTGTCATATCGAGAATACATGCAGCTTTGCGTACATGGAAGGAGACCGAGTGGTGGTCGTTACTTCTACACAAATACCACATATCGTGCGCCATGTTATTGCTCAGGCTTTAGGAATACCATTTGGTCGTGTGCGTGTTGTCAAACCATATGTTGGTGGTGGTTTTGGAAATAAGCAGGATGTCATTTATGAACCACTGAATGCCTTTTTAACAATGCAGGTTGGGGGAAGATGTGTCCGACTAGTTATGAATATGGAAGAGAACTTTAATTCGACACGAACACGTCACGGAATTGAATTTCAGTTGGAAACCGAAGTGGCAAAGGACGGTAAAATATTGACAAGGAGAAGCAAAGCGATCTCTAACCAAGGAGGTTATGCTTCACACGGTCACACTGTTGTTGCTAACGCAACAAGCGGCTACCGAAATTTATATCATCAAAATGCGTTGAGACAAGATGCCATTACTGTTTATACCAATATTTGTTCTGGTGGAGCAATGAGAGGCTATGGCATACCTCAAATTAATTTTGCAATGGAATCTCATATGGACGATTTAGCATTGTTGCTTAATATGGATCCGATAGAATTTAGGCGGATTAACATGATGCGAGAAGGAGATATTGATGCACCTACAGGAATAATCTGTCACAGCAACGGCCTTGATGAATGTCTTGAAAGAGGCAGCAACTATATCAACTGGGCTCAAAAACGTAAGTTGTATAGTGATCAGTCTGGTAATATTCGCAAGGGCGTTGGTATGGCAATTTTCAGTTATAAAACAGGAGCTTTTCCGAGCGCAATGGAGGTTGCAAGCGCAAGAGTTATATTAACTCAGGATGGTAGCGTGCAAATTGAGATGGGCGCAACGGAAATTGGTCAAGGTGCAGATACTGTTTTTACACAAATTGCGGCTGAGACTCTTTCAATTAAGCCTGATAATATTCATATTATTACTACTCAAGATACAGACCATGCACCGTATGATACCGGTGCATACGCTTCAAGGCAGACCTACGTTTCAGGTATGGCTTTAAAACAAACTTGTATGCAGTTAAAACAGAAAATTATTCATTATGCGGCAGAGTTGCTTGAACAACCACAGCAAATACTTGACATCTCTGACAGTGGGATTATTGATACCGAAAATAGGGCGATACTAATCTCTTTGGAAGAGCTTGCAATGACATCATTTTACAGCAGAAAACATGCAACCCATATTACTGCCGAATCTTCTTTTCAATGCAAAAATAATACATATGCTTTAGGCTGTTGTTTTGCAGAAATTGAAGTAAACATCCCAATGGGCCGCATAAAAATTCTGGATATAATCAATGTTCATGACAGCGGACGTATAATAAATCCAGCTTTGGCTAAAGCGCAAGTTCATGGGGGAATGGCGATGGCAATAGGTTACGCTTTCTCTGAACAAATGCTATACGACGAAAAAGGTAAGCTGTTAAATGGTAATTTGTTAGATTATAAGTTACCTACATCAATGGATATCCCTGACCTTCATGTAATATTTGTGGAAACAAATGATCCCACTGGGCCTTATGGTAATAAGTCATTAGGAGAGCCCCCAACGATACCTGTAGCTGCAGCAATAAGAAATGCATTGTTGAATGCTACTGGTGTTGCAGTAAATCATTTACCATTAAATCCACAAAGCCTGATAAAAGAATTTACGCAAGCAGGTTTTTTCTCAAAGGAGTGATTTTACATGCTGGACATTGTTAAAAATGAAATAGCCCACAGTATTTCAGAGGCTATTAGTTTATTAAACCAAAATCATGGAACTCTCGTTGTTGCAGGAGGTACGGATATACTGGTCAAAATTAGGGCAGGAAAGATTAATAAAGCTCATTTGGTATACATAAATAAGATTTCAGAACTCACGGGCATCTCGATAAGCGAATCAGGGGTTATTAAAATTGGACCGCTTACCACTTTTAAAGAGCTAGAAAATAATCCTTTAATATTAGAAAAATTACCTATTTTGGCTATTGCAGCTGGATCAGTTGGAGGCCCACAAATCAGAGCCGCAGGTACAATCGGCGGCAATATTTGTAATGGTGTGACTAGCGCCGATACTTCTTCATCGCTATTAACTTTAAATGCGAGATTAGAAATATCAAACAATAATACTACTTATAATACATTAATAGAGGATTTTTATCTTGGACCATCTAGAGTTGCGTTACCTAATGGTTCTTTGCTTACAGCAATTTATATTGATAAAAAAGATTATACTGGCTATAAGGGGCACTATGAAAAATATTCGCAGCGAAATGCAATGGATATTGCTACACTCGGTTGTGCTGTGCAATTGAAATTAAACAAAGAAAAAACTTTGATTGACGATATACGTATCGCATTCGGTGTGGCTGCTCCGGTTCCTTTGCGTTTATCAAAGGCTGAAGATTTGTTGACAGGCATGACAATTGATCAAGCACTGCTAAGGGGTCCGAGTATTGTCAAATCGGAAATATCGCCAAGAGATTCATGGAGAGCAAGCAAAGATTTTAGGCTTCATATAGCAGGCGAGATTTTCAACAAGGCTCTTAAATTAGCATGGAAAGCGAGTGTTATCTAATGTTAAATATCGTAAATTTGAATATAAATGGAGAAAACCATGAAATTGCTGTTAATCCAGGTGAGGTTTTAACCGATACTCTTCGCAACAGATTTAATTTGACAAGTGTCAAGAAGGGTTGTGGAGTTGGAGAGTGTGGAGCATGTGCCGTTCTTATTGATGGAATTGCAATGAACAGCTGTATCTATCTTACTGCTTGGGCAGGAGGAAAAGAAATAATCACTGTGGAAGGGTTATCTAAGAAGGGCAACAATTTGCATCCTGTACAAAAAGCTTTTATTGAAGAAGCTGCAATTCAATGTGGATTTTGTACTCCGGGACTTATAATGACAGCGGTAGAAATCGTTGGAAGCGGTAAAAAATATTCACGCGATGAAATCAGAAGGCTTATCTCCGGCCACTTGTGCAGGTGTACAGGTTATGAAAATATTATAAATGCAATTGAACATTCAATACATGAAATAAACAATTAATTATGTTTAACATTGTGAATTCCTTAAAATTATAAATTTCTTAAGTTAGGATGATAAATTTGGAACTAAAATATATCAAAGCAGATCCAAGTGGAAATACAACAGTTTTTATCCTTGATACTGTAGCAAGAAATCAGTATGGTAAAATTGCCGCTATTGCAATGTCCCCCGGATATCTTGCTGCAGAGCAGGTTGGTTTTATTATGCCATCAAAGATAGATCCCGGATCATTCCGAATGGAAATGATGGGAGGTGAGTTTTGTGGCAATGCTTCTCGCAGTTTTGCTGCGTGGCAGATTATGTATAAAAAGGACATTTGTGGATCCTCTGTCAATTCAATGGATAAAGAAATATCATTGTACATTGATGTATCAGGTAGCAATAAACTACTGAAATCAAAAGTACGTAGTCTTACAAGCAAGAATTGTTTTAATGTTAGTGTAGGTATGCCTATCCCTAAATGGATATGCAGAGGTGAAAGTCACGATTTAGGAGAATATAGCATAGTCGCATTTGATGGAATAAGCCATATCGTGTTATGGGATAGATTACCTTCGGAAAACGATGTTAAATTATCGAAAGATTTATTATTAAATGTTGGTGCCTCAATAGATGCGTTTGGTGTTATGTTTTACCAACTTAGCAGCAATATGATGACGCCAGTTGTTTGCATCAAAGATATAGGATCAACAATTTGGGAAAATAGCTGTGGATCAGGTTCATCAGCAGCTGCTGCTGCGATTGCTTATAAAAGAAATTCATCTGTTGATTTAACAATAAAACAGCCTGGTGGTAATTTATCTGTGAAGGTTGAGTGGGAGGGGAAAATACATTCAATAGTTTTGAGCGGAGACATAAGGTTTACATCAATAGGAACAATATATATTGACGATGAACAATTATTGTAATTTTTACTAATGAGAAAGAGGTGTCGCCGCTTTGAAAAAGAAAAGATTGGTGGTCGGATTGTCAGGTGCAAGTGGTGCTCCCTTGGCTGTTGAGCTATTGGCTACGCTACAAAATATGTCAGATTGGGAAACACATTTAGTCTTTACTAATAGCTTTGAAGAAACATTAAAGATTGAAACGTCGCTAACAATCAGAGAGTTGTCTAGTAAGGCGACAAAAGTATATGACAATAATGATATGGGTTCAAGTATATCAAGCGGAACATTTCAAACAGAAGGGATGATAATCGTTCCTTGTAGTATGAAAACATTGGCGGGGGTTACTTATGGTTATTCAGAGAATCTATTGTTGCGTGCTGCTGATGTCACAATAAAAGAAAGACGTAAACTAGTATTGGTGACTCGAGAAACACCTTTGAGCCCTATCCACCTAAAAAACATGCTATATCTTGCTGAACGTGGAATAGTGCTTTTGCCTCCAATGTTGACTTACTACAATAACCCGCAATCAGTTCATACAATGACAAGGCACATTATTGGTAAGATGCTGGATATATTTAACATACAAGCGCCAGATTTCAAACGTTGGGAATGATACATTTTACATGGATACATTCATAAATTTGCGAAAAGTTTTTAATATAGGATGTGAACGCACGAGACTGTCGGCTGAGTGCATCAATACAGGCAGGGGCCTACAAGTATTGTTGATAGGAGGGACTTCACCACATATAGGAGCTGTAGTTATGGCACTTCCGCGTCCTAGTTTAAAAAACCCCAAAAACAATAGTTCAGATTCTTATGTCCTTACTGTGCCTGGGCATAAAGACTATATTATTGCCAGCCAAATGGCATCAGATATTGCTAAAATATTAAATATTGTAACCGTAGTCACAGTTGGGGTTCACAGTAATAACATGACAAATAAAGAGATACAAGAAATAATTGCAAATTCTATATCCCTAACGGAGACAATATGCTCAGAATTTAATCAAAGAAAAATTCCAGCAACCGAAATAACCGGGGACTATCCTAGATTTTGTGTAAAGTCCTAACAGGTGCAAAATGAGGCGTTTGAAATGTGTGTCCGGTGCTGGTTTTCAGCTCCGAACCTTTTTAATTATACCCAATAACAGACAATCGAGCATAGCCATATTTTCAGGCTATGCATTTTATATCTGGCATTGGAATCTTCCTCAGATCCTGCCCTCGAAAAATACCTCCAGTAAAGTGCCCCCCAAAGTCAAGACACGAATTTTCTAATGATCCGAATAGCTCCTTTCTTCATGCGGCATAAGTCTTCTGTTGTCTTGCGAATGC
>Ga0228535_1002270_pt1 | contig 19679 bp, 17 predicted proteins | sample SJ1metagenome_FD_168457 | JGI IMG/M metagenome (GOLD analysis project Ga0228535, IMG submission 168457) | Enriched culture of PCE-dechlorinating microbial communities from Ithaca, New York, USA - SJ1 | ecosystem: Engineered > Modeled > Simulated communities (microbial... > Unclassified | place... | reverse complement strand
CGAGCAGCACGCCGGGCAGGTGACGGCGTTGTCGCTGCAGCTGTTCGAAGCCCTGGCGCCGGCGTTCGCTCTCGGCGACCGTGACCGGCAGCTCCTGGAGACCGCGGCCCTGCTGCACGACAGCGGTTATTTCATCAGCTATGCAAGCCACCACAAGCATTCCTATCACCTGATCCGGCACGCGGAACTGTTCGGCTTTACCCCCCGGGAGCGGGAGGTGGTGGCCAACGTGGCCCGCTATCACCGCAAATCACTCCCCAAGAAGAAGCACGAAGGGTTCTCACGGTTGACCGAGGAGGACCGCATCCTGGTTTCGAGACTCGGCGGGATCCTGCGCCTGGCCGACGGTCTCGACCGCCGCAGGAACGCCCTGGTCGGGAAGCTCCGCTGCGAGCTGACCGAAACCTCCTTCCGGGTCGTCCTTGAAGGGGATGGGGACCTCTCAGTCGAGATATTCGGCGCCAAGGCAAAGGGAGACCTCTTTGAACAGGCATTCAATCGCAGGCTCGTCCTTTCCGCTGCCTGATCCCTCCCCACTCTCCATTTATTTATTGAAAACCTCCCGATATTTCCTTCCCCATGCCGTTCCTTCCGACCATTCCACTTTCAGCCGCTCTGCCGTCAGAAATGTAACGCAGCTTTTTTTGCCGCGTAACACCGACGCAATATTTGTCAGGTATCTTCCCACCATTCGTGAAGGCCAGGGACATGCTGTCCAGTAGCCGAGGGCCTGAACACGCCTGACTTTGCGGCAGGCGGCCGATTCCGGAGCCCAGCCTTGCCGGGACGTGACGTTTATTACATCAGCAAAAGGAGGAGAGAGTGAAAGGAAAGATTATTGCTGCAGGACTTCTGGCGGCGTTTGCCGTCGGTCAGAACGCGGACGCGAAGAGTCTCGAGGAGATCCTGAAGGAAAAGGGGGTCATCACGGAGGCCGACTACAAGGAATTAACCAAGTACAAGCCGATTGACTACAAGCTCGGCAGGGGTTTCACCTTCACCTCGGCCGACGAGAAGTTCCAGCTTTCTCTCGGCGGTCGCATGCAGTTCCGTTACACCTTCACTGACTTCGACACCGCGGACTTCAACACCAAGAGCGATTCCAGCAGCTGGGACGCCAAGCGCATCAAGCTGTTCCTGAACGGCTACGCCTACACCAAGGACCTCACCTACAAACTGGAGCTGGACCTGCGTCAGTCGGGCAGCTCCAAGATGCTCCAGGACGCCTTCATCAATTACAAGTTCATGGACGAAGTGCAGCTCAGGGCCGGCCAGTACAAGGTCCCCTTCGCCCGCCAGGAGCTTACCTCAGACGGCTCGCTTTCCTTTGTTGACCGCTCGCCGGTGGTAGACGCGTTCAAGGCATCCTACGACCTCGGCGCCATGGCCCACGGCAAGATCGCGGACGGTATCGCCTACTACAACCTGGGCGTGTTCGGCGGGTTGGGCCAGACAACCGCCCGGGCCACCAATGACAACATGCTCGCCGCCAGGGTAGCCGTCAACCCGTTCGGTGACATGCCCTACAACGAGCCGGATTTCGACCGGACAAAGAAACCGCTCCTTTCCATCGGAGCCAACTACTTCAGGAATACCCTCCAGAACAACGGAACCTCGTTTGAAGGGGCTGCCTCCAACTATGCCGGAAGCAACGGATGGCTCGGTGCCGGGCGGTCGTTCGTATCCTCCAACGGTCAGAAGGTATCGGTTGACAGCTTCGGCGTAGACCTGGCCTTCAAGTGGATGGGCCTCGCACTCCAGGGTGAATATCTGCTGGGTCAGGCTGAGAACGATATCACGAATCAGCTCCTCCGTGCCCACGGCTTCTATGCACAGGCTGGCTACATGATACTGCCGAAGCTGGAAGCAGCGGTGCGTTATTCCTACTATGACCCGAACCGGGACGTGTCCAACGACCTCAGGACCGAGGTGATCGGCGCCCTGTCCTACTACTTCAACAAGCATAACCTGAAGCTGACCGCGGACGTGGGGAGTATCCATACCCAGGGCGCCAAGACCGACCCCTTCACCAGCCAGAGGCTGCCCGGCAACGACATGCAGTATCGCCTCCAGGCACAGATCATCTTCTGACCCGAGCAGCACACGGCTCTCTTCACGTGAGCCTTCCTCATGGTGGGGGGCATCGGCCCCCCTCTTTTCAAGCCTCCCACTTATGGATTCACAAATTCACGCCATTATCTGCTCTTCCTCACACCTCTGTAACCTGACGATGCGAAACTGGGAACATCGAGAAACCGGAAATCTGTTTTGGAACAGAGCACGCCGCGCAAGCACGTGTTCAGACAGTCGAATGGAGGAGAAAAATGAGAATGATGCCGCTGGGTGACTACTACGTATGGTACTGCGAATGGTGCGATTCAAGGAACCTGACCCTCTGGACCAGGCGTGAGAAGGGCGAGGTGTTCTGCGGTGCCTGCCACAACCGCCATCCTATGACTGTCCCGTCCCATGCCGGGATGAAGCAGACCTTTTCAAGGGTGATCTAGCCCATCCTGTCCCCTGGGCAGGTGACAAACATCCGACAAATCGTAACTCTTCACGGGTCCTCCCTCCGGCCGATCACTCTCCGCGCAGCCGCTCCGCCACCAGCGTGGCGGTATGCTCTACCCGCACGGAGCTTCCGGCTCCGTCCAGCCCACCCTCGATCTGCATCCTGCACCCGGGGCAGTCCACCGCCACCGTGTCAGCGCCGGATGCCGCAATGGAGTCCAGTTTCCGCTTCAGGATCTCGTATGAGATCTCCGGGTACTTGAAGGCGTAGGAGCCGCCGAAGCCGCAGCAGCCGTCGTGACCGTCCATCTCGCGCACCGGCCGTCCGGCAATCCGCTCCAGCACGGCCCTCGGCTCCTGGAATACGCCGCAGCCGCGCCGCAGGTGGCAGGCGTCGTGGTAGGTGACCGCCGCTCCTTCCCCGGGCGCCTCTATCTCCACGATGCTCCGGGCCGCCAGCTCAGAGAAGTTGACCACCTTGCCGGCCAGCTCCAAGGCCCGGGCGTGCCGCCCCGGATCACCCAGCAGCAGCTCGGGGAAGTCGCGCTTCAGCGACATGGTGCAGGTGGGGCAGATGGTGACCACGTGGTCGGCCCGCTCCGCCAGCAGGGCCTCCGTGTTGAGCCGGGCCATGTCGCGGGCGATGCCGGTTTCGCCTGAGTAGCGGGCAGGTATGCCGCAGCAGAGCTGCTCCTGTGGAAAGACGACCGCGTAGCCCAGTTTTTCCAGGCTCTCCATGACGTCCCGGCACAGCTCCGGGTATACGAAGTCCGCCAGGCAGCCGGAGAAAAAGAGCACCCTCCCGCGTTCGCCGGGCACGAGCGGCTTCGCCGCTACCCGCTCCCGGGCCAGGTCCCGGAAGGGGCGCGCCGCGATCGGGGGGAGGGAGCGGTTGCCCGTGTCGCACCCCAGGACCAGCGGGAGGTGGCGGATGCGTCCGTCTCTCCCCTGGAACGGTTTCTGGGCCAGGTAGGCGGCCCTGAGCGCGGCGTGGAACAGGGTCCGGTTCCTCATGAAGGTCCCCATCAGCGGCTTCTGCGCCGGCAGTTTCTTCCCTCTTTCCCTCAGGTCAAGAATCAGTCCCTCGATGTCGATCTTTGCGGCGCAGACCTCGTTGCACCTGCGGCAGCCGATGCAGAGGCCGAGGATGTCGCGGGCGTTCCTGTCGCCGTGGAAGAACGGGGTCAGCACCAGGCCGATGCCCCCCACGTAGATGTGGCCGAACACATGCCCGCCCACGGTCTCGTACACCGGGCAGACATTGGCGCAGGCCCCGCATTTCAGGCACTTGAGCGCCTCCTGAAAGCGGGGATGCCGGGCAAGCTCCGACCTGCCGTTGTCCAGCAGCACGAGGTGGAGCTCGCGGCCGTCCCCGGACGGCCCCCTGATGAACGAGACGTAGGATGTGATCTTCTGGCCGGTGGCGTTCTTCGGCAGCATGGAGACGATGTCCAGTGCCTCGGCCAGGGAGGGGACGATCTTCTCGATGCCGATAAGGGCGATGTGGGTGCGGGGGAGGGTGGTGACCAGGCGGGCGTTTCCCTCGTTGGTGACCAGCCCGATGGCGCCGCTGTCGGCCACGGCCACGTTGGCGCCCGAGAGTCCCACCTTGGCTGACAGGAAGCCGTCCCTGAGGGTTTCGCGGGCGACCTCCACCAGTGCGGGGATATCTGGCGCACAGTGGCGTTCCGTTTCCCGGGAGAACAGGGCCGCCACCTCGTCACGGTTCTTGTGGATGGCGGGCATGACCATGTGGGACGGCCGCTCCCCGGCCAGCTGGATGATCCATTCCCCCAGGTCGGTCTCCAGGCAGCGGACCCCGGCCTTTTCCAGGTGATGGTTGAGCCGGATCTCCTCGGAGGTCATGGACTTGGACTTGACCAGCAGGTCGGCGCCCTTCTGCCTGACGATTTCGAGAATCGTATCCCGTGCGGCCGCCGCGTCCGCGCAGAGATGAACGACCGCGCCTGTCCGTTCGGCGTGTTCCGTGAAGCGTTGCACCATTTCGGGCAGGATCCGTAGAGACTCCTTCCTGGCTGCCGATATCCGTTCGCGCAGGGCCTCGAAATCCTCCCCCTCGAAGGCGCGCGCCCTGGCGGCCGGGTACTGGGCCGCGAAATTCCCCAGCGCCCTGCGGAGAAACGCATCGTTGATTTTCTGGTGAATGATTTTTCTCGACACCTCTCATTCTCCTTCCAGGATCAGGATGTGCAGCTCCTTGGGGCCATGGACCCCGATGGTCAGGACCCGCTCGATGTCCGCGGTGCGGCTGGGGCCGGTGGTGAGTGACAGGTAGCTGGACGGGTGGGATGCCAGCAGCCGGTAGAGGGTGCCTGAGAGGGACTGCAGGTCCGGGACGATGGTCGAAGCCGTGAGGAACACCAGGTTGACCGGGGGGAGGGCGGTAGCGCCGCGTCCGGCCGGGTCTGAAAGCTCCAGGAGGAGACTGCCGGTGGCGGCCACGCCCGCCGTGGCGAAGCTCAGGCCAAAGCGGACGTCCCGGTATTCTTGCGGGGAGGCGAAGCGCAGGTCGGCGAGGGCCTTGCGAACCGCGTCCGGGAGTTCGGAAGCCGCCACCGGGCCGCCGGTTGTCTCACGGACATGGCGGGCCGCCTCGGCAAGGGTTGGAAAGCGCCCGACAACGGCGCCCGCCGCCTCGGCGGCGGCCTGGAATCTATCGATCATTGCTCTCTCCTGGTTGCATGACTCGACCACCGGCCTTGCCCGAGACTTCGCCGTTTCGTGCACGGGCAGGCTGTTATGCCGGTCCTGCTATTCGGGAACCGTGCGGTTCTTTGCCTGTTCTCCGGTCAGGGCCATGTACGTGCTGCTTGCACGGGCAACCAGCTGCCCGCTTTCATCAAGCACGTCACACTCAACGAATCCCGTCAGCTTTCCCTTCTTGACGACCTTGCCCACTGCCAGGAGTTTTCCGCCCCATACCGGTCTGAGATAATTGATCTTCAGCTCCAGGGTGGTCAGTGTCTCACCCTTCTCCAGCAGCGTAAAGAACGCCACTCCCATGGCCGTGTCGGCAATGGTGCAGAACACCCCGCCATGCAGGGTTCCCATGGCATTGGTATGGTCCTCGGTCATCTCGAACTCGATCACGGCCTCGCCGGGCCGGACCGACTTTATCGTGAAGCCGATGAGCGATGCAATGGGCATGGGCGGGTGCCCGGTTTCGATCATTTTCCGTACATAGTCAAGCATTGGCGACATGAATCGTGTTCTCCCCGCAAAAATTTGTGATAACCACAGTACCCCAACAGAATGGCGAATGCAATGGACTCATCCGCCTGCAAGGAATCGGGCGTGACAGCCGCAACTGCACGCGCGCTCCTCAATGCGTTCCGCTCACCTTGCACGCGGTCGGGGCTGACGGAAAGACTACCGTATCGGCTCCCGAGGTGGTATGCTTGGCCCCATGACGCACAACGATACCGCACCCCAGGAACGTTTGTCCGGCTCGGTCGAAAGGGTTACCTTCCACAACGAGGAGACGGGCTTCTGCGTCCTCAAGGTCAAGGTCAGGGGGCGCAGGGAGCCGGTCGCCGTGATCGGCTCGGCCGCTTCGGTGGGGCCGGGGGAGTTCGTGGAGTGCCTCGGCTTCTGGCAAAACGACCGGACCCACGGGCTCCAGTTCAAGGCCGTGCAGCTCAGGGTCGTGCTCCCCGGCACCAGGGAGGGGATCGAGAAGTATCTCGGCTCAGGCATGGTCAAGGGGATCGGCCCCCACTTTGCCAAGGTGCTTGTCAAGGCCTTTGGCGAGAATGTTTTCGAGGTCATCGAAAACGAGCCCATGCGGCTCCTGGGGCTTCCCGGCATCGGCAGGAAGCGGATGGATATGGTCACCGGCGCCTGGGCCGAGCAGAAGGTCATCCGCGAGATCATGGTGTTCCTCCAGTCCCACGGCGTGGGCACGGCCCGGGCGGTGCGCATCTACAAGACCTACGGCGACGAAGCCATCCTCAAGGTCACCGAGAACCCCTACCGGCTGGCCCTGGACATCCACGGCATCGGCTTCAAAAGCGCCGATGTCATCGCAGAGCGGCTCGGAGTCGCCCGGGACTCCCTGATCCGGGCCCGGGCCGGTGTCAGGCATACCCTCCAGGAGATTTCCAATGACGGCCACTGCGCCTGGCCCGGGGACGAACTGGCCGGTCAGGCGGCCGGGCTGCTCGAGATCCCAGTCCCGGTTATCGAGGAAGCGATCCAGGAGGAGATCGCCGAGGACAACCTGGTGAGAGACCGGATAGACGGCAGGGAATGCCTGTTCCTGACGCCGCTGCACCGGGCCGAGACCGGCACCGCGGCCGGCATCGCCCGGCTGCTGCCGGGGGCTCCCCCATGGGAAAGCATCGACGCGGCAAAGGCAATCCCCTGGGTGGAGCAGAAGACCGGTCTGACCCTGTCCGCCTCCCAGCGGAGCGCTGTGGAGCTGGCCCTCGCCTCCAAGGTGACGGTCATCACCGGCGGACCGGGGGTCGGGAAGACCACCCTGGTGAACGGTATCCTCAGGATTATCCTGGCCAAGGATATCCGGGTCACCCTGTGCGCCCCCACCGGCAGGGCGGCCAAGCGGCTCTCAGAGTCCACCGGCCTGGAGGCCAGGACGGTCCACCGGCTGCTGGAGTTCGATCCCCAGACCTTTGGCTTCAAGCGGGGAAGGGACAACCCCCTGGAGACCGATCTGCTGGTGGTGGACGAGTCGTCCATGGTGGACATCGTGCTGGCCAACCGGCTGCTGGCCGCCATACCCGATCACGCGGCCCTGATCATCGTCGGCGACGTGGACCAGCTCCCCTCGGTCGGGCCGGGCGCGGTGCTGGCCGACATCATCGACTCCGGCGTCGTCCCAACGGTCAGGCTGACCGAAATATTCCGCCAGGCCGAGTCCTCCCGCATCATCGTCAACGCACACCGCATCAACCGGGGCGAACTCCCCCTGAAGAACGAGGGGACCGCCCTGTCCGACTTCTACTTCATCCCGGCCGAGACCCCCGAGGAGATCCACGACAAGGTCATGCAGGTGATCACCGAGCGCATCCCCGGCCGCTTCGGCCTTCATCCGGTACGGGACATCCAGGTCCTGACCCCCATGAACCGGGGCGGTCTCGGGGTCCGCTCCCTCAACGTGGAGTTGCAGTTGCGGCTCAATTCCGGCGCCGAGCCCTCGGTGGTCCGCTTCGGCTCCCGGTTCGCGTCCGGTGACAAGGTGATCCAGACCGTGAACAACTACGACAAGGAGGTCTTCAACGGCGACATCGGCGTGGTCAGGCTGGTGGACACGGAGGAGGGGCTCCTGCGGGTCGATTTCGATGGTCGCGAGGTCGAGTACGAGTTCGGCGAGCTGGATGAGGTCTCCCTGGCCTACGCCACCTCCATCCACAAGAGCCAGGGGTCCGAGTACCCGGCCGTGGTCATCCCGTTGGCCATGCAGCACTACATGCTGCTGGAGCGGAACCTGCTCTACACCGCCGTCACCAGGGGGAAGAAGCTGGTCATCGTCATCGGCCAGGTCAGGGCACTGGCCATGGCGGTCAGGAACAGGAAGTCCACCAGGAGGATGACCAAACTGGCGGAGAGGCTAGCGCACACGGGGTAGGTGTGGCGATGTATGCCCGGCCCAGGGTCGGGATCAGTGCGCGTGATGTTTTGCAACTTTAAAATCCAGACCCCACCATGTCACTTCAGATCGAGATACCATGCAAAGGAAAATCAGGATCGCAAACAATATCCGCCTGGCCCTGTTCCCCATGGCGTACGCGCTCAGCGGCGTCCTGATCGGCAGCACGCTGAACCGCGTGATGATCGCCGATCTGGGTTATTCCGCCACCCTTGTAGCGGTCTTCTTTGCCATTCCGCTGATGATTTCGCCGATTCGGGTCTGGGTCGGTTACCGGTCGGATGCATTCCCTCTCATGGGTAAACGGCGTGAACCGTATATCATGCTGGGAGCGCTGCTTATCGGACTGGGCATCATCGCCATCGTCGGCATCATCACCCGGCAGGGGGGCAATGCACTGCTGATGGCGGGGGTGGCGGCCGCCTTCCTCCTCTACGGCCTGGGGAGAAACACGGCGCACAATACTTTCCAGGCGCTGGTTGCGGAGCGTTTCTCCGGTGAAGCCCGCTCCCGCGCCGCAACGCTGTATGAGGTGGCAACCATGCTGGGCATGGTGGCGGGGGCGGGCTTTATCAAGAAAGGCCTGGCTGTCTATGATCCGGCCAGGCTGGTCAGTGTGGCGCTGGGCGTCGCCGCGGCGGTGTTCGTGCTGTCGTTTCTCGCGACCCTCGGCAACGAGGAAAAGGACAGCCGCCTCGACGAAGCGGCGCACAGAGCGCGCGAGATCCCTTTTCGTGAGGCATTCGCGCACATAATCGCCGCCGACCCGCAGGTCCGGCTGTTTTTCGCCATCGTGATGCTGACCTTCATCGGCACCCTGGCGCAGGATGTCCTGCTCGAGCCCTATGGCGGGCTGGTGCTTGCCATGCCGGTGGGTGAAACAACCGGTCTGATCCAGTACTGGGGTATCGGCGTGCTGCTGGCCATGCTCGCTTCCGGGGTGTTCTTCCTGAAGTACCACGGCTGGATGATCACCATGCGTGCCGGAATGATCATATCCGCCCTGGCGTTTCTGGGGCCGATCGCCGCCGGTCTGCTGGGGACCGCGGTGGTGCTGAAGGTCGCGGTCTTTGTCATGGGGCTGGGCACCGGCCTGGCCGGCGCCGGGATGCTGTCGGGCGCGCTCTCTTTTACCAGCAGGATCCGCGCCGGCATGCTGCTGGGCGTCTGGGCGGTGGCGAACATGGCGGGACACGCCTTCGGCAGCCTGCTGGGCGGCATGGTCGTCGATACGGTGCGACACCTCACCAACAACCCTTTCCTTGCCTACAGCACGGTTTTTGCCGCTGAAGCGATCATGCTGACGGCGGCCCTGCATCTTTCCTCATACCTGGATTACGACGCGTCACAGGCGCACCGGGAAGAACTGCTGAAGGGGTGAATATTGTCCGGCGTTCTTCTTCCATCATCCGCACCTCTGTTGATGCCCCATCCCAAGAACACGGTATACTTGTCTGCATACGGAACATTCCAAAATTGACGCATGGAGTTTCATCGGGGTCTGTCTGAACGGTGAACGGGTTTTTCCGGGACAATGGTGAGTGGCGTCCATGCCTACTACTCCTAACCGGTTGCACGACAAGAGGAGGAACCCATGAGAAGCTATGAGAACGCCGGCGGCGCGTCCGCTGTCGTCGCCTTTGAGAACGGCGACGACTCAATCACGGTCGAGTACGTGGATGGTTCGATCTATCAGTATACCTATCACAATATCGGCGGCGTCAACGTGGAGCAGATGAAGAAATACGCCGGTATCGGGCACGGTCTGTACGGCTTCATAAGCAGATTCGTCGGCAGGGAGTCGGGGACCAGGCTTCGAGCTTGTTCGTAAATAAGCATTCCGGGCTCGCATCCCGTCTTCACGCCGGATTTGGCCTGTCCTCAATCGCAAAATCCTCGACGTAGCCTTGGCTCACGCCTGCGGTTTTACTCAATCGTCCCGGCCAAATCCGGCATAAATCCGGGCGCGATCAGTGGGAACATTATTTACGGACAAGCTCTTCATTAGTTCCCATCCGGAACGTGTCGATTGGGGCCGGGGTGCGGCATTTTCGTGAAGCTTCCGGATGGAAACCAACTAACTCTGAACGGGAGGTGGATGCATGAAGCAGTTTCTTTCGGGCTATAGCGCCCAATGCTACGCGCTTATGCGGATTGTCGCCGGATTTCTCTTCCTCTGGCACGGCGCCCAGAAGCTGTTTGGAATTCCGGCCCCCATACCCGGTCCGGTGCCGGCGTTCATCACCTACATCGCCGGCCCCATCGAGCTCGTGGGCGGCATCCTGATCATGGTCGGGCTGTTCACCAGGCAGGTGGCCTTCCTCGCCAGCGGCCTGATGGCGGCCGCATACTGGATAGGGCACGGCGCCAAGGCCCTGCTCCCCATCCAGAACTATGGAGAATTGGCCGCGCTCTACTGCTTCGTCTTCCTGTTCATCTCAACCCAGGGTGGCGGGATATGGAGCATGGATGGCGTTTTGCCGAAGCGGGAGGGATGAAGTAAATAGGAAAAACTTGATACAGGTCAATGCCGCTCCCGCCCCATGCTGGTATACATTGCCCCAACGCAAGGAAAAACGAAACAGCGGGACCGAGCGCATCGCTCCCGGGTTTTCAAACCTCAAAGGAAAAAGGAGGCAACACCATGTTCTGTCATCAATGCGAGCAGACTGCCAAGGGAATCGGATGCGACGTGATGGGGGTCTGCGGCAAGAAACCCGATGTGGCTGCGCTGCAGGACAACCTGCTGTATGGGCTGAAGGGGATAGCGGTCTACGCCGACAAGGCGCGCCAGTTCGGCGCCAAGGACCCGGCCGTCGACCTGTTCCTCATCCAGGGGCTGTTCGCCACGGTCACCAACGTGGACTTCGACCCGGCCAGGCTGGAGCGTACCATCCGGAAGGCCCACGAAATCAAGGAAAAGGCCAGGGTCCTCTACGAGACGGCATCCGGCGTCAAGAAGGACGAAGGCTTCTTCAGCAAGTTGGTGGCGTTCTTCACCGGCGGCGAGCAGAAGGCTCCCCAGACGGTTCCGGCACCCGCTGCCTGGGCGCCGGCGTCAGACCTGGTCAAGCAGGGTGAGCAGTACGGGGTCATGGCCTTCCACGACGACCCTGACGTGCGCTCGGCCATCGAGATCCTCATCTACGGTCTCAAGGGCATGGCAGCCTATGCCGACCACTGTCACATCCTTGGCAAGGAAGACGAGGAAGTGAACGCCTTCTTCCACAAGGCCCTGGCAGCCACAGCAGACCCCACCCTGGGTCTCATGGACTACGTAGGGCTCGCCATGGAATGCGGCAGGATCAACCTGAAGGTCATGGGCATGCTCAACCAAGGACACGTCGAGCGCTTCGGCCACCCGGTCCCCACGAAAGTCCAGCTCGGCACCAGAGCGGGCAAGGCCATCCTGGTCTCGGGTCACGACCTGGTCATGCTGGAGGAGCTGCTCAAACAGACCGAAGGCAAGGGGATCAACATCTACACGCACGGCGAGATGCTCCCAGCCCACGGCTATCCGGGTCTCAAGAAATACCCCCACCTCGCGGGCAACTTCGGCGGTGCCTGGCAGGACCAGCACAAGGAGCTCCCCGACTTCCCCGGGGCCATCATCTTCAACACCAACTGCATCCAGCGGCCTGCCGAGGCGTACCAGGACCGTCTGTTCACCTGGGGTCTGGTTGCCTGGCCGGGCATTCCACACATCGACGGCTGGGACTTCACCTCTGCCATCGAGAAGGCATTGGCCCTGCCGGGCTTCCAGGAGAATCCTGGCCAGGAGATCCTGGTGGGTTTTGGCCACAACGCGGTTCTGGGCGTAGCCGACAAGGTCATCGAAGCGGTCAAGGCCGGTGCGGTGAAGCACTTCTTCCTCATCGGCGGCTGCGACGGCGCCAAGACCGGGAGGAACTACTACACGGAATTTGCCGAGAAGGTGCCGAACGACTGCGTCATCCTGACCCTTGCCTGCGGCAAGTACCGGTTCAACAAGCTGGAGTTCGGGGACATCGGCGGCATTCCCAGGCTGCTCGACGTTGGCCAGTGCAACGACGCCTACTCCGCGATCCAGATAGCGGTGGCCCTGGCCGGCGCCTTCGAGTGCGGGGTGAACGACCTTCCGCTCTCGCTCATCCTCTCCTGGTACGAGCAGAAGGCTGTGGTCATCCTGCTGACCCTGCTCCACCTGGGTATCAGGAACATCAAGCTGGGACCGAGCCTGCCTGCGTTTGTATCCCCCAACGTCCTCAACTTCCTGGTGGAGAACTTCAACATCGCCCCCATCTCCACTCCCGACCAGGACCTGAAGGCAATCCTGGGCTGATGTAAAACGACACCGGGCAGAGTCGAACTGAACTCTGCCCGGTGTTTTGTTATGGATGGAGTGTTATCGTGAGGTACGGTCTCCTGCAACGGACCGGCTTACCCGAAAGGAGGATAGTTCAATGAGCGGGAAACTGTTTGCGCTGGTTGCCGGGATTGGCTGTCTGCTCTGCGTGGTGTTTGTGCCGTACCTTTCCGGCGCGGCCAAGGCCCCTGCCAAGGTCAAGGATGACGGCAGGGCAGCCTGCTACGAATGCCACGGGGAGATCGGGGACCTCAAGGAGCACTCGAAGCACGAGGCATTGGCCTGTTCCGTCTGTCATGGGAAGCTCAAGGAGCACTTGGCCGATTACGAGGCAAAGCCGGAGACCTCCATCGACGCCACGGTCTGCGGCAGGTGCCACGTCGAGGAGTACCGGAGCTCCATGGAAGTGAACTACGAGGCCCAGGCACGAAAGGAAAAGGGTGTACCTACCGGACGTTCACCCATGATGGACAAGCTCCTGGCCCCCAATGCCTTCACCTTCGAGCACAACGAGCCGCGCAGCCACGCCTTCATGGTCATCGATCAGTTCGCGGTGGACCGGTTCGCCGGCGGGAGGTTCCAGTTCAGGAAGCGCTGGTGGGGCGTGGATGCCGTCGGCAATACCTGGGACGTCCTGGAGGACACCGGCAATACCCTGCCGGAGACCGGCAAGGCGGGCAACCCTACCTGCATCCAGTGCAAGAGCAGTGATCATGTCCTGAAGTGGAAATTCATGGGCGACAAGGATCCGGCCGCCAAGTGGGACCGGACCTCGGACGTCGTCGCCGTGGCGAAGGACACCCGGAACCCCATGGGGTGCATACACTGCCACGACCCGCACGGCGCTCAGCCGCGCATCATCCGTGACGCCCTCATCAAGGGGGTGGGAATGGACGGCTCCACCATGTTCGCCGACAAGGACGGCAGGACCGATCTGAAGGTGGTCGATTTCCGTGGCTTCAGAAAGATCGGGCTCATGAACAAGGCCGATTCGCGCCTGCTGTGCGCCCAGTGTCACGTCGAGTACGCCTGCGGCACCGGCTTCGAGTTCGACAGCGACAGGAAGGTGGGGTTTGACGACCCACGCACCAACCACTATCCCCTTACCGGACCAAAGGGTATCCTGGCCCACTACAAGGAGTTGAACTTCTACGACTTCCGTCACGCCGTGACCGGTGCCCGGCTGGTCAAGCTGCAGCATCCCGAGGCCGAGACCTATCACGGCAGCGTGCACGACAGGAACGGCGTGACCTGTGCCGACTGCCATATGCCGCCGGTGCAGGGGAAGGGCGGGAAGCCTTTCCGGACCCACGGCGTGATCAGGCCGAAGAATCACGTGAAGGAGGCCTGCCTGCGCTGCCACCCCGACTCAACGGTACAGAAGAAGCTCTACCAGATCGACGCCATCCAGAACTATATCCGCGGCAAGATGCGCAAATCCGAATACTGGCTGGGACAGCTCATCGACACCTATGCCGCGGCCAAGCGGGCCGGCGTGGACGGGGCGACCCTGGCAAAGGCCCGCGAGAAGCACGAAGAGGCCCACGTGCTCTGGGAGTGGTGGACCGCCGAGAACAGCGATGGCTTCCACAACCCGGACATCGCCCGGGAGACCCTGGCCGCCTCCATCTCCGCTTCCAAGGAGGGGGTGGCCCTGCTCAACAAGGCCATGGAGCCGAAGCCTGCCGGAGAGACGAAGAAATAGTGCCTGAGAGGCTGCCCTCTCACCGCTGGGGGGTGACCGGGTTCCTTGTCGGCCATGCGGATTTCTGAGACCTGCCAGGTTTTCAAAGCCTGGCAGGTCTTTTTGTATCTGTTGCGTGGTCGAGTGGTTTATCTTATAGTTGTCCCTGCGTTCAGTGGAAGGCAGGGACAGTGACTACTGCCGGGGGACATGGGAGATATCGATGAAACAGCATGCATGCAGGAGTCTTTTCGTGAAGGGGGCTTTCGCCCTTATCCTTTCATCCGCCTTTACGGTCCAGGGCCTTTGCGCCGGAACCGTACCGTACCCGTCCGTCGCCCGGAAGGCTGATCTGGAGGCCGCGTATGCCGGGAAAACCCCGCGGGAGTGGGGGGAGACGGTCACCGGGGTCAAGACCCGGCTGGCAACAAAAGAGAAGGTGCTGGCCCTGACACTGGATGCCTGTGGAAGCCCCAGGGGGAAAGGCATCGACGCGGAGCTGATCCGTTTCCTGGAGCAGGAGAAGGTGCCTGCCACACTGTTCATCAATGCCCGCTGGATTGACGCCAATCCGGAGCTGTTCGTGGAACTGGCGAGGAATCCGCTGTTCACCATCGCCAATCACGGCTTTCTGCACCGGCCCGCGTCGGTCAACGGCAGGTCAGTCTACGGGATCGACGGGACCGGAAACGTGGGCGAACTGGTGGACGAGATCGATCTGAACGCGGAGAAGATTCGGAAAATCACCGGCACCAGACCGGGGTATTACCGCTCCGGAACCGCCTATTATGACGAGCTGGCAGTGGAGATAGCGGAGCGCCTCGGCCACCAGGTAGTCGGGTTTTCCGTGCTGGGCGACGCGGGCGCGACGTATACCGGGGAACAGGTTAAAGCCGCGCTGCTGTCGTCTACTCCGGGTTCCATCGTCATCCTGCACATGAACCACCCGGAGAGCGGCACCAGGGAAGGGGTGAAGGCGGCCGTGCCGGAGTTGCGGAAGAGGGGTTTCCGCTTTGTGGGGCTTTCCGAATATCCGTTGCGGTGAGTGCAACAAAAATCCGGTTCGCCGAAATAATTTCCTTGACAGATACGGCCTTCCCGGTGTAATGAAAAGGACATTCAATTTCTGGGAGGGGGCTCGATGATTCCTGCTGCTGCACCCGGGAAAACCACAGGCCACCGCAAGCCGGTCTGGATGGATATCGCCGACCTGTACCCGGACGAGCGGGACTGTCTGGCGGCCTTTGTAGCCTTCGCGGCCGCCGAGGTTCTGGACGGCGTCAAACCGTCCAGCCTCATCAATCTGACGGACAGACCCAGGCGGTGCGGGAAGAACCTTTACGCGGTCTGGAAGGAGCACGGCGAAGGCATTCTGCGGGACAGCCCCCTGGAAGCAAGGGTCATGGTCGAGCGTCCGAACTCCTTGCTGTTGCTCTTTTTCGACCGGTCCGCCCTGGACAGGCTTCTCGCCAACAAGGGGGTCCTCACGCTGTTGGAGAAGGGCGGCTACCGGAAACCGGGAAACGTGGATGCCCTGCTGTCCCGGTTTGCATCCCGGTTCAAGTCCGGCGGGGTTCCGCACGAGATTGGGGTTTTCCTGGGATATCCTCTCAAGGATGTGGCAGGTTTCTTGGGGCTGGGCCGCCTGCGGTTCAGTTGTCAGGGGCCGTGGAGGATCTACGGGAACCCCCGGGAGAGCCTCATGCTTGCGGAGAGCCACCGCCAGTGCCGCTATCGGATGGCTGGACGCCTGATGGCCGGTTGTGGGCCTTACGAGTGTCTCGGCTGTGCTGGCGGGGTGGGTCGCAAGGGCATTTGTTTGCCAGATAATTGAAAACGAAAATCATTATTGAGAAAGGAGGGCTGGCTGTATGTGCGTCGCGCTGATCGGCGGGATGGATCGCCTGGAACGGCAGTACCTCGAGGAAGCGGCAAGGCTCGGCATCGATCTCAGAGTCTTCACCAAAACCGAAGTCAGGATCGGCTCCAAGATCCGGAACGTGGACGCCGTGGTCATCTTCACCAACAAGGTGTCGCACCAGGTAAAGAAGCAGGCGGTGAATATGGCCAAGGCCAACGATATACCGGTTTTCATGCACCATTCGTGCGGAATTTGCACGCTCAGGGAGTGCCTGTGCTGCATTAATACCTTACAAGGAGGAGTGAAGAATGTCTAATGCTGTGAAAAGGATGCTGGCGACGGTTGCGGTAGTGTGTATGTCGACGGGGACGGCCTTTGCCGCCCACCCGCTCATCACCGACGACACCGGTACCCAGGGCAAGGGGAAGTTCCAGTTGGAGGTGAACGGGGAATACGGTGACGACAGCGAGACCGTATTCGGAGTCAAGGCCGCGGAAAAGGGCGGTTCGCTGGAGTCGGTGTTTTCCGCGGGTATCACGGACACGATTGACTTTGTCCTGGCCGTTCCCTACGAATGGAGCAGGGTAAAGGAGAACGGTATCGTGGCCTCTGACGAGGACGGAATCGGGGACGTGACGCTGGAGCTGAAGTGGAGGTTTTTTGAAAAGAACGGTTTCAGTCTCGCTTTCAAGCCGTCGGTGGGACTGCCTTCCGGCAATGTGGACAAGGGGCTCGGCACGGGCAAGGTCGGCTACGGCGCCACCCTGATCGCCAGCCACGAGTTCGATCCCTTTGCCGTCCACCTGAACCTCGGCTACTCGCATACCCGCTTCAAGCTGCAGGAGGACCGCGACGCCAACCGTGCCGATATCTGGCATGCCTCGGTGGCCGGTATGGCCGAAGTCATGGAGGGACTCCAGCTGGTCACGAACGTGGGGCTGGAAACCAACCCGGACAAGACCTCGGATACGCCTCCGGTATTCTTCATCGGCGGCGCCATCTACTCGCTGACCGACTATCTCGACCTGGACCTGGGCGTCAAGGTGGGGCTGACGAAACCGGAGACCGATTGGGCGCTTCTGGCCGGCGTAGCCTGGAGATTCTAGGCGTGAAAGGAGATCCCATGATACCCCTTGGGCTTTTGAGCCCCGGCGAGTCGGGCGAGATAGCGGAAATACGGACCGGCACGAACCGAGGTGCCGGGACCTGCTGCTCGGAGCACGCACACGGCGGTCGCCGGGCGCGCCACGCGTCCGGAGGGCACCAGTGTTGTAAGGAGAGGGAAAAGAGCGAGGTCAGGATGGAAGATATGGGTCTCCGCATCGGTAAGACGGTGGAGATACTGAGCAACGGCGGCGGCCCGGTTCTCGTGAGGGTGGACGAGTCGCGCATAGCCGTTGCCCGTGGAATAGCCATGCAAATCATGGTCAGGAGGATGCATTGATGAATCTGTCCAAGTTGAAGCCGGGCGACAAGGGAAGGATCACCTCAATCGGGGCCATCGGCCCCCTGAAGAGGAGGCTGATGGACATGGGGATACTGGTGGGTGAAGAGGTCCAGGTGCTGAAAATGGCCCCATTGGGCGATCCCATCGAGGTGAAGATCAAGAATTACAACCTCTCACTCCGCAAGAAAGAGGCCGAGGGGATCGGCGTGGAGGTGGCGTGATGAGCAGCCAGTCGAACCTTTCGGCGAACGCCGTGATCGGAGAGCAGGGCACGATTTCGCTTCGCCCGGCGGAGAAGCGGGCCATCACGGTGGCGGTGGCCGGTAACCCCAATTCCGGCAAGTCCACCCTGATCAACGCCATAGCCGGCACCAGGCTCCAGGTAGGGAACTGGGCCGGCGTCACCGTGGAGAAGAAAGAGGCCCGGTTCGAGTTCCAGGGGAGAAGGATCAGGCTGGTGGATCTCCCCGGCACCTACTCGCTCTCCCCCTACACCCAGGAGGAGATTATCGCCCGCGATTACCTGGTGCACGAGCGCCCTGACCTGATCGTCAACGTGGTGGACGCTACCAACCTCGAGCGTAACCTCTACCTGACAGTGCAGTTGCTGGAGCTGGGCATCCCCGTGGTAATGGCCCTCAACATCTACGACGAGGCCGAGGCCAAGGGGTACAAAATAGATGTCGCGGGGATTGAAAAGATGCTCGGCATCAATGTGGTCCCCACGTCGGCGGTGAAAAAAAGCGGTCTGGACGACCTGCTGAAGGCCGTGCTCTCGGCAGCCGACGACCTGCCCGGACATGCCCCGAAGGAGTTGCACTACGGGGAGGACATCGAAAAGGCGGCCACGAGCGTGGGTGAGATACTCCGTGCCGGGCGATCGGATCTCCTTGAGCGGTATCCGCGGCGCTGGCTCCTGCTGAAGCTGATGGAGGGGGACGCCCGCGTGCTCGAAGAGGCGGGTATCGGGAGCGGCCTTTCCCTGGGCGAGGCCCTGGATCACCTGAGCAAGGCCCACGGCGACGACGTTGAGGCACTCATGGCGGACACCCGCTATTCCCTGGCCGCCGGCCTCACCCGGGAGGTGCTCGGGAAGCCCGAGCTGAGAAAGATGGAGCTGACCGAGAAGATCGACCGGATTGTCCTCAACCGCTTCCTCGGCATCCCCATCTTCCTGGCTGCCATGTGGGTCATGTTCAAGCTCACCTTCGATCTTTCCACGCCCTTTGCCGACTGGGTCGACGCCATGACCGGCGGACCCTTCAAACGCTGGGCCGAGGCGATACTCGGCACGGTCGGCGCGCCGGACTGGACCGTATCGCTGGTCAACGACGGCATAATCTCCGGGGTAGGCTTCGTGCTGGTATTCGTCCCGGTCATCTTTGCCATGATGTTCTTCGTCACCTTCCTGGAAGGGAGCGGCTACATGGCGCGCGCCGCCTTTGTCATGGACCGGGCCATGCACGCCATCGGCCTGCACGGCAAGAGCTTTATCCCCATGCTGCTCGGTTTCGGCTGTAACGTGCCGGGCGTCTACGCCACCAGGACCCTGGAGAATCCCCGTGACAAGGCCCTGACCGCCCTGCTGCTGCCGCTCATGTCGTGCGGGGCGCGCCTGCCGGTCTACGTGCTGTTCGCCGGGGTGTTCTTCGCCAGCGGCCCGGGCACGGTCATCTGGTCCCTCTATGTCCTGGGGATCGTGCTCGCCATAGTCATGGGGCTGATCTTCAAGCGGACCCTGTTCCGGGGAGAGGCTCCCATGTTCATCATGGAGCTCCCTCCGTACCGGATGCCGACCCTGCGCAGCCTCTGTCTGCACACCTGGGAAAAGGGGAAACACTTCCTGATCAAGGCCGGTACCTACATCCTGGCGGTGTCCGTGCTTGTCTGGTTCCTGCTGAACCTGCCGTGGGGCGTGGAAAGCAAGCAGGACTCTTACCTGGGCAAGGCCGGACAGGTAGTCGCCCCCGTGTTCAAGCCGCTCGGCTTCGGCAACTGGGAGGCCGCGTCGTCGCTGATCACCGGGGTCATCGCCAAGGAGATAGTGGTCGGTACCATGGGCGAGATCTACGCGCCCGAAAAAGAGGAAGAAGCGGCCGGGAAGCCGACCCTTGGCGAGGACCTGAAAGAAATCGTGGTTTCCTTCGGCACGGCGGTCAAGGATTCAGTCGGCAACGTGGTCTCCACCTTCGGGGTCTCCAG
>Ga0228535_1002268_pt1 | contig 19745 bp, 18 predicted proteins | sample SJ1metagenome_FD_168457 | JGI IMG/M metagenome (GOLD analysis project Ga0228535, IMG submission 168457) | Enriched culture of PCE-dechlorinating microbial communities from Ithaca, New York, USA - SJ1 | ecosystem: Engineered > Modeled > Simulated communities (microbial... > Unclassified | place... | reverse complement strand
CCGCACCCTCAGCAATCCCCTTTTTTCTTCCAACTACATCGACCGGGAGCTGCGCAAAGACCTCGCGCACCACCACCGGGAGACAATCTGTTTCAACCGCAATGTCGCCAACGGCATGATGCGCCTCAGCTTGTACCTCCTTGGCCACAACTACCTCAAGCCCTTTCGTATTCGTGCACATAAAGGAGCGCATCCTCGTACGCATGCTGAGGCAGCGGGGATTCCGGTGCAGCTTGTGCAGCACTTTGTGCAGGCGCTCACCGGTGGGATACGGGCATTCTTGAGCCGCTGCACGCTCTCCGAGACAATGCGACGGACCTGGGAGAAGCGCTGGAAGACGCCAGGCAAAACAAAGGCTGAGTACATTCCGAAGTATGCGCTGGCCTAGCGCATCTGAAAAGGAGAGGGTAGAAGATAGAGGTGCTGGCTTGGGAGTGCGCTATGCTCGCTTGGCACAAGGTTGGAAGCACTACATGAATGTTTCACGTGAAACAATTTGCTGGCCTCACCGTTCGCGGCTCAAAGAATAATCGATAAAATCGGCGAGCAGAATCATGGTTTCTTCTGAAACAGCTTCAAATTGCCCGAGGTCTGCGAGAGCCTTTCTTGCAAGCTCAATCTGATTATCAATCAACGATCGAATTTTTGCGTCGACGCCCCTGGATACGATGAGAGAGCGGATCCATTCGAGTTCGCTCGGTTCCAGCGCTTGCGCCCGAAATATGGAGTTGAAGCGCTTCATTTCGCTTTCGCTCAGTTGCGGGATCAGAGCAAGGATATATGGCGTTTTCTTGCCTTCTTTCAAGTCTGAACCTACAGGTTTTCCAATAGCTGTTTCGTCGCCAAAGAGCCCTAAACGGTCGTCCTGAAGCTGAAACACGATTCCCAGCGATTCTCCGAGGCGTTCAAGGCTCTTCAGAACCTCAGAAGTGCAATTGTCCAAAAGCAGTGCCCCAGCCATGAGCGGCAGGGCAACGGTATATCGCGCTGTTTTGTGGCGATACATCTCGATTACTGAGGAAATGTCCGGGAATCCTTCAATATAGCCTAATGCCACATCCTGCATCTGCGCAAGCGTTACTTTTGCATGTTCTTGCGCAACTGTGACGGAAACTCTTTGTGGTAAATACGCAAGTTCTTGCCAGGCAAGAAAAAAGAACAGGTCACCCGCGCAGATGCTTTGCGCTTCGGCGAGCTGGCTCGCAAGGGGAGCAGAAAGGCCAGGATCTGTCTGCTGGATTTTGTTCCTGATTCTGATATGAAAAGTGGGCTTTCCGCGCCTTTTTTCATCATGGTCCATGATATCGTCATGGACGAGAAGGCCCGCCTGCAAAAGCTCAAGCCCTGCAGCGAGCGAAACGGAGTGTTTCTGGTTTTGCACGCCCAAGAGCTGTGCGCCAAGTATTGCGAGCGAACCCCGCAGCATTTTGCCTGAGTCCGCAAAATCTTCCATTTCTGAAGCGAGCCATGCCCCCGTACCGGATATACGCGAGAACATCAACTGATTTTCGTGCAGAATTGATGCGATATGTGCGCTGATTGTGGCTTTCGCCTGCTGTGCAAACTCGAGGAAGAGCTGTTCCATGGGACAAGTATATCCTAGTTTCAATCGCAAAAAAAAGCCTCGGCTGCGGGCGCCGAGGCTGTGAATGAAAAAGTCAGGAAAAGCTTCAGGCCATATAAGCCTGAAGAATTTCCATTGTTTCGGGCACGGCTACCTTTTTGAGGGCCGCTTTCTCGATCTGACGGATTCTTTCTTTTGTCAGATGCATCCGATCGCCAATTTCTTTGAGGCTCATTGGGCGTTTGCCGTTCAACCCGAACCGGTACTCGATAATCTCTCTCTCTTTTGCAGTGAGAGCTGCGAGCACCTTATTAATATCTTCGCGCAGGCTGGACTGAATTGCGTTCTGTTCAGGGCTTTCATGATGCTCATTCTCAATGAGCTCGCCCACAGTGGTCGAATTCTTTTCGTCATATACCGGCGCGTCGAGTGAAATCAAATCGCGGGAAATCGAGATAATGTCTTTGACATGCTCGGGTTCCATTTCAAGGAATTCCGCCACTTCGCGAATTTCTGCATCTTCCGATAGCTCGCCTTCAAAAAGATTGCGCGCTTTTTCGATCTGCACAAGTTCGTTCGCTCTGTTGAGCGGAAGGCGGATCATGCGGCTTTTTTCGCAGATGGCTTTGAGAATTGCCTGGCGGATCCACCACACAGCATAGGAAATAAAATGATAACCTTTGGTGACGTCATAATGTTCGATGGCGTTCAGAAGGCCAATGTTGCCCTCTGCGATGAGATCAGCGAGCGGCAGGCCTTGGTTCTGGTACTTCTTGGCAACATTGACGACAAAACGAAGGTTGCTCTTTGCAAGGATTGCTTTCGCCTGCTCGTCGCCAAGAGCAGCGCGAGTAGCATATTCATTTTCTTCTTCGCGGGATAGGAGGGGAATCCTGTTGATCTCGCGGAGATACATGGACAACACGTTCTCGTCGTCGAATTGCGCACTGGATCGTGTTTCCTTGGCTTTTTTTCTTTCCATCATCTGGATCTCCTTGCCTTATTATTCTGCAAGAATCGTGCCAGATTAGAATAAATATCATATTTATATATATTAAAAGCAATTAGAGTATTGGGCAATGTTGGGGGCTGCTTTCCTTTTCTCGTTTTATAGGCACGAATTGCCTCAAGTGTATCATTTTGAACTAGCGGAACAGAAATGGGCAACTATTGTATAAAAATGAAACACTTCAGATCTCGGAAAGTCCTTGCACCCTTCCGCAGCATTGCTCGAAGGGCAGGCCTGAGCCGCAAGAACATGTTCGCATGCTCACTCTTGCAATATTCATTGCGAAGCGCTCGCTATATCTGACGCTTGTCGAATAGCTCCCAAATATGGGGAAATCGATTTTCAGCTTTCTGAAAAGAAGCAGTTTTTCTCCGCATTCAAGGCTTTTGAATTCCTCGCTGTCCTTGAGCTGTTTCCATGTCTCTAGGATGAGCTTGAGCACAGCAGAGTGCTCGGCTTGAGAGCCAAAACGATGCTGCGGTTTCTTGAGAAGGTACGATGAAAGCTGAATGCTTACAAATGCATAAAGATCATCGAGTTCGCGAGTTGGGCGCTTTAGCATGCCGTATTCATTGATATTGCGCACATACACCTTTCGGGCATAGCTCTGGCGGCGAATCTTCTGCGCATTGGCTAGGCTTTTTACCGCAAGTTCGCGCTGGTCGAGACGAAGAAGAGCAATGGACAGCCAGTAGAGTGCCTTCGAAAGGTCGTTCTCGCATGAGGGAGGTGTTATTTCAACAGATTGGCGCAGGAGGGCAAGGGCTTTTGCTGGTCTGTGGTGTGCAAGCTCATAGATGCCTTTTCGAAGATAGAATGCTGCTTTGCTTGTGCCAGATGTTGTTTTCACAAGTTATAAAATATTCATGAAATTTCATATTGGCAAGCGAAATATGCCAAAGTCACAAAATGAGGTTCGGGGGACAGAGGAATGCGACCAGAACACAAAGGCTCAGCCATTCATGAGCTGCAGCGCCGCTAATGGCTCATGCTGGCTCAGTGGCCCGCAATCAGCAGGACAAAAGAACGCGGACCCATGACATAGGTGTGCGGCGCTCCGAGCGCTGGATATTCATTTTCTTCAAAATCATGCGGAGCGGGGAGGGATGTGTCCACAATGCGCTTCCATGTGTCCTCTGTGTTATCGTCCGGAAGCTGAATTTGAATTGCTTCTGTCGATGCATTGAACGCAAGGAGATACGAATAGACGGGGACTTTCGAAGAGTTTTCAGACTTCGAGTGTTCATTGATGCGCGCAACGAGAACTTTACCCAGCGATGTCCATAGGGGAGGGTTGCCATGCTCATCAAACCAGAGGATATCGGGAGCTTCGGGATTTGCTTCGGTGTTCTGGTCTGTTTCGCCGCGGAAAAAATCTTCGCGCCTAAATGCTTGGTGGCTCTTCCGGAATCCGATGAGGAGTTTTGCAAATCGGTAGATATCCTTGTGTTGTTTTAGGTAGCTCCAATCGTACCAGTTCATTTCAGTATCGTGGCAATAGGCATTGTTGTTGCCGTTTTGCGTGCGGCGGAATTCATCGCCCCCGCAAATCATTGGAGTGCCAATCGAAAGCAACAGCGTCGCAAAAAAGTTCTTGATTTGGCGATTCCGTATTTCCTCTATAAAGGGAACATCGGTCGGGCCTTCGATGCCGTAATTCGATGAATAATTTTCGTTGAGCCCATCCTGATTGTCTTCGCCATTCGCTTCATTGTGTTTCTGGTGGTACGAGACGAGGTCGTTGAGCGTAAATCCATCATGCGAGGTGACAAAGTTGATGGAGTGGAAAGGGCGCTTACCGTTTTTCAGGTAGAGATCGCTGGAACCAGTAATACGGGTAGCGAAATGCGGCGCCATGCCTTCGTCCCCGCGCCAGAACCTGCGCACATCGTCGCGATAGCGGTCGTTCCATTCGGCCCACCGGCCGCCGGGGAATGAGCCCACCTGGTAGGCGCCGCCCGCATCCCAAGCTTCGGCGATGATTTTAGTGTTGCGCATGATGGGGTCTTCTGCGATCGATTCGATAACTGGCGGGTTTGGAAGCAAATTTCCTTGAGAATCTCTTCCGAGAATCGACCCGAGGTCGAAACGGAAGCCATCGACATGCATGGTGACAACCCAATATCGCAGGCATTCCTTAATGAACGTGCGCATAACAGGGTGGTTACAGTTGAGCGTGTTGCCGCAGCCTGAGTAGTTGCGGTAATAGCGTTTGTCCTCTGCAAGCATATAGAAAATCGAATTATCGAATCCGCGGAAGCTCAGGGTCGGACCCAGCTCATTGCCTTCGGCGGTATGGTTGAAGACGACATCGAGAATCACTTCGATGCCAGCTTTGTGGAGCTCTCGCACCATGTACTTGAATTCTTTTACAGGGAATTCGGGGTCATAGCTGTCGTGATCGACACCGTCGGGATATGCGTACGATGTTTTAGGCGCGAAGAATGCAAGAGGGGCATATCCCCAGTAATTTGAGAGCTGTTCTCCGGTGACAGGATTGTGCCGGAATCGCTCGGCTGAATCAAATTCTTGTACAGGAAGAAATTCCAGGCTTGTGATGCCGAGGTCCTTGAAGTAGGGAATCATCTCCACAACGCCGCGGTAGGTGCCATGGTGTTTAGCCTTGGCGGAAGAAGAACGAGTGAGCCCGCGCACATGGGTTTCGTAGATGATGCAGTCTTTGAGTGGGTAGTTGAGCGGCGTGTCGCCTTCCCAATCGAAGTTGTCTTCGATGACGACGCACTTTGGCATGCAGCCGTCGTTGGGTTTTTCGGAAAATGAAAGATCTTTGTCGGGCGAGCTTTCGTCATAGGCGAGGGCAGAACACAGGTCGAGGGTGCCATCGGTGAGCGCTTTGGCATACGGATCGATCAGCACTTTATTGGGGTTGAAGCGATGACCTTCATGCGGCGCGAATGGCCCTTCTGCTCGCCATAGATACAACGTACCCGGCTTTAAGCCCGGGATATAACAGTGCCAGATATCGCCCGTGCGGTTGCGCACAGGATCGAGGCGCAAAGAGGCAGCAGGCTTGTCATCGTGCGGAGACCCGTACAGGCAGAGGATCATGCCCGTTGCATGACGGGAAAAGACCGAAAAATACACGCCCTGAGGATGAGGCATTGCGCCTGGCAAAAGCGGGTTTCCCGGAAAGATGTGCAGTTCTTTGGGCAGCGCTCTGAAATGACCGCTCATGCTTTTGTCACAACAAGTACCGCATTCTGTCCGCCGAATCCCATTGATTCTTTTACAAAGGCACGAACGGGCATGTTGATGCCTTTATTCGGCACATAATCAAGATCGCATTCCGGATCGGGATTGTCTAGGTTGATTGTCGGGTGAATGTAATTTTCGTTCATGCCTAGGATTGCGGCAATTGTCTCTATAGCGCCGGCAGCGCCGATGCAATGGCCAATCATGGATTTGAGGCTGGACACTTTGAGTTTGTAGGCATGCGGCCCGAAGGCGTGCTTGATAGCTTTTGTCTCGATGGGGTCGTTCAGCGGGGTCGAGGTACCATGCGCGCTTATGTAATCGATGTCTTCGGGTTTCATGCCTGCATCATTGAGGGCGAGCTCGATTGCTTTGGCAACCCACATCCCCTCAGGGTCGGGAGCGGTAAGGTGGTGGGCATCGCAGGTTGCGCCGAAGCCAGCTATTTCGGCATAGATTTTTGCACCTCGCGCTTTGGCGTGCTCGTATTCTTCAAGCACCAGAATGCCGGCGCCTTCCGACATAACAAAGCCATCCCGATCCTTGTCGAAGGGGCGAGAAGCTTTTTCCGGCGCATCATTCCGGGAAGATAGAGCCTGGATATTGATAAAGCTGGCCATGCACATGCGCACGATGCTCGCTTCGGAGCCGCCAGTGAACATGATGTCGGCGTGGCCGTCGCGGATTAGGTGCATGGCCTGGCCGATTGCATCGGTCGCAGCCGCGCAGGCAGTGACGACAGTCATGTTCGGGCCGTGCACACCAAGGGACAGAGCAATCTGCGCCGCGCCGAAATTTGCAAGGCCTTTTGCAACCGTCATTGGGGATACGCGGCTGGGCCCTCGCTCTGTGAGGCGCACGCCCGCTTCCTCGATTGTCGCTGAGCCACCTTGCCCCGTTCCCAGACACACACCGGTGCGCAAGGGGTCGAGTGATTCTTTCTGCAGCTGGGCAGATTCGAGCGCTTCGAGCGCAGCATACACGGCAAACTGCGCGAACCGGTCCATTTTCTTGCTTTCTTTGGGGTCGAGGCGCAAATCTGGGTTAAAGTCTTTGACTTCGCCGGCAATCTTGACCGCGAGCTCGGACGAATCGATCATTGTAATCGGTGCAATGCCGGATTTATTCGCTTTGACATTCGACCAGAAGGTCGGAATATCGTTTCCCAAAGGGCTTACGACGCCTAAACCAGTGACGACTACTCTTCGTCTGTTCATAGTTACATCCCCATACCGCCGTCGACATTCAATACAACACCTGTAATATATGATGCTCTCGGACTGCAAAGGAAGAGGGCAGCCTCAGCGACCTCTGCAGGAGTGCCGGGTCTCGCGAGAGGGATGCTCGTTGTAAGGCTCTGTTTTGCTGCGTCCGGCAAGACGCTGGTCATCGCGGTCTCGATATAGCCGGGGGCGAGCGCATTCACGCGAATGTTCCTTGAAGCGAGCTCTTTCGCGAGGCTTTTGGTAAGGCCAATGATCCCTGCTTTCGAAGCGGCGTAATTCGCTTGTCCGCTATTGCCATGCAAACCCACCACGCTTGAGATGTTCAGGATACACCCGCTGCGCTGACGAAGCATCATACGCGAGACAGCCCTACTCATGATGAAAGCGCTGCGCAGGTTAGCATTGAGCACTGCATCCCAGTCTTCGGTTTTCATGCGCATGATGAGCCCGTCGCGCGTGATGCCCGCATTGTTCACGACGATATCGATACGGTTTTCTTTCTGAAATATTGAATTAACAGCAGATTCTATCGAGGCTTCATCAGCGACATCGCAGGGAATCCACTCGATGTTCGCTTCCGGTTTGCTACGCGAGAGTCCATAGACAAGAGCACCTTCTTCTTTGAAGCGAACCGCAATTGCTTGGCCTATGCCGCGCGAAGCACCGGTAATTACGCAAACCTCACCTTCCAGCAGCTTTCCCATGTTGCAGCCTCCTGTTCTCAATATTGAATGAGTGCGAAATAGCTCGAGCTCTCAGAGCGAAAATGATACGAGCGCATCGAGGGTGCCGGCAGCAATGCACGAAATCGAAGATCCTGAGGCTTTCCACAGCCCAGTGAGCACGGTTCCCGGCCCTGTCTCGAGACAAAGCTCAAATCCATCGGCAGCGATATTCGCTTCTTCGTCGATCCATCGCACTGGCGAAATAATCTGCAGCGATGCATATTTTTTGGCCTCGGCGCCACTTTCCATTCTTTTTCCGCTGACATTTGAATACAGATTTATTGTCGGGTCCGAAAAAGTAATCGCTTCGACAAGTTCCTTGAAGGCTTCGTAGGCTTCGTGCATGAGTGGCGAATGGAAAGCTCCCGATACCTTGAGCCTTATGACGCGTTTGGCGCCGGCTTGGCGGAGTTTTTCTTCAGCAATGCCGATATCTTTCTCGGTGCCGGAGATGACGCACTGCGAAGGGCTGTTGTAATTAGCAATCCAGCATTGCGTAAGTCCAGCCTCAGCAATAACTTGCTCAATTTTTTCCGGCGAAAGATAGAGCACTGCGCTCATTGTCGAACCGCCTGAATGCGCGCCAGCCTCATCCATAAGCCGTCCGCGCTCTGAAACCAGCCGGAACATGTCGTAATGGCTGATAACGCCTGCTTCCGCGAGCGCAGGCCATTCCCCAACGGAAAAGCCTGCAGCCCCCTGTGGAACGATTCCATGCTCCTTCGCAGAAAGCGCCGCGGCAGCCCCCGCAAGCGCAATGGCAATCTGTGTATTCTTGGTTTGCTTGAGAGTTTCTTCATCGCTTTCGAAAAGCAGGGTCTTTAGATCCATGGAAGATGCTTCCGAAGCAGTTTTGAAAAGCTCTCGCACTCCTTTGCTTGTTTCGTAGAAATCCTTGGCCATTCCCGGATACTGCGCACCCTGGCCGGGGAAAAGAAAACAGGTTTTCATGCTTCCTCCACTCATTTCCGCTTCCTACCTCATTTTACATTTTCGCAGAATTTGTCAAATTTGTCAAAGCATTTTCCAAAGCGAACTGCCAGCCTGCATAAATCCATGCGAAGTGGCTTCCTCATTCAGAGAAGAAGGAAAAAGCGGCCCATCGAGGATAATGAGCGAAGCGCCGGCCGCTGTCGCTTCAGACGAAATCCTGTCGAGCAATGGCCATTCGATTCCCATGGTGGCGCACTCTTTGGAAGCAAAAATCCCCCAGACAGCGCAGCATGCGGTGCCCTCCAGGGGCTTGAGCGAATAAATGCCCAGCACAAGGGGATGAGTGCCGTCGATGGATGCATACGCTATCCATGGTTCTCGAATCCATGAGGTAAGCTTTTCATGGATTTCCAGAAGCGCCCATTTTGAGAGCGCCGGCGGGTATGTAGTATACGTCTCAGTTGCATAGTCGCTGATCACTTGCCCAACATCAAAAGGCGCTTCGTTTAAAGCTACTGTCTGGATTTCGAGTTCTGAAGCAATGATGTCAGCAAGGTCTTCCGGCTCTTCCTTGATGGCAGCGAGGGCATCCTCTTCCTGGATTGCATGCATCCATTTTTCGATGGTAGGGCGCATCGCATTCAGTTTGAATTCCTGGAAGCGGCGGTACAGCGCATCATTACTTGAAAGCGCATGTCTGAATGCTTTGAATACGCCTTTGCCGCGGCGCAATGCTGCGTTGAGGGCAAGCTTCAGTTCAGGCGGGGAGGTGACGGTTGCTGCAAAGGCTTCAAGGATGGCAAAACCCTGGCGGGATGACCAGAAAGGTAGATCGGTATAGCGTTCTGGCACGGCCTCGAGATCTTCATCACTGACTTCAGATCGGTCTACGATATCGCCCGTCCGCAGATCGATGAGCCATTCGTTTGTTTGATCTTCCATTGCAAAGACGATTCGCTCGAGAATCGCGTCGGTCAACTGAAACATAGAATAATTGTAATCGATATGCGTTTATCTATGGAAGGCCAGCACGCCACAGTGTATACTAACAGCAAATGATATCGAATCTGCATTTGCATTCCTGCTTTTCCGATGGCATGTCCTGGCCGGAAGATATTGCGCTCGATGCAGCGCGATCGGGGCTGGATATGGTTGCGCTCACCGATCATGACACGATGGCGGGAGTTGCTCGCTTTTGTGCTGCGTGCGCATCGCGAGGCATGCAGGCGATTCCTGCGTGCGAAATTGATGTGAATGAGCCGCAGATTGATTACAAGAGCGAGCTTCTGGCGTATTTCCCAGGAGCGGAGCCCGCTGCTGGGGCGCCAGCGACGAGGGCAATTTTGCGGGAATCGCTCCGGAATCGAAGGGCTCGCCTTGAGTTTCTGATCAATTCGGCGCGGGAATTGTACCCGGATAAAGAGCTTTCGTTCGAGGACCTTTTCAGAGATAAAACGGGAATAGAATATGACAGCGCGCTGGCTGATGAGATTTCGTGGAGCAAGGTGGACCTTTTTCTCTACCTCAAAGCGCGTCGCTGCATAGATCCGGACATGAATTACAAAGCTTTCAAGAAAAAGTTCTTTGCAAATGGCCTTTTGAAAAAATACAAATTGGATAAGCCGGACATCGCATCGGTAGTTGCGGCTGTACATGCTGACAATGGCTTTGTCGTTCTTCCCCATTTTGGCCATCTGTGGGATGATGATGTTGCCCTGATGCACAAAGAAACGGAAAAACTGCGCAGCAAACTTGCATGGTTCAGGCGCGCCGGAGTGGATGGCGTCGAGCTGTATTGGTACAACACTGACTACAGAAGTGCCAAAATCAACGAATTAGTGCGAACTATCGCAAGGCCGCAAGGCTTCTTCTTCACGTATGGCTCTGATTGCCATGGCCCTGGCTCCGGCAAGCATACTATTACGAAATTCAAGGGGAATTTCGAAGGCTTTCCGGTACGTCAAGCAGATGGGCACCAGTCAGAGGGGCATCAAGGAAGTGCGGGTCACGCTTCGCCGAATACAGCTGGTTAGGTTCATCATGATACGATTGTGCGCATTTTTGGGAAATTACGGAAAAGAATATCGGCTCCATCGCCACAATGTCGCATGGTTATTTCTGGAATCAATGCGCATAAGCGCTGATCTCCACTGGAGCACGAAGTTCAAAGGCACTATTGCACAGGCGGATTTCGGATCTGGCAAAGTCTCGATTCTAAAGCCTCACACTTTTATGAATCTCTCGGGGGAGAGCGTAATCGAGGCAGCGCGTTTCTACCGATGCAGCCCCGAGGAAATACTTGTGGTGCATGATGAGCTGGAAATGCCGTTCGGCGCGTTTGGCTACAAGTTTTCAGGCGGGCTTGGCGGGCACAATGGGCTGCGCTCGCTGGAAAAGCACCTTGGCACAAGGGATTTCTGGCGGTTGCGCTTTGGCATCGGGCGTCCTGACCACAGCGATATCGCGGGGTATGTGCTCTCGCCCTTCGCGGCTGACGAGCTCGAGCTGCTGAAAGCGAATGTATTTCCTGCGGCAGAAAAAACTTTTTATACGCTGTTCACGGAGGGCATCGAAGGTTACGAGGAGCGCTATCGCAAGGTAGTGTGCAAGCAAGCGCCCTAAAAAATCATCCGCGAAAGCGTCTCTTCGTTCCTGCGCCAGTCAGGATCGACGACAACCTGCAGCTGAAGTTTGACTGGATAGTCGAAAAGTTCCTTGAGATCGGCCTCTGCTTCCTCCCGAATGCGCTTGATCACCGAGCCTTGCCGCCCGATGAGAATGGGTTTCTGCGAATTGCGCTCGACCAGAATGTCGAAGCGAGCAAACAGCACGCCATCAGCTCGTTTGGTCGATTCACGATACTCGACCGCAATCGCGTGCGGCAGTTCGTCGCGAGTATGCAAAATAGCCTTCTCTCTGATAATTTCGCCAATCCGAAAGACGGGTTCCTGGTCTGTGTAAATCTCTTCCGGATACCAGAGCGGACCTTCTGGCGCGAGCAAAAAAAGCTGCTCAAGGAGGGCGGCCAGGTTGGTTTTTTGGGCGGCAGAAATGGTTATGCGCTTTGCTTCCGGCATTCGCGGTATAATGAATTCCTCGACGAGCAAAGGTTTTGCGTCGGGATGATCGATTTTGTTGATCGCTATGACGGTTCGAGGTGCTTCTTTTGAAAGAAGCTCGACAATGGCTTCTTCTTCTTTGCCTGGCTCTCGCGTCGCATCGATGACATAGAGAATAAGATCCACATCTGAAAGCGACTGCATCACAAGGTCGCGGAGTTTGAGGTTGAACTTTTTGTCCGATAGATGGTACCCCGGCGTATCGACAAAGATGAGCTGACCTTCCGGGCGGCTGACGATTCCTCGGATCGCATTGCGCGTCGTTTGAGGGACAGAGCTTACGATAGAAACTTTTGCGCCGCAAAGGGCATTCAGTAACGTGGATTTTCCCGCTGATGGCCTGCCAATTATAGCGACAAATGCAGATTTAGGCACGCAAACCTCCTTTCAAGTGAGCTCTGTCCCCGCGCATCGCCCGCGCATCATGAGAACTTCGGCTGTTCGAGCTGGGCATAGATGTCAGGCGGCGGCTCATCCATCCAGAGCTTGTATTGGCCGGCGGCCTGGTAACACAGCATCTTGTAGCCATTCAGCACGCGGCAGCCCGCTTCTTCGGCGCGTTTCAGCAGCAAGGTCTTCGAGGGGTGATAAATGAGATCGAACACCACTTCGGAACCTTTGAATTCATAGAAACTTATCGGATCGAGTTCTTCTCTCATTCCGACGCTGGTTGCCTGCACGAGAATATCGGAGTATTCAGATATGAGGTCGCTCGCTCGATCGTCGAGGTGGCTGTAGAGGAAGTTGTATTTCCTGGCAAGATCGCGCCCGGCACTGTATGTGCGATTCAGAACAAGACAGCGCGCCCCTTTCCTGAATAGGGCGAGAGCAATTGATTTGGCCGCACCCCCTGCGCCTATAATCGTTGCTCGGCATCCGGAGAGGTCTTGTTTGCCAAGAAATTCCAGAAGGCTTCGCTCGAATCCATCTGCATCAGTGTTGTACCCTGCCCATGCATCGCCTCGCCGGACGAGCGTATTGCACGCCCCGATCCGCTTCACGTCGGTCGAATGAAAGGCGAGGAATGGCAGCACATCCTCTTTGAAGGGTACCGTAATCGCTGCGCCTTTGCCACCGAGCAGCTCGAGAATCTTCAGCCCATCCGCAAAAGAATCAACAGGGGTCGGAACAAGCAATGCATCCTTTCCCATTTCGCGGAAGGCTTTATTGTGAAGGTAGGGCGAGAGCGAAGCGAGAATCGAATGCTGGCCGATTAAGGAATACAGCTCTGTCTGTTCATTTACCAAATCGAAATTGTAGATGTTACGCAGATCGAATGGATCGAAATGGCCAGGTGCGGCTATTTCCATGCCGCTATGCAAGGGACTTGCGTAGGTCCACATGGAGCCGAACCGCCAGGCGAGAACGCGGGATACGATTCCATATGCGCCGGTTGCGATCAGCAGATGTTCGCGTTTGGGCACGCGAATTGCCCATTCCAGGAAGCGGATGAAATCCGCTGAACTCTGTGGGTTTACAACCAGTTTTGGAATTTCATCGTCTTCCTGCGCAATTTGCTCGTATGCAGCACCAAAATTTTCCGGTATGCCGTCGTGAAAATAATGGGAACGGACGATGCGGGTACCGAAGGTGTGGCAGGCTTCTTCAATGACCGGTGTACGGAAATCGTCTTCGAGATCGACGAATGCGTAATTCGCTTTCGCATCGGGCTTTGGGAATGAAAGCGCTTTGGCAAAAAGGACAAGGCGCACACCTTCGCCATCCTCAAAATTTCCGCCATCTTGCTTGCGCCGAATTGTCAGAATGCAGGGAAGCTGGGCTTTTTCAGGGAATGAGCGGATATTGAAACGCTCGCTGGGTTCGAGGCAATCCGCGCGAAGTTCGACATAGTCCACAACTGCGCGATATCGCTCGAGAATACGAAGATTCTCTTCGATTGTTTTCCCGGAGAGGCAAATGCATATCTTGGGTTTGCCTTTTTTGCTCATATACCCTCATCTGCGCTTGCGCGCGTTGCTTTTACGCAATATGCTGCAATGCGCGCGGCATCCTGTCTATAGTTTACACAATAGCGAAAACTGAAGTATATTACAACATAACCCATTACTCTATCAGACAACAGGAGTCGTTTCGTGCCGAACGATAACGCTGCCCCGAAATTCAACGAAAAAACCCTCGAAGCATTTCTTGAAGGCTTGCTCGATGAATTGAAACATCCTCAGGATGCAAAGCTTCTTGAAGAAGTACGCAGAGCATTCCGAAAAAAAGTGCCATTTCACATGCGCTCATATGCTTCAGCGCTGATGATTCTGCGCGCTGCCGGAATTTATCGCCCAAAAGCTACACGCCAAGTACCACAGGAGCAGCTCCAGCGTCAACCAGCAAAGCGCGAGCAATTTAAAAGCGAGCAGGCCAGGAGCGACCAACCTCGCAGCCAGCAGGCTCAAAATGAGTTGTCTCGAAGCGAGCTGCCAGGCGCAGAACATACCAACAAAGAGATGATTTCTCTTTTTGTATCAATGGGCAAGCGGCATCATCTCAAGCCCCTGGAACTGAAAAAGCGCATCGCGGAACGGGCTGGCATATCGCCGGATTCGCTCGGTCGCGTGCATCTGCTTGAAAATTATTCATTCATCGAGGTGCCTGCTTCAGAATCCCAGCGAATTATTGCCGCGATGGCCGGCGCGGAGCTGAATGGACGAGCAATTGAAATAAAACCGGCAAAAAAGCGCTCCGAATCGGTCTCCGAAGGACAGTGAACAAGTGGCATCGACAATCTGGAGACTCAAGGTAGGCCCAATCGGCGTAAATTGTTATATTGCCGAATCAAATGGTTCTACAGTCATCATCGATCCCGGCGCGGAGCCCGAGAAAATACATGCATTTCTGAACGCCCATAGCCTGAAGCCCTCGATGGTCGTGCTCACTCATGGGCATCTCGACCATAGCGCGGCAATAGCGGATTTGTTCGAGCTTTTGGGGACAGAGCTTCCGATTGCGATCCATCCTGATGACGCGCAGTACTTGGGCGCTGATGGGCAGCAGACAAACCGCGCACTCTTCGAGGCAATCAAGGCACCCTCGTATTTTCATTCTTTCTGGAAACCTTTGCCTCCGGCCACGGTTTTTCTTTCTGATGAGACAGTAGTACCTGGCACGACGCTGCATGTCATCCACACCCCGGGCCACAGCAAAGGATCGATATGCCTGTACGAAGCGTCGCTTGATGCCGGTTCCTATGGTACCGATGAAGATGAGGGGCGCGGCGCTGGCGGTTGGTCTTGCATAATTTCTGGCGACACATTATTCAGAGATGGAGTAGGACGCACGGACGCACCCGATTCCGACCCTGTCGCGCTCGAGCGCAGTCTGAGAAAGCTCGCGCAGTATTCATACATGACACTGGTATTTCCGGGGCATGGCCCTCGGACAACCATAGGGCGGGAGCTTTCCGCACCATTTCACGAATAAGGGTATTTTACAATGAGTTTTTCAAGAACATATTCAATAAGGATAACAAGGGCATTTCTTGCGCTGTCGCTTGCGCTGCTGTTCGGAACGATCAGCGGGCGGGCTATCTACGCAGAAGATTTGACAAGGACTGATTTCGTCCTTGGCACTGTTTGCACCATTCGCCTTATCGACGGGGGGAACGCGAACACGCTGAGCGAAGCCTTTGCTCGCCTGCGCAGCATCGAGGATCACATGAGCGCGAACAAGGATGGCACGGAGATTGCGCAGATCAATGCCAATGCGGGCAAAGAGCCTGTAAAGGTTTCGGAAGACACCTTCTATGTGATCACCAAAGCCCTGGAATATGCGCGCTTGACGAATGGCGCATTTGATCCTTCGGTGGGGCCGCTGGTAAAGCTCTGGAATATCGGCAATGGCGGCGAGAAAGTGCCGCCTGAACGCGAAATTCTGGCAGCAAAAGCGCTTGTTGGCTGGCAGCAGGTGGTGATGGATGCAGCTACGCGAAAAGTCTTTTTGAAAAAGCCGGGTATGCGTCTGGATCTTGGGGCTATTGCAAAAGGCTATGCAGCGGATGAGGTTGCGAAGATTTTGATTGCTCACAAGGTGAAGGCAGCGGTTGTGGATCTTGGCGGGAATGTCCTCGTTTTTGGCAGCAAAAAAGACAAGAGCCCCTGGCGCGTTGGAATCCAGAATCCGGAATCGGCGAGAGGCGAATATTTGGGGATTGCAACTGGTGCGCAGATGACAGTCGTAACCTCTGGTGTGTACGAGCGGTACTTTATCCAGGATGGCAAACGCTACCACCACATTTTGAGCACTGAAACGGGCTGGCCGGTCGACAATGGCCTGGTTTCGGTTTCGATTATATCGAAGAGCAGCATCGATGCCGATGCGCTGTCAACTTCGCTTTTTATTCTGGGCATCGAAAAGGGAATGGCACTACTCAAGAATTTTCCCGATACCTATGCGGTTTTTATCGACAAGGACAAGAAGGTCTATTTAAGCCCGGGCGCGAGCAAGGTATTTACTTTGCAGGAAAAGAATTATCATTTAGCGGAGAAATGAGGGCATAGCGCAAGCAGGGCGCCCTGCTTAAATCAGAGCTTTCTGCTTAAATCAGAGCTTTCGGCTTAAATCAGAGCTTTCGGCTTCAACCAGGGCGCCCCGCCCATAAACAGAGCGCCCAGGCGCACCAAGTGCGCAATCGACTAAGCCGAATTGTTTCAGCTTGATTCCCGTTTTGCCAGACCCAGCTTGAGGAACATAAACGGAGCGCCGTAACTTACCCACCCTCCCACTAATGCATAGCGAATAAAGCGAATGAGCTGCTCTTGATTGTTGCCGGAAATGCTGGCAAGAGGACTACTGGCAAATTTCAAGGCAAGATAGATAATGCCGGTGGTCGCTAGTCCAGCCAGGTAACGAAGCAGCTTATGCCTCACATCATCGCGCTGATCGATCGGCACATTGCGAGAGGCAAACGTAAAACCAATTGAAGCACCCAGAAATGCGCCTGATATCATGGTATCGCTTGGCAAAAGCAGGTTCATGATAAACGAGAGCGCAGCGGCAAGGATGACACGCAGCCGCCATCCGGAATCTCTGAGCATTGGTTCGACTTTTGGGCCGAAAGCCTTGAAGAGGCCAAAGAAAGCCACGCCGATGATATATCCGCCAACCACATCGCTCGGGAAATGTACTCCAAGGTAAATTCTCGAAAAACCGATCAAAAGCGGCATAATAATCATCGCCGGCACCTGTAGCCCTGCCGGCAAGAATGCGGCGATATACGCCCAGAAAATGACGCTCAACTGGCTGTGGCCAGACGGCATGCCATAGGTCGACTCTTTTGCGAGCGCGAGGCTTGGGACGATTTCGTACGGGCGCGGCCATGCAAGTAGCTGCTTGACCCACAGATTGATGAATGCTGAACCAAGGATAAGCAAGCCGAATTCGGCACCTTTTTTGCGGTGTATGCACCAGTACAGAACAGGCACAACGGCAATGACGAACGCTTCGGATGCAAAGAATGAGACGAATTGCATCGGAATACGGAAGCCGAGGCCCAGGAATGATTGAAGCTGCTGGATGAACTGCAATTCCGCAGCATGCATGGATTCTATGAATGCCATATAGCTAACTATACGCGGAATTGCGCCAAAAAGAAAGGCAAGAAACAGCAATCATGCATTCTGTGCAACGACCAGCTTGGAAGGCGTTGCAAAAAGTCTGCCGATAAATGGCCGACCTGTCAGGCTGAGCCGTTATCTGGCCGAGGCCGGCCTTGACTCATGCGCATATCCTGCGGCAAAATACGCCTGTTTTTCATCCGCGCTTTTTGCCGGCATGGTGAAATGGCATACACGGCAGACTCAAAATCTGCTGCCCGCGAGGGCGTGTGGGTTCAAGTCCCACTGCCGGCAATTTTTTATGCTTTTTCTTATCCTTTCAATTCAAGCATATTTTCGATTATCTCATTGATATTCAACAGTTTTCATGTTTTTCCCATCTTTCTCTGTTTTACTTTCTTGACGAGCGTTTTACATTGGTTTATCCTTTTATTGTAGAATATTTGTAGAACGAAAAGCAGTGTGAATAAAAAGGGGAAAACATGGGTGTAAAGATTCGGCAAAAGAAAAACCATCTGTATTTGGATGTCTATGAACATGGCAGACGAAGATGGGAAGCTCTGGGCTTAACGGTGCCCAAGGACACGACAGGGAGACGTGAGGTTATGGCGCTGGCTGAGGAGTATCGCCGAAAGAGAGAGATGCAGCTTTTTGCTCAGCGGCACCTGCTAACCGACCCGATTAGAATTAAGATAAAACTCATTGATTATGCGGAGGAAAAAGCAAGCGCGTACGACAAACAGGCCCACTTGCCGAAGTCTTTGAAATATCTTCGCTCATTTGCGGGCGATGTTCTCCTGAAAGATGTTGACGAAACTTTTGTTGATAGTTACCGAGCCTACCTTTTGGAGCAAAAAAGCTTAGGCCCGACAAGTGCGCGGCACTATCTGGATGCGTTCAAGGCTCTAATGGCTAAAGCTGTGCGAGAACGGCTCATTGAGGTAAACCCCGCGCAAAGCGTGAAGACCATAAAAGCGCCGGAGGCGAAGCGACCGTTTCTTACTGTTGCTGAGATACAGATGCTTTTTAATACTCCGATAACTGGCGGGGCACTCGCGCAGGATTGCAAACGCGCTTTTCTCCTTTCTTGCTTTACCGGCTTGCGGCTGGGAGATTTAAAAACTTTGACATGGGGGGATATTCAGAGAGAGCCTGAGGCGGCAATAAGCAAACGTATGAATAAAACTGGTGAAATCATTACGATCCCCCTTGTGCCTTCTGCCTGGCGAATTCTCGATGACAAACAGCTACACCGCCGAGATGAACTAGTTTTCCCAGCACTGGCCGTATCAAAGAGCGAATACAGGCCGCTTGCGCGATGGAGGAAAGCGGCAGGAATCGATAAACCATTCGGGTGGCATGCAGCAAGGCATTCCTTCGCAATGATGAGCCTTGAGGTTTCAGGCGACATTTATGCCGTATCAAGACTGCTGGGACATTCAGACATAAAGATTACAACCGCATACCTGCACTTCATGGATTCGAGAAAAAGGCAGATTCTTGATGCATTGCCCGATATCGATACGCAAGAGAAAAGCGAGATTCTGAAATTCAAAGCAAAAGAATAGGAGCTATTATGGTTTTTAATGAAAATGAAGAGGGTTATAAGAGTGTCGAGGAAATCCTTGAGGCCATAGAAAAAGAATACGACAAGCCATCTGAACGGCGCAAATGCTATTGCAATATTTTGGCTGATATTAGGCAGGAGCAAGAGACAAGAAAGCAAGCCTTCCTTGCGTTAGTTCCGGATACACTGAAAGCGATAGTTGAAGATTGGCCGCAGAACGCTGGTGAGCAAGATGAGGAATTAGGCGATTTTGAAGATACGACTAGCTATAGAGAAAAAACCCTGCGATCTATTTTGAGAAAAGTGGGGAAACCGAATAACGAAAGTGATAAAATGTATATTCTTAAAGCAATTACTTTCACACTTAAAAGCACTAACGCCTATGAACGCTGGCTAGATGCGAAAGTTTACGGTGACAATTTTCAAAAAAAAGGTGACAAATTCAATATAATCCTTCCTCCAATAAAAAATGATAAAGAACAGCTGGAAATTCATGCCCCTCAAGGCGAAGAAGCTAAGCGACAGCAAGAGGTTGGCAAAAAGGTTATAGAAGGAGGCCGAAAAGGTGCAAGGATTGCTTCCCATGGTTCCGAAAAATCCAGAAGAAAGGAAAAAGTTCTCAAAAGATACGACGAAATAATGGCACAACCCCATAAATTGCCAGAGACAGAAGTTAAAAAGCAACTAGCTAATGAATTTCGTATTAGTATTTCTGAGCCTGTAAAAATCTTTGTGTAAACAGCTATACTCGAAGAAGGAGAGAGTATGGCTATCACGAAGGAAGTGTTGGATGAGCTCTTGAAGGAGTACAAAGGGCCAGAGGAT
>Ga0228535_1002267_pt1 | contig 19764 bp, 18 predicted proteins | sample SJ1metagenome_FD_168457 | JGI IMG/M metagenome (GOLD analysis project Ga0228535, IMG submission 168457) | Enriched culture of PCE-dechlorinating microbial communities from Ithaca, New York, USA - SJ1 | ecosystem: Engineered > Modeled > Simulated communities (microbial... > Unclassified | place... | reverse complement strand
GATGAGCATTATTCTTCTCAACGGAATCAGCCTTTAATCCTGTCAAGGGGGAATGATCGATGTCCTTGGCGGAAATCAAGAAAAAAATAGAAACAGAGGCTCGGGAAGAGGGCGGAAGAATCCTGGACAAGGCCCGTTCGCTTGTTGCTTCAATAAACGAAGAGATGAACGGCGAAATTAAAAAAATCGAGCAGGGGTACGAAGAACGCTTCCGTAAGGAGCAGCCCGAGATACTGAGGCGCCGGGAAATAGTCGCCGGGCTCGATGTAAAGAAAATCGAACTGGGTGTCAGGCAGGATACGATTTCTGCGGCATTCGCCGGAGCTCTCTCCCAGCTCGGTTCCCTTCAGAAGGACAAGTATCTCGATTTTGTCGGGTCTCTTCTGGCAAAGGCTGTGGAGACGGGAGATGAAGAAGTTCTTGTGTCCGAATCGGAGAAATTTGTCACGTCTGAATGGATAGCGGAATATAATGCCAAAACAGGGAAGAAACTGACCCTCGGCAAGGAAAAAAGACCGATCACGGGAGGATTCATCCTGAAACAGGGGGATATCGAGACGAACTGTTCCTGGGATATGCTCATCCGGTGGATTCGGGACGATATAGAGGCAGACGTTGTCAAGCGGCTGTTTTCTGCCTAGTCGGGGGTGATTCCATGGCTCCGGCAGAGAGGTACGGTTATGCTGTTTCACGGCTCCGGGCTATGTCCGGACGCCTTCTTGAAGAGGCTGTTCTACAGCGCATTCTTGAATGCGAAGACCTCGATTCGGCGCTGAAAGTCCTTGGAGAAACTGTGTATTCAGGATGGCTGATGGAACTGAAGGGAAGCTCGGAATTTGACAAGGCCATCGAGGCTGAACTTCTGCATGTGTATTCGGAGGTGCAGAAATTTGTTCCGGACGGCCGGCTTGTTCAGCTCTGCCGCATTCCCTACGATTTTCACAACGTGAAAGTGCTTCTGAAAAGTTCGATTCTCGTCCGGGAAGGCGGGGAAAGGCGGTTTGACCTGCTGACCCGTCTCGGGAACATTTCTGCGGACGACCTCATTATGGCTATGGAGAGCGAAGATTACAGGCTTCTTCCCTTTGGTCTTCACGGGCTGATTCCGAAATGCTTTGCCATGTGGGAACAGACCAAAGATATCCTCGAAGTGGAGAAGGCGCTTGACAGCGGACTGTTCACTGCGATGAGGAATATTGCGGCCGACTGCGGAATCGATTCGGCAGTCTTCTGGGTAAGAGGAAAGATCGACGCGGAGAATATACGGAACCTCCTGCGGATGAAACGAATGGATATGGAAGCCGGAACTGCTGCAGGATTCCTTCACGACGGCGGTTTCATATCCAGGGAAAAACTCCTCTCTATTCTTTCCGAACCTGTGGAAAGCTGGCCCAGGGTCCTTTCGTTCACAGATGCCGCTAAAACATTCTCCCGGGTTCAGGATGCCGGTGACCTCAACACGCTCCTCGTAGACATGGAGAAGGTCCTTGACGAGTATATCGCCGGTATGGTCGAGAAGTCGAAGTACGATGCCTTTGCTCCGGAGAACGTAATCTCGTTCCTGTGGCGCAAGGAACTCGAGGCGAAAAACGTCCGAATTGCGCTTGTTTCGGTTTCAAACGATACGGACAGATCAATGGCAAGGGGGCTGCTCCGTCATGCAGGATAAAAAAACAGGGCATCCCATGGCTGCAGTCGGGGAATACGAAACGGTCCTTCCTTTCCAGGCTGTTGGAGTGAAACCTTTCATGCTCCAGGGAAAGACCAATGAAGAAGTTGAGAGCGTTCTCCTTGGGCTGGCCCGTGAGAAATACGCTGTCGTATTCGTTCAGGAAAGTTTTTATATCGCTTCCTCGGAGTATATTGACACCCTGAACGGCGAGTACGAAACCAGCTTTATCCCCATACCCGGACTGAAGGGGAGCATGGGGACCGGCCTGGAATCCATTCGCGGAAGTGTTGAACGGGCCGTCGGAATGGATATCTTTGCGGTGAAATGATGCATAATTATGGTTGTCTGGAGGCGATAGACTGTGGCCACTGAAAAGGCAATAAAGGGGACCATAGAAAAGATTTCCGGACCACTCGTGGTGGCGAAAGGAATGTACGGCGCCAGCATGTTTGACGTGGTCCGGATCGGTGAAATTGGTCTCGTTGGTGAAATTATCGAACTAAAAGGAGATACAGCTTCAATTCAGGCTTACGAGGAGACTTCGGGGCTTATGCCCGGAGAGCCTGTGGTGAGCACGGGACTTCCCCTGAGCGTCGAACTGGGGCCCGGACTGATGGAGCAGTTCTATGACGGAGTTCAGAGGCCTCTTCACCTTATCGAGAAAGTGGCGCAGAGCCACTTTATTTCAAGAGGAATCGACGTTCCCGCCATCGACAGGGAAAAGAAATGGGGCTTCGTTCCACGGGTGAAAAAGGGTGACATCGTCGCGGAAGGAGATGTCCTTGGAGTTGTTCAGGAGACCGTTCTCGTTGAGCACAGAATATTGGTGCCCTACGGCGTTTCGGGAAAAGTCGCGGAAATCCGTGAGGGAGATTTCAAGGTAGAAGAAACGATCGCGGTGATTGAACAGAACGGTGCAAAGAAGAACGTTACCATGCTTCAGCACTGGCCTGTCCGAAAACCGAGACCTGTGGCGAAGCGTCTTCCTCCCGTGATTCCCCTTACGACCGGCCAGCGTGTTGTTGACGCTTTCTTCCCCATCGCCATGGGCGGCACGGCCTGCGTGCCCGGTCCCTTCGGATCAGGCAAGACGGTTATACAGCACCAGCTCGCCAAGTGGGCAGAGGCTGAAATTGTGGTTTACGTGGGATGCGGTGAACGGGGAAATGAGATGACGGACGTTCTCCTGGAGTTCCCCGAGCTTGAAGACCCCCGTTCAGGACAGCCCCTCATGAAGAGGACCGTCCTTATCGCCAATACATCGAATATGCCCGTTGCAGCCCGTGAGGCGAGCATTTACACGGCTATCACCATGGCTGAGTACTACCGGGACATGGGATATTCCGTCGCACTTATGGCAGACTCGACAAGCCGCTGGGCGGAGGCGCTCCGGGAGATGTCAGGACGTCTCGAGGAAATGCCGGGTGAAGAGGGATATCCCGCATACCTGGGAACACGCCTCGCTTCTTTCTACGAGAGGGCCGGCCGCGCGATAGTCCTCGGCAAGGAAGGGCGGGAAGGGTCCGTAACAGCCATAGGTGCAGTTTCGCCTCCGGGCGGAGACCTCTCGGAACCTGTAAGCCAGAATACTCTCCGGGTTACGAAGGTGTTCTGGGGCCTTGATGCCAACCTCGCATACCAGCGCCATTTCCCGGCCATCAACTGGCTTCTGAGCTACTCTCTTTACACTGACAAGCTCGACGAATACTGGGATGAACGGTTCGACGACGAGTGGAGTTCACTTCGTATCGAAGGAATGACACTTCTTGAAGAGGAAGACTCCCTTCGCGAGATCGTACGGCTGGTGGGAATCGATGCGCTCTCCAAGGAGGAGCGCATGGTCCTGGAAACGGCCAAGTCGCTCCGTGAGGACTTCCTTCACCAGAACGCGTTCCACGAAGTGGATACCTATGCCTCCATGGAAAAGCAGTTCAAGATGCTGAAGACAATCATCGCATTCCATGACCTTGGAATGGAAGCATTGAAGAAAGGTGCTTCCATGAACGAGGTGTTCAACCTTCCGGTCAGGGAGGCAATAGCAAGGATGAGATACCTGGAGGAGAAGGAGATTTCGAAGATCGACGACCTTGAAGACCGTATGAAGCAGGAGATCAACGGCGTCATCCCTGTGGGAGGTGAAAGTGATGCTGCCTAAGGAATATGGTACTATCAGCGAACTTTCCGGCCCCCTTCTCATGGTGGAAAAAACCCGGAACGTCAAGTACGACGAACTGGTGGAAATCGAGCTTGCCTCGGGTGAACACCGGCGGGGAAGGGTCCTCGAGATAACGTCCGAAAGGGCGCTTGTCCAGGTTTTCGAGGGAACGGACGGAATAGACATCAAGAGCACGAAGCTCCTGTTCCTTGGAAAAGTTCTCACGCTTCCTGTGAGCAGAGATATGCTCGGCCGCGTTTTCAACGGCCGCGGAGAGCCCATTGATGACGGAGCCCCGATTCTTGCGGAGAAGAAGCTGGATATCAACGGAATGCCTATGAATCCCTTCTCCAGGGACTTCCCGTCTGAGTTCATCCAGACCGGTATTTCCACGATCGATGGAATGAATCCAATGGTCAGGGGCCAGAAACTGCCTATTTTCTCCGCGAGCGGACTTCCCCATAACAGGATGGCGGCACAGATCGCCCGGCAGGCAACGGTTATCAGCGGTCATGAAGATTTTGCCGTTGTTTTTGCCGCCATGGGCATTACCTTCGAAGAAGCATCCTTCTTCATGGAGGACTTCAGAAAGACGGGGGCCATCCAGAGAACAGTAATGTTCGTCAACCTTGCAGACGACCCCGCAATTGAAAGGATCACAACTCCCAGGATCGCTCTGACAGCAGCCGAGTACCTGGCCTTCGAGCTGAACATGCACGTGGTCGTCATCCTCACAGACCTTACGAACTACTGTGAGGCCCTCCGAGAAATCTCCGCAGCCCGGAAAGAGGTTCCCGGACGCCGCGGGTATCCCGGATATCTTTACACCGACCTTGCGACAATGTATGAGCGTGCCGGACGGCTGAAGGGGAAGAGTGGTTCTATTACACAGATCCCCATCCTCACCATGCCTGAGGACGATAAGACCCATCCGATTCCCGACCTTACGGGGTACATAACGGAAGGGCAGATAATCCTCAGCAGGACGCTCCACAGAAAGGGCATCTATCCTCCGGTGGACGTCATGCCTTCGCTCTCAAGGCTCAAGGACAAGGGTATAGGAAAGGGAAAGACCCGGGAAGACCATGCCGACCTTATGAACCAGCTCTTTGCGGCGTATGCGCGGGGCAAGGAGGCGAAGGAACTGGCGGTCATCCTGGGAGAAGGAGCCCTTTCGGAAGAAGACAAGGCATTCGCCAAATTTGCCGATATCTTCGAGGACCGGTATGTTCGCCAGGGTGAATATCAGAACAGGACTTACGAAGAGACCCTTGAACTCGGCTGGGACCTTCTCACCGTCATCCCCGTAAAGGAACTGAAAAGGGTCAGGGATGCCTATATCGAGAAGTATCTCCAGCCTCGCATGCAGAGCGGAGAAAAGGCCGAAGCTGTCCCTGGAAAAGTGTAAAGGAGCCATATCATGGCCCGTATGAATGTCAACCCCAACAGAATGGAGCTCTCGAGGCTGAAAAAACGCCTCGTGGTCGCCAAAAGAGGGCACAAGTTGCTCAAAGACAAGCAGGATGCCCTTATCAAGGCGTTCCTTGAACGAGCCCGGGAAGGCAAGGAGCTTCGGGAGGAACTGGAACTGGAGCTTGCCGCATGTTATAAAAGCTTCCTCCTGGCAAGGGCGCAGACACTGCCTGCGATGCTTGAACAGGCGCTCATGATTTCGGGTGCGAAATGTGATCTCAAGGTTGCCCGGCAGAACGTGATGAGCGTCATGGTTCCGGTCTACACAGTGGACCAGGGAGGGTCGCCGGTAAACTACGGACTTGCGACCTCCCTCGGCAGCCTTGATGTGGCTCTCGAACGCTTCGCAAAACTGATTCCGAAGCTGATTGAGCTGGCTGCAAAAGAGAAAGCCATCAACCTGATGGCGGTGGAGATCGAAAAGACCCGCAGGCGCGTGAATGCCCTTGAACATGTGCTGATTCCCGGATTTATCGAGACGATCCGCTACATAACAATGAAGCTGGACGAGCAGGAGAGGTCAACACTCAGCCGGCTTATGAAGATCAAGGAGATCGTTCGAACTCACTGAAACAGTCAACAGGAAGCAGAGGAGCCGTTCAAAAGCGGCTCCTCGTTTTTTCTCCGGGATGCTGTCCTTTCCTGTGGCGTTTTTTTCCGGTCCTGCAATGATATAATTAAATCGAAGTATTCCAGGTGGCCGCTCTTTTTGAGAAGAGAGGAAAGTCCGGGCTCCGAAGGGCAGGACGCTGGGCAATTCCCAGTTGGTGCGAACCAAAGGAAAGTGCCACAGAAATATACCGCCTCATCGAGGCAAGGGTGAAAAGGTGGGGTAAGAGCCCACCGGGCGGAAAGTGATTTCCGCGCCAGGTAAACCCCGTCCGGAGCAAGGCCGAATAGGGGGGGATGACGTTGCCCGCCGACCCCCGGGTACGGCCGCGAAAAGAACGCCGCAAGGCGGTCTTCAGATAAATGGCCACTCCATGACAGAACCCGGCTTACGGAATGCTTCACTTTATTAAATAGGTCTTCAGACTCATTATTTCTGTTTTATTAAGAGTCTGAAGGCCTATTTATTTTTTCGTGTTAGTGATAGGGTGGGACTAAGTGGGAAAATATGTCGGAAAGTGGGAGGAATTCCCGTGCTCGTAGGGACATACGAACACAAAATTGATTCCAAATCCAGGATAGTCCTTCCCTCAAAGTTCAGGGAAGAGCTTGGCGACAGCGTTGTCTCCACTATTGGCATAGATAGGTGTGTTTCCCTGTATTCCCCTTCCGAGTGGGAAAAAGTAATGGAAAAACTGCAGGACCTTCCCTTTTCAAAGAGCAAAACAAGAGGACTTCTCCGGGTGATGCTTTCCAGCGCCCACGAACTACAGGTAGATTCCGCCGGCAGGGTGCTTCTGCCGGCCGTTCTCAGGCAGCATGGAGAACTGGTGCAGGATGTTATATTCGTCGGCGTCAGCGATCACGTGGAAATGTGGGACCGTGACAAGTGGAACGAGTACAGGTCCGTGGTACTCGAGGAACTTACCGATATCGCGGAGGGAGTTGAAGGATTTTGACAGAACACGTACCCGTGCTTCTGCCTGAAGTCCTTGGATTCCTGAAGCTGCATCCCGGAATTGAAAAGATTCTTGACTGCACCCTGGGCCTCGGAGGGTATTCGGAAGCGGTTTTGAATCTTTTCCCTGAAGCCCGTGTCTGGGGTATCGATCAGGATGAAGAGGCGCTTTCCCTGGCCGGGAAAAGGCTGGAACCATTCGGCGATAGATTTCAACCGCTCCGGGGGAATTTCGGGAATGTGGATCAGGTAGCAGGGAAGTTTGGTCCCTTTGACGCGATCCTGTTCGACATAGGGGTTTCCAATCTTCAGATTTCCGAAGGAAGACGGGGCTTTTCGTTTCAATCCGACGGGCCGCTCGATATGAGGATGGATACCGGTTCTGAGGTTTCAGCGGCGACGATAGTGAACAGGTATCCGGAAAAAGAACTCGCGCTTATTTTCTGGAAATACGGTGAAGAACGATTTTCGCGCCAGATCGCACGAGGAATTGTCCTCCACAGGCAGAAACACGGAGATATCACCACAACCGGGTCTCTGGTTTCAGTAATCAGGGAAACCCTTCCGGCGCCTGTGCAGAGAAAAATGGGGGGACACCCGGCACGAAGAGTGTTTCAGGCTCTGAGGATAGCAGTGAACGACGAGCTGGCGGTCCTTGAACAGGGGCTTGAACAGGCGTACGGATTATGCGGAAGCGGATCTGTAATAGTGGTTGTGAGTTACCACTCTCTTGAAGACCGCATTGTAAAAAACAGCTTCCGGGAGAGGCAAAAGGAAGGGCTCGCAAAAATCCTTACACGACGGCCGGTCATTCCTTCAGAGGAAGAAGTGGAGCAGAATTACAAGGCGAGAAGTGCAAAGCTTCGCGCAGTGATGATCCAAACCCGGGAAGGAAAGGAGGTCGAAGGGAAATGGTGAACGAAAAGCAGTCACTCAGGAAAAATGTATCTCTCGCCAGGGAAATCAGTCCTTATATCATTTTTTTCGCCCTTGTGCTTTTTGGCTCATTCATGGGACTTGGTGTTCTCCGTCTTTATAGTTTCCGCCTTGAGTGCAAACTCAACAGCATCAATTCACAGATAGAATCGTTTCAGGCACAGCAGGTCGAACTGAAGCAGAGGCTCTCATCGCTTCTTTCTCCCGGGAGGATTTACGGATATTCGAAAAAAGACCTCGGGATGGTGTATGCGTCCAATGTGAAAGTGCTCCGGATCGATGAACCCCTCCTCGCTGAACTGCCTGAAACCGGGAATAGAAATGATACGGTTGCCTCCCGTGAAAACGAGGGATGGTTCTATTTCTTCCTGGAAAAAGCGCTGGCGGGGGAATGATCTATATGTAGCCGCTTCGCGGAGGAAAGACGATGCTGAAACGTTTTGGTGGGTCACCATGGCTTCTTGTGTACATTTTTTTCGCCGTTCTTTTCTGGAGGGTGGCGTCCCTGCAGCTCTTGCCTGATCCGCGGGTGGAAAGACAGTCCAGCCGCCAATACTGGAGCCGTGTCCCGGTAAGCACGAACCGCGGTTTTATCTATGACATCAAGGGAAACGCACTTGCATTGTCAGTTCCCACTTCAAGTTTTTTTCTTGACCCCGCCTTCTGGAACCCCTCTGATGCTTCGGCTCTAAAAGGCATTCTCCCCGAGAGCATCGTTCAAACCATCTCTTCCGCCCTTCCGGGGAGATTTTTATGGCTTGCGAGGAAAACTGACGAGGTTACTGCAGGAAAAATACGGGGGCTGAAACTGAAAGGTATTTATGAAATCAACGAAAAAAAGCGCCTTTACCCGAATAAGTCGCTTCTGGCTCACGTTCTGGGGTTCTGCGACATAGACGACAAAGGTCTTTCGGGAATAGAGATGGTCTGGGATAAAATCCTCTTTTCTCCCCCGGGATATAAAATGCTGGCAAAAGAGTCCTCGGGCCGCACAATAGATATAAGCCGCTATTCCCACGAGGAACGGACAGCAGGTCCCGGTTCCGTTACATTAACGGTGGACTCCCGTATCCAGTTCATAATCGAGAAGAGGCTTGAGGAAGGCATACGGGATCACAAAGCAAAGTGGGGGAGCATAATCTGCCTTGACCCCACCTCCGGTGCGATCGTGGCCATGGCAAGCTGGCCTTCCTTCGACCCTAATGTGAGAGAAAGTCTAAAAAATATGAAACTGATTGCCAATAATTCCATTGGACGCACCTATGAGCCGGGATCCACTTTCAAGCCCGTCATCCTCGGGATTGCCCTTGAACGGGGTGCAGTACGGCTCAATGAGGCATTCAAATGTCCGTACAGGATAAAGGTGGCGGACGGACATATTTCTGAGGCAAGCAACAGGAGCTACGGCACCCTTTCCGTTTCAGAGATCCTGGTTAAATCCTCGAATACCGGAATGGCGCAGGTAGGAATGCGTGTAAAACCGTTCGACATGTACTATAGCGTCCGTGAATGGGGGTTCGGAAAAAATCCAGGTGTCGAACTGAACGGTGTGGAGGACGGACTTCTGTCAACACCGGAACAATGGCGTGGTGTCGTCCCGTCGAACATAGCAATCGGGCAGGGACTCGCAATTACACCGCTTCATCTTGTGTCGGCCCTTGCAGCCATTGCCAACGACGGTCACCTTCTCAGGCCGTTTATCGTTTCACAGGCGACTGATTCGTCAGGCCAGGTCATATACAGGGGGGAAAGACAGGTTGTCAGGGAAGTCCTGTCACCCCAGACGGCATCCTGGCTGCGGCGGGTCATGGTGGATGTCGTCAAAAAGGGAACGGGAAAGCAGGCGGACCTTCCATATGTTTCCATAGCTGCAAAGACCGGAACCGCACAGGTAGCTGAAAAAGGCGAATACCTGAAGGGGAAATGGGTTTCTTCCTTCGGGGGATTTTGGCCTGCTGAAAATGCCCAGTATGTTATGCTTGTTGTGATAGGTGAACCCACTAAAGGAAAGTATTACGGCGGCGATGTGGCAGCGCCTGTTTTCCGCAGTATTGTTGAGGATATTTATCAGACCGGCCTGCTTGTGAAGGCCGCGGCGGATTGGTGAGAATAATGGTGCCGCTGTCCTTTCTTCTCGGGGAATATGAAAAAAGGTACGGACGTTCTCTTCCCGTCATCAATTCTTCTTCTGTTTCCCCTATGCTTTCAGATATCACAGGGGACAGCAGAGAGTCTACCCCCTGTTCTGTTTTCTGCTGCATACGCGGGGAGAAGAAGGACGGCCACGAATTTGCTCCTTCCGCAGTGGAACGGGGCGCATCAATGCTCCTCGCCGAGAGGGAGGTTTCCGTCAACGTCCCACAGATCATTTCACAGGAAGTTCGTCGCGATATGGGGCGGCTCGCTTCTATCATCTACGGGGATCCGTCGTCAAAGATGCTCATGTTTGCAGTAACTGGAACAAACGGGAAAAGCACCACCACGTGGATGATACGGCATATACTCCAGTCGGCAGGTATTCGCACGGGCCTTTTCGGTACAATCGTCTACAGCGATGGTGTAAATGAAAGGGATGCAGGGCGGACTACCCCGGAAAGCTGTGAGATCCAGAAATCCCTTTCCAGGATGGTGGAAAACGGTTGCGGTGCCTGTGTCCTGGAGGCATCGTCCCACGGCCTTTCTTTCGGAAGACTGGAAGGCTGTTCTTTTGACGGTGCGGTTTTTACAAATCTCAGCGAAGAGCATCTCGACTATCATAAGACCCTGGAGGCTTATTTCGCGGCAAAAATGATTCTTTTCAGGGATTACATGAAGCAGAAATGGTTCGCCGCGGCGAACATTGACGATACATACGGGAAAAGGGTAGGAGAATTCTTTCCCCGGAACGTTTCCTATTTCGGTTCGGGAGAAAGGGATGGAAACGGTGTCCGGGCGACACGTATAAGGAATTCTCTGGCAGGAGCAGAGTTTTCAGTTTCTATTCCGGAAAGCAGGGAAGAAATCCCGGTTTCACTTCCCCTTCCGGGACGGTTCAACGTGTATAATGCCCTCGGTGCAATAACTCTCCTCAAGTCCTTTATAACCGATATACATGCCCTTACGGGCGCACTCCGGACGATGCCCCAGGTTCCGGGCAGGCTTGAAAAATATTACCTTTCAAATGGAGTCTGCGTGATCATTGATTTCGCACATACTCCAACAGCGCTTAAAAACGTTCTGGCGGAACTCAGGTCATTATGCAGCGGATCGCTTTTTGCCGTATTCGGCCATGGAGGGGAACGGTTCGAGGCGAACAGGTTCTCTCTCGGAGCAGTTGCCGCGGAATTCGCTGACAGAATAATCGTTACCATGGACAACCCCAGAAGCGAAGATCCTGAAAAAATCGCCATGCAGATACTTGAAGGGGTGAATTCCCGGGGAAATCCTCCGGATACTTCGGTGGTGATCCAGAGAAAAGATGCCATCAGAACCGCGCTTGATGAGGCCGGAGCGAATGACGTCGTGGCAATAACGGGCAAAGGGCCTGAGAAGTATCTTCATATCGGCTCCGATTTCATCCCGTATTCTGATAAACAGGCTGTGCTGGAATGGACGGCGGAGAAGGGGCTGACCTGGAAATGAACAAACGATCATTCATCGCGGAACTTGCAGGCAGACGATTGAAGGGTCCGGATGGGCCGGGACCCCGAGCCTTTCTCGCGGACAGCCGCCTGGTGAGGCCCGGAGACGGTTTCGTTGCATTCAGGGGAGAAAACACTGATGGCCATGAGTTTATTTCCAGTGCCGTTGCAAACGGCGCCTCGCTCATAATATGCGAGGACGATTCGAGGATACCTGAGGGAGTTGCCTCGATCCGCGTGGAAAATACCTATGAATCTCTCCCGGTCATGGCGAAAAAAAGGCTTGCCATGCAGCCTCAAACGGAAGTAATTGCGATAACGGGCAGCGTAGGGAAAACGACGACGAGAGAGTTTCTTGTGCGCTGTCTTTCCCCGTCGTTCAGGGTGCATTCTGCCGGGCACAGTTATAACACCCTTATCGGGTGCGCGATGACTGTTCTTTCTCTTCCCGTGGACGCTGAGGTGCTCGTCCTTGAGATGGGCACTAACCACCCCGGCGAAATAAGGGAGATGGTGAGTTTCTTTCCTCCCACCCTGTCGGTCGTAACAGAAGTTGCACCTGCGCACCTTGAGGGTTTCGGGTCCATTGAGGGAGTACTGGAAGCGAAAATGGAGATCACGGATTCGGAAAGGATAAAGGCTTTCTTTTTCAACGGTGACAATCCTCTTTTAAGAAAAAGCGCAGCTTCAAGATCTGGAATGCTCAACTATTCGGTGGGCTTCGGGAAGAGCGATTTTCAGGTGCAGGGTCTTGAATTTCAAGTAGAAGCAAACAACCCAAGGCTTTCCTTCGACTTCAAATACCCCGGAGGCAGCTCGTTTATCCAGGCTCAAACTTTCGGGGCCCACAGTGCGTATGCGCTGGCCTTTGCCCTCGGCGTCTGTTTTTATCTCGGCGCGTCCCGGGAGAAGGCAATCGCGGCGATCGAGAATGCACAGTCACTCGAGGGTCGGGGGAGAATCCTGACGCTTTCCCCGGGGATCACGCTCATAGATGACTCGTATAACGCCAACCCCTCATCTCTGTCCGCTTCCCTGTCCGCTGCGTCTTCAATTTCTGCGGGAAGACGTTTTGCAGTCGTCGGGGAAATGCTTGAACTGGGTGAAAAAGGCCTGGAGTTCCATAAAAAAATTCTTCCGCTGTTCTCTCCGTTTGATAAGGTTTGGCTTGTGGGGAACATGTGGAAGGAAGTTTCAAAAAAAGTCAGCCTCGGCGAAAACCTTGTTCTCTGGAATGAAGTACCGAAGCTGGGAGAATTCCTGTCCGGTGAACTGCGGAAAGGGGACGTTCTTCTCGTCAAAGGCTCCCACGGGAATCGGCTGGACCGGATAGTGTCCTTCCTTGCGGGAGGAATTTTACAATGAAATTTGTCATTGTATTCCTGTCTGCATTGTTTTTTGAAGTGTTCCTCCAGTCCCGCTGGATAAGCGCCATGAAAAGATGGCGCGTGAATCTCATTCAAAAAGCCTATGGGCCGCAAAGCCACATTGAGACGAAATCCTCGACTCCGTCCATGGGGGGCGTGGTTTTCACCGCAGTGGCCCTTTTCAGCGCTATTCTCATAGGAGTCCTTACCCCCGGAGGGTGGGATGAACTTGCGGCCTTCTGGTTTTTCCCTGCAGGTGCTGCTGCGATCGGCTTTATCGATGACTGGTTAAAATTCAGGATGAAATCAAGCGAAGGATTCCCCAGCCTTTACAAATTGGGGGCCCAGGTGCTTTTTGCTGTACCGTGGTGCATTTGGATGTCTCTTTCAAAGGGCGGCATAAGCCTGTGGCCCGGCATGATCCTCCCGATATGGATATCGGTTCCCATGACCGCGTTTCTGGCCATCGGCATGCTCAATGCCGTAAACGTTACAGACGGTCTCGACGGGCTTGCGGCAGGTGCAGGGGTTATTTCCATGGCAGGATCTCTTGTCTGGCTGCCTTTGGCTGATGCCTTCTTTTATTCGGGGCTTGCCGGCATTTCTATCTATACAGGGTTTCTATGGCACAACGCCCACCCGGCGAAAATTTTTATGGGGGATGTGGGTTCTCACTTCCTTGCCGGCCTGATCGTAAGCCTTGCGGTCTGCGGTGATTGCCTCGCTGCAGTAATCCCCCTTGGTTTTCTCTTCGGAATCGAGATCCTGTCGGTTTCCGTACAGCTGATCGCTATCTACGGATTTAAAAAGAAAGTATTTCTGATGAGCCCCATTCATCATCATTTTGAGCTTTTGGGGTGGGGTGAGACGCAAATAGTGACCCGCTTTCTCGTGATCCACGGTGCGGGGTTGACCGTTGCGGCTGCGCTGCTTTCAGGGGTTTTCGGCGGCTGATCCGCAGCCGGAGAATGCCAGGATGTGGAGATGGAGATAATGTCCGGGAAAACATTGAAGGGAAAAAGAATCACCGTCATAGGTGCAGGGATCAGCGGAATCGGGCTTGCTTCCCTCGCTGCAAGGCTGAATGCTTCTGTTTTCGTTTCTGAGAAAAAAGAGATAGACGGAGAGACGGGGAGGGTGCTTCAGTCCTGCGGAGCCGATTTCGAAGGAGGAGGACATTCCGGGAAAGCATTTGAAGCGGACCTTATAGTGCTTGGTTCCGGCATACCTCCGAAGGCGCCGGTAGTGCTCGAGGCACTGAAAAAAGGAGTTCCTCTCTGCGGGGAACTGGATTTTTTGTCCCCCTATCTCGAGGGAAAAATAATCGGCGTAACGGGAAGCAATGGCAAGAGTACGACCACATCGCTGATCGGCCATCTTCTTGGAAAGGCGGGGTACTCCGTCTCTGTTTCCGGGAATATCGGGTCGTCACTGGCGGATGCGGCTCTGCTGCCATGGGATTATATCGTTATTGAACTCAGCAGTTTCCAGCTCCATTGGAATACATCCCTTTCCTGTGACGTTGCGGTCGTGACGAACCTGGCCCCGGATCATATTGACTGGCACGGGAGTTACGAGGAGTACGTGAAGTCGAAGGCCAAAATATTGTGGACCCTTAAGCCGGAAGGAGCTGCCGTATTCCAGGAACGCGACAGGGAGCTTCTCGGAACCGGCAATTGTCCGGGAAGGACAGTAGGATTCAGGTGGAGCAGCGATGCCGGGGGAAGCTCTGAAACGGAAATTATCGCCGATGAAACCGGAAAAGCTGTTTTTTTAATCTCAGCTTCGGGAAGTGAGAAGTTATTTGATTTTGATTCGCTGCCCCTCATCGGCAAGCACAATATAGAAAACGGAGCAATGGCGGCAGGCGTATTGAAGCTTCTCAAGATAGGCGGAGAATACGACAGGTATTTTACGGATTTCAGAGGACTGCCCCACAGGTGCGAAAAAGTGGCAGAAATCCACGGAATCCTGTATATCGACGATTCAAAAGGTACGAACGTCGCATCAACGGCGACGGCGCTTGGTTCAATCCCTGGACGAAAGGTCATTATACTCGGCGGTCAGGGGAAGGGAGAGGATTACGCACCCCTTGCCGAAGCGGTGAAAAAAGAGGCTTCTGCAGCAGTCGTGATGGGGGAGGAGCTGCAGAAGATCTCTGATGCCCTGAAAAAGGCCGGCTTCAACCAGGTTATCGAAGCCTCGGGAATGGAGGATGCTGTGGCGAAGGCATCTTCGGCACTGCAGGGAAAAGGTGTCGTCCTGCTTTCCCCGGCCTGTACAAGCTGGGACATGTACCCGAACTATAAAAAACGCGGGGAGCATTTCAGAAATATTGTCCTCGGCATGGAGAGATAGACGATGAGATCAGACGGTGTAATGATTCGGGAAAATGAGGTCAGAAGAACAGGCGTGGATCCGCTTCTTTGGATCATCCCCCTTTTGCTGTCGTTTTTCGGGATCATGATGATCTTTTCTCTTACGTCCCATACGTCGCTCGAGGAGTACGGCTCCCCATTCGCCCTCGGGCTGAAGCAGCTTCAATGGCTTTTTGTGGGTCTTGGGGGGATGCTTTTCATGTATATGATTCCCCTGGCTTTCTGGAAAAAATACAGTGGTGTCATATGGCTTTTCGCACTTGTTCTGCTGATTCTCACCCTTATACCCGGAATCGGGATAAAAGCGGGCGGGGCGCGACGGTGGCTCGGGTTCGGAGGTCTTCGCTTTCAGCCTATAGAGATGCTCTCTCTGGCCGTAGCAGTTCATCTTTCGAGGCTTCTGAACACGTCGGAAAAAAGAGGCCTTTCAGCCTTTTTCACCGTGACGTCTCCGGTCCTTTTTATTTCGGTGCTTCCGCTTCTTTTCCAGCCGAACATGGGAGGGACGATACTCATTTTCGGACTTGTTATGGCAATCCATGTCAAATGCAGAGGGTGGGGATGGCCCATTCTTTTCGGCGGTGCGGGTTTCTCGGTTTTCTTCATGCTTATTCTGAAGGAAGGATACCGGCTCAGGAGGTATATCGCATTTCTTGATCCATGGGAACAGCCACTGGACAGCGGTTTCCAGGTTATCCAGGGCCTGGTGGCTTTTTCCAACGGGGGGCTTTTCGGGGTAGGAATCGGCAAGGGGCTCCAGAAACTGAATTATCTTCCGGCAGCCCATACGGATTACATTTTTGCGACCATCGGGGAAGAATTTGGATTCATCGGGACATTCGCGGTTTTATTTTTCTTCCTGCTATGGACGGTACGGGCATGTGCGGCATATAAGGACGCTTCCGATCCGTTTCTTTCGACCCTTGTGTGGGCAGTCTCCATTTCTGTTCTCATACCCATGTTCATTAATCTCGGCGGTGTGCTAAAGCTTATGCCTCTAACGGGGATTCCTCTCCCGTTTATCAGTTACGGGGGCAGTTCCCTCCTGTTTATGTGGGCCAAGATCGGCCTGCTCATGAGAGTCTGCAGGGAGGTGAGCCTGCAGTGACCCGTTTATGTATTGCAGCCGGAGGAACGGGAGGGCATATTTTTCCTGCCGTTGCTTTCGCGGAATGGATTCTGTCCCATGAGCCTGGAGTATCCATATCCTTTGTCTGCGGTTCCAGGCCTATGGAGAAGGAGATGTACGCTTCAAGAGGCTTTGTGCCCCTATGTCTGCCCCTGAGCGGCTCACCGTTCGGAGCTCCCGGTTTTGTCGCCTGTCTCAGGAGATGGAAAGAGACCGTTTCATCGTGGTTTTTCTTCAGGAATTTCCTCAGAGAGGAGGAATGTGATTGCTGCGTACTTTTCGGCGGATACGTTTCCTTTATTCCTCTGATGGCGTGTCATGTAAGAGGAATACCGACGGTGGTCCACGAGCAGAACGGGGCAGCCGGGAAAATTACCCGTATCGCCTCGAGATTGGGCAAGACGGTTGCCTCGGGATGGAATGTCTGTCGTCCGTTACAATCGGGACGGTTTGTTCCCACGGGAATTCCCGTGAGATCCTTTGAACAAAAAAAACGCGAGGAAGCATGGAATCGACTGACAAAAGGCAGACCATACACGAAAAATAATATTATAGGAGTCCTGGGCGGTTCCCTTATGAGCGAACGGCTGATACAATTATTAGGATGTGTGGTTCAGGATATGGAGTCGCAAAAGCTTACATATCTTTTGCTTGGTGAGCCAAATGTGCGTATGAGTGATGATTTTTTTACACAGCATCCTGAAAATGCCGTCTTTTTGGGAAGGCAATGGGATATGTCAGACTTCTATTCCGTTATTGATGCAGCTGTAGCGAGGGGAGGGGCTTCCACCCTTTCCGAGCTCATGGCATGGAAAATACCTTCAGTCATCATCCCATGGAGGGAAGCTGCGGACAATCACCAGGAAAAGAATGCCGAGTGTTTCGTAAATATGGCCGCAGGAGAAATGTGGCGGGAGGATGACCCGCTTGATGACCTGCGGGATAAAATTTTGCGTGTCCTCCGGAACATAAATGAGCGTGAGAAGATATTTTCGGAGGGGGATGAGTCTGAGCGTTTGTGGCGGCTTATCTCGTCCAGTACTGGAAGGGAGATAAATTATCGTGGATAACTTCATTAAGGGCGTAAAGGGAATACGTCGGATCCATCTCATGGGCATAGGCGGAGCGGGGATGAGCGGGCTTGCCCTCCTCCTGGCGGAGTTGGGCTTTGAAGTCAGCGGATGCGATATGATCCATACCTCCTATGTAGATAAGGTTCTCAAGGAAGAGATAGCTGTAGTATTGGGACACGGACGCGGACACATGGACAAGTTTCTTCCGGACCTGCTGGTGTACAGCAGCGCTATTCCCGATGACAACGAGGAGATAAGAGCCGCGCGGGAAAAGGGAATTGCCGTTGCGAAAAGAGGCGAAGTGCTGAGCTGGATCTTCGATTCAAGGTTCGGCATAGGGATTGCCGGAACGCACGGAAAAACGACAACATCCTCCATGATCGCGCTTATACTTGAACAGGCCGGACTTCACCCGACGCTCGCCATAGGCGGGGAACTGTGTGATATAGGTGTCAACGCCAAGCTTGGCGACGGAAAATATATGGTGGCCGAGCTCGATGAAAGCGACGGTTCCTTTGAAAAGTTCCATCCCGATATTGCCGTTGTGACGAATGCGGACTGGGATCACGTTAATCATTATCCTACCTTTGACAGTGTGCTCGATGCTTTTACCCGATTTACATCAAACCCGAAAGACGGCGGCCTGCTGGTTTTATGCGCTGAAGATACAGGGCTTGGGAAAATAATGGCAAAGGGTCCCCTTCCCAAAAAGACGATCACCTACGGTTGGGGAGCCGGCTGGACATGGGGCGCCTTCAACGTACGGCACATTCACGGCGGGGGAGTGTTTTTCTCACTCGCCCATGAAGGTGCCCACGTAGATGATATCGAGCTCTCGGTATCCGGGGACCACAACGTTCTCAACGCCCTTGCCGCCTGTGCGGTAGCCCAATACATCGGAATCCCCTTCCCGATGATCAAGAAGACGCTCAGGGAATTCAAGGGTGCAAAAAGACGCCTGCAGCACATGGGATGCGTCAACGGCATCGAAGTGTACGATGATTACGGACATCACCCGAGAGAGATCGCGGCGACACTTGGTGCTGTGAGCAGAATGTTCCCCGAGAAGAGGATCCACGTCGCTTTCCAGCCTCACCGGTATACGCGGACACAGGCCCTGTACAGGGAGTTTGCTTCCGTTCTTTCCGCTGCTGACACAGTGGTTCTTCTCCCGGTATACCAGGCTGATGAAGAGCCGATTGCGGGAGTATCCTCAGCCCTTATAGAGGATCACCTCGAGAAACAGTCGGGTGTGGAAAGCGTGCTCTGTTCCTCTTTTGAGGAAGCCGCTTCCGAACTGGAGCGGAGGTCTGAACCCGGTGACCTGATCCTCACCATCGGGGCGGGGGATATCAGCAACGTAGGAGAGTTGTTCATTGAAAAAATTCGTTCGGAGGCTGTGCATGTCTGACCGATGCTGAGAGGATCCATCCGGTGCATTTTCTTTCCCCGGACGGACGGTAAGCATGTCCTCTCCATTTGTCTGCAGAAAGTAATTTTATGGGAAAATTTCTTTTTTTCCTGTTGTTAACGGCTTTTTTTGCGGGTGCGGCAGTATCAACCGAGGGGTATTTCCAGTTTTTCAGCCTCCACGGCCTTGTTATAAGGGCAGAAGATCCGGTGGCTGAATCGTTTTTCTGGAAGAATATCAGTCCGGATGAGCTGCGTTTCTGGCCCCTTTTTTTGTGGCGAACCGATGAACTTAAAAAAAAGATAGAGACTGAGTCGCCGCTGTCCCTGAAGCTCACAGGGAGCGGGATATTTCGCTTTTATGCCGAACTTTTGCCGCTGCAGCCCTGGATCCTTGTGCACTGGAAAGACAAAAATTTTTACCTTACAAAAGACGGCCTTATCTGGGATGCGGGACACATTCTGAACAAATCTCTCTCGGGAATAAAAGATCCTGAGGGGCCTCCTTTTTTCCTTGCTGATGACCTTCCTTCGCCGTCGCAGGATCCGGAAGGGGAAAATCTCGTAATGAAATCGGTTCTTCCCGTGGATTTTTTTGCCGATTGGGTGGAGGGACTTGAAACAAGCGGCTGGATGCCTCATACTGAAACCGTGGAGGTCTCAAGAAGGGAAGGGCGGTATCTTCTCAGCTTGAATCTGAAAATTCGCAGCAGGACCGTACGCATTCTTCTCAGGGGAGATGTGCCGCGATGGAAAGATCTTTCTTCCGCCGTCTCCCAAATTCTTCATCAGTTACAATTTTCTGGTGAAAACATTATAATAGATACCACATACACCGACAGAATAATTGTCCGTAATGTGGAAGGCGGCGGTCAGGAAGGGAGCGGGAAATAAGTGTACAAAGAGCCGGAAATACTAGTCGGGCTGGACCTTGGTACGAGCAAAATCGCCGTTGTCGTGGCGGAAAGGGATTCCCGTTTCCAG